>SESF01021876.1_pt1 | contig 17528 bp, 11 predicted proteins | sample 3171521 | NCBI WGS metagenome assembly SESF01 (sample SAMN10866945, study PRJNA518727) | freshwater metagenome | biome: subpolar coniferous forest; feature: holomictic lake; material: water; isolation source: holomictic Lake 227, 6 m and 8 m depth | place: Canada: near Kenora, Ontario | collected...
CTTTCGGGTTGTCCCTTTGGGACAATAATACCACCACGCAGAAAGAAACAGACAGAAGGAGGCCGGGATTTTTGCGCAGGGCAAGGCGGAAGGCGAAGGCGCTATCTGTAGATAGCGGCTTTGCCTGACAACGCCGCCCTGCACGAAAAGACCAACTCCGTCTGTCTGGAGATTTCTGCGTGGTGGTAAAAGGCCAATCCATCAGGCCAATCCAACTGTGTCATTGGTATTACGCCTCTTCTTCGAACATGATTTTGTCGTAAAACGCCACGATATCGTCTTTCTCCGGCGAGGCGTTCCATTTGATGGCGGAACGCGGGTGCCGGTTCAGGAACCCGGTGAGCATGTAGGGGATGCTGAAGCCCCAGCCGAGCGCCTCCCGCATCGGCTCGATCTGCTCCTGGAGGCATTTAAGGACGGGGCGGACGTTGTATTTCGGGTTGTGCAGGAAGCGCAGGAGCAGCTCCATCGGGCAGTTGCCCGCGCCGCGCCCCAGGCCGCCAAAGGTGGCGTCGAGGTAGTTGGCCCCCTGGACGATCCCCTGGATGGTGTTGGAGAAGGCCAGTTGCAGGTTGTTGTGCATGTGGACGCCCACTTCCTTGCCGGAGGGCTTGGCGTAATGGAGGTACTTCTGCATGAGGTAATCGACCTGCTCGCTGTAGAGCGCGCCGAAGCTGTCCACAAGGCAGATGGCCTGGGCCTCGGAGGTGGCGACCAGTTCCAGCGCGCTGTCGAGCTCGCGCTCCTGCACGTTGGAGACGCTCATCAGGTTGATGCACGTCTCGTAGCCTTTGTCATGGGCGTCCTTGACCATGTCCAGGGCGATGGGGATCTGGTGGATGTAGGTCGCCACGCGCACCATGTCGATGACGCTCTCCGATTTCGGCAGGATATCCTGGTGGTAATCGGTCTTTTCGGCGTCGGCCATGACGGAAATCTTCAAGGAAGAGGGGTTGTCGCCCAGAACGCGGCGGAGGTCGGTCTCGCTGCAAAAGCGCCAGTCGCCAAAGCGGTTGCGGGCAAACACCTTCTGGGAGCCTTTGTAGCCGACCTCCATATAGTCGATCCCGGACTCGACGCAGGCGTCATAGACTGCCTTGACGGTCCCGTCCTCGAACTTGCTGTCGTTCATGAGGCCGCCGTCGCGGATGGTGGCGTCGAGCACCCTGATGTTTTGGCGATAGGAAACCCAGCGTCCGGCAAATTCGGATGTCTCTGTCGTGTTTTGCATGTTGCCTCTTGGTACGCTGGATCGGCTCCGGGATCAATCCGAAAACCGCTCCTACGCGCCACAACCCAGCCTGCGCCGCAGGCGAGGCGAGGTTCCCCACGCCGCCAAAAAGAGGAAAACGCCCAGCGAAAACGCGGCCGAACCGAGGACGACGGCGTGGTAGCGCGCCTGGTGGGCTTTCTCCACGATGGCGGGGCGGAGGGTTTCCAATTCGGGGAAATACGCGGAGAACGGATGCGAGGCTTCCAGCTTGGCCAGGAGCCACGGTTGCGCTCCGGCCCAGGCGTCCCAGAGTGCCGCGAGAAGCACGCCGACGCAGAGCAGCCGCGCCAGCATCCGGGCGCGGGGGGCAGGCAGATTTTCCAGCCCCCGGAGCCCCACGAAGAGCAGCCCCAGAAACGCCAGCGAGACAAACCGGGTGGCAACCCGCTCGGAATGGAAAAGCGGCAGCGGATACAGGAGGGCGTAGCATTGCCCGTAGGAGAGGACGAGCATCCCCAGGCAGGCGGCGGCCAGGGGGAGCGATTCCGTCTTCCGCCCCCAGAGCAGGGCCGCCCCGGCGCCCCCCACCACAAACAGGAGGAGCGCGAGGCCGGTGTAGTGGTCAAACTCCCACCATCCGAGCATGTCGGCGGTGATTGGCGTCCGCGACGGGTCATACACCACATCCACGTATCCCTGGATGTGGGTAAACGCCTTCCAAAGCGTCCCCAAGCTCGGATAGCCGGTGATGAAGACCGATTGCTCGTGGAGAAAAAGCAGGGCCGGGAGGATGCGGAAGGCGGCCATCGCCACGGCTGCGGCCATGGCGCACAAAGCGGGCAGCAGCGCCTTCGGCCGCGCCAACGCGGCAAAGCCGGTAAAGAAAATCCACCAAAAGGCGAGATGGAACGCCCCCAGCAGGAACAGGGCAAAGAGGCAAAACGCCAGCGGCAGCCAGCACTGCGGCGAGGGGGGGCTGCTTAAAATTGCGCGCAGGCTCAACAGAAGCCACGGGGCCAGGAAACAGGCGTCCCACATCAGATGCCCGGCGGCCAGGTGGGAAACCACAAAACCGTTGAAGGAGGCCGCCACCACGGCCAGGAGAAAAGCTTCCGGCGTCCATCCGAACACCTGCTTCACCCTCCACCAACCCACCACCCCGGCGGCATAGAGGAGGCAGACTTCCACCGCAACAAACGCCCCGTTGGAAAGCCACGGGAGCAGCACGATCTGGGGGGCAAGGAGCGTCTCCGGCACGGCCAGGAACTTGTCCACGCCATGGGCGTCCCAGTTGCCAATCCACGGGATTTGGCCATGGGAAACGGCCAGGCGCAGGATGTCGAGGTAGTAGGCCACGTGGGGCCAATCCTCAAACCGGAGAGCCAAGCGCCCGTAGCCGAAGAACGCGAGCCAGAACCACGCCCCCAACCCCAGGGCCAGGAGCAGGGCGGCGGCGTCGAGCAAGCGGGAACCGCGGCGGAGGGGGGGCTGCACCGTGGGGGGCGGAAGAGAGCGGCTGGAAGGCATGGGGTAGGCGCATTCTTGGGAAGGGCCCCCCTTTTGTCAACGCAGGGCGCTTCCATGAAAATTCCTCATTGAGCGCGGGCCAAACCGGGCACAGAATAAGGGCGTTCTTCAACCCCCGATCCCCATGGATATCGTGACCCAACTCGCCGTTTTCCTTGCCAACCAGCCCGGGACGCTCGCCGATGTCTGCGACGAACTGGCCAGGGCCAACATCAACATCTACGCCTTGACAATCTCCGACACCGTGGACCACGCCGTCGTGCGCATGGTCGTGAGCGACACGCGCAAGGCGCTCCACATTTTCGGGGAACGGGGGGTGCTCGTCGTGGAAAACGACGTGCTCATGGTCAACAACACCAACAAGCCGGGCGGCCTTTCCCGGCTTGCCAAAAAGTTATCGGAACACAAGATCAACATCGAATACGCCTACCTTGCCACCAACCCCGACTCGAAAAAAGGGCTCCTCATCCTGCGCGTAAGCAACAGCAAAAAAGCGCTCCAGGTATTGACGGCCACCGAAAACGGGCAAGCGTAATCGTCTCATGACTCCGCTCAAAGTTTGGCTTGGCGAACCGTACCCGTTGGGGGCCACCTGGTGCGGCAACGGCGTCAACTTCGCCCTCTATTCCGAAAACGCCACCGGCGTCGATCTCTGTCTCTTTGACAACGCCGACGCGCCGCACGAGCAGGTCCGCGTGCGGATGACGGAGCAGACCGACCAGGTATGGCACGTTTTTTTGCCCGAAGTCCGCCCCGGCCAGCTCTACGGCTACCGCGTGTACGGGCCGTATGAACCCTCCAAGGGGGCGCGCTTCAACTCCTCCAAGCTGCTCATCGACCCGTATGCCAAGGCCATCTGCGGCCAGGTCCTCTGGGGAGACGAAATGCTCGGCTACGATCCCCATGCGCCGGATGCCGACCTTTCGCGCGATTACCGCGACGACGCCTGGGGCATCCCGAAGTCCGTGGTGGTGGACACCGCCTTTGACTGGGAGGGCGACCGCCCCCCGCGCACGCCGCTGCACGAGTCGATCATCTACGAGGTGCACGTCAAAGGCTTCTCCAAGCTCTGCACGGCGCTGCCGGAGGCGCTGCGCGGAACTTATGCCGGGCTGGCCAGCCCCTTTTCCATCGATTATTTCAAGAAACTGGGCGTCACGGCGCTGGAGCTCCTGCCCGTCCACCAGCACGTGGACGACAAGATGCTCTGCGACCGGGGCCTGGACAATTATTGGGGCTACAACACCATCGGCTACTTCGCCCCGGAGGCGAAATACGCCTCCTGCGGCGTCACCGGCGGGCAGGTGGCGGAATTTAAGCGGATGGTGAAGGCGCTCCACGCCGCCGGGATCGAGGTGATCCTGGATGTCGTCTACAACCACACCGCCGAGGGCAACCAGATGGGGCCCACCCTCTGCTTCCGGGGTATTGACAACGTCTCCTACTACCGGCTCGTACCGGAAGCCCCGCGCTATTACATGGACTACACCGGGTGCGGCAACACCCTCAACGTCGTCCACCCGCGCGTATTGCAGCTCATCATGGACTCGCTGCGCTACTGGGTCACCGAGATGCACGTGGACGGCTTCCGCTTCGACCTGGCCTCGACGCTCGCCCGCGAGGCCCACGCCGTGAGCAAGCTTTCCGGTTTCTTCGACATCATCCACCAGGACCCGATCCTCTCGCGGGTGAAGCTGATCGCCGAGCCGTGGGACGTGGGCGAAGGGGGCTACCAGGTCGGCAATTTCCCCGTCCTCTGGGCCGAGTGGAACGGCAAATACCGCGACGCCGTCCGCCGCTACTGGAAAGGCGACGAAGGGCACGCCCGGGAGATCGCCCACCGGCTCGCGGGCAGCCCGGATCTCTACCAATCCACCGGCAAGCGCCCCTACGCCAGCATCAACTTCGTCACCTCCCACGACGGATTCCCCCTTGCCGACCTCGTCAGCTACAACGAAAAGCACAACGAGGCCAACGGCGAGGAGAACCGCGACGGCGACGGCACCAACAACTCGTGGAACTGCGGGGCGGAAGGCCCCACCTCCGACCCCGCCATCAACGCCCTGCGCGCCCGGCAGCGCCGCAACTTCCTGGCCACCTTGTTCTTGAGCCAGGGCGTCCCGATGCTCACCGCCGGGGACGAGTTCGGCCGCACGCAGCAGGGCAACAACAATGCCTACTGCCAGGACAACGCGCTAAGCTGGCTCTCCTGGGAACGCGGCACGGAGGCCCGGCACCTCCACCACTTCACCTCGCGGCTGATCCATCTGCGGCGCGCCCACCCGATCTTCCGGCGGCCCAAGTTCTTCCAGGGCCGCAAGATTCGCGGTTCGGAAATCAAAGACATCATGTGGTTCAGCCCCCAGGGGCGGGAAATGACCGACGAAGAGTGGCGCTTCGACTACGTCCGCTGCCTGGGGATGCTGCTCAGCGGCGACACGATGGACGTGCGCGACGCCCACGGCGAGCCGATCCGCGACGAGACGTTCCTGCTCCTGCTCAACGCCCACTTCGAGCCCGTCAGCTTCACCCTGCCGGGCCGCGAAGACGTCCATTGGGAGCTGCTCGTGGACACCGAGGCGGAGACCGGCTTTGCCGAGGAGGGGTGCATCCTGCACGCCGGGGCCGCGCTCGAACTGATCGACCGCTCCCTCTGCCTCCTGCACCTGCACACCGGCTCCCACTCCCACGCCCGCAGCGAATCGTGGCAGCGGCCGCGGAGGAAAGACGGGGCGGCGCGGAGATAGGGAGACGCGGAGAACGCAGGGCTTCTATGAAAGTCCAAGTCAAGCATCCGGGGTATTTTTTGTCAGATCAAACGTGCAGAATGGTTTTTTTCCAGTGAAAACGGCTGCGGAAAGCAGATTCGAGATCAGGCTTCTATCGTGGCGGAATCGGTGTAAGCTAGGGACTGTTCTCTTTTTTCCCGCCTATGTGCGCAAAACCTTTAGACCTTCCCGGGCGCATCCTCGCTCTGATGCGTTCGCCCCGCTACCAACCGCTCGATAAAGTCGCGCTTTCCAAAAAACTTGGCCTGCCGCCCGACGACCGGGGGCTGTTGCGCGAGGCGCTCCGTTCCCTGGAGGAGCGGGGCGAGATCGCGCGCGTCCGCAAGGACCGCTATGTCCTCTCGGAGGAGGCGGAGCTGGTCACGGGCGTTCTCCAGGTGCACGCGAGCGGCAACGCCCACTTGCTGAGCGAGCGCCCCGGGCAGCCGGATCTCTACATCGCCTCGGAAAACACCGGGACCGCGATGAACGGCGACCGCGTGGTGGCCCGCATCCTCCATGAGGGGATCGAGGGGATCGAACGCTTCCACCGCCGTCTCCCGGCCGCCGGGGAACGCCGCGAGGGTTGCGTGATCCGCATCCTCAAGCGGGCGAGCGAAACACTGGTGGGCACGCTCCAGCGGACCCAGAAGTTCCATTTCGTGATCCCGGACGACCCCCGCATCGGGCACAACATCTACGTCCATCCCGGGGCGGCTCCGCTGCCCAAGCCGCCCACCGTGGGGGACAAAGTGGTCGTCCATCTCGACCCCTGGACCTCGCGCGACATCAACCCGGAAGGGGAGATCATCGAGGTGCTGGGGCCGGCCTCCGCGCCCGGCGTGGACATGCTTTCCATCATCCGCAAAAACCATCTGCCCACGGCCTTCCCGGACGCGGTGAGCGCGGAAGCCGCCCGCATCCCGGAGCAGGTGCCGCCCGCCGAACTGGCCCGGCGCGAGGACTTGCGCGATGCCCTCATTTACACCATCGACCCGGACGACGCCCGCGACTTTGACGACGCCATCCAGGTGGAACAGATCGACGGCGGCTGGCGCGTGGGCGTCCATATCGCCGACGTGAGCCACTATGTTTTTCCCGGCACGGAGCTGGACAAGGAAGCGTTTGAACGCGGCAACAGCGTCTACCTGGCCGACCGCGTGATCCCGATGCTCCCCGAGCGCCTGAGCAACGGCATCTGTTCGCTCAAACCGGGCGTGGACCGCTTGACGCGCTCGGCGTTCATGGAGTTCACCAAGGGGGGCAGGATGAAAAGCGCCCGCTTTTCCATGAGCGTCATCCGCAGCAAGGCCCGGCTGACCTACAAACAAGCCTTCGCCATCCTCTCCGGCACGCAGCCCGATCCGCTCCCGGCCACCGTCCCCGACCGGACGGAAGTCATTCCCGAGGCGGTCGTGGCAAACATCCGGCTGGCGTGGCAGCTCGCCTCCGTGCTGCGCAAGAACCGTTTTGCGGCCGGATCGCTCGACCTCGACTTCCCGGAGGTGAAAGTCTGGCTCGACGCCGAGGGTACGCCAGTCAAGCTGGAGAAGGTGGAGAACGACGCCTCGCACCAGTTGATCGAGGAATTCATGCTCGCCGCCAACGAGGCCGTCGCGCGCGAAACGAAGCTCAAAAACTTTCCCTCGCTCTACCGCGTCCACGAAAACCCAGAGGAAGAGAAGCTCGCCGAGTTCCGCGACCTCGTGCGGCTCTACAACTACCGCGTGGGCGACCTGACGGTGCGGGCAGAGGTCCAGCGGCTCCTGGAGGCGATCAAGGGGAAGCCGGAGGAATACGCGCTCAAAGTGGCTTTTTTGAAGAGCCTTAAAAGGGCCGTCTACGGGACGCGGGCGCTGGGCCACTACGGCCTGGCCAAGGTTAACTACACGCATTTCACCAGCCCCATCCGGCGCTATGCCGACCTCGTCGTGCACCGCGTGCTGGGGCACATCGGCGAAGCGCGCCAGCGCATCGCGGCGGCGGATCTGCCCACGGTGGCGGAACGGATTTCGCAAACGGAACGGACTGCGCAGGACGCCGAGCGGGAATCGGTGAAGCTCAAAAAGATCGAGTTCTTCGCCCGGGCCGCCGAGCGCTGCGACAAATTTCCCGCCGTCATCCTGGACGTGCGCAACTACGGTCTCGTCGTCGAACTGCCGGAGTTTCTCATCACGGGCCTCGTCCACGTCTCGGCGCTCTCGGACGATTTCTATCTCTACGACCCGGCCCGGATGCGCTTCGTGGGCCGCAAGAGCCACCGCATTTTCGCCGCCGGAGAGCGGATGGAAGTCGCCGTGTCCAAGGTGGACATGTACAAGCAGCAGATCGACTTCCAGCCCGCGCCGCAGGAGGGCAAGAAGGGGGCCGCGCCCAAAGCGGCACAAGGCCAGTCCCGGCAGCCCAGGCAGCCAAGACCTTCGCGCCCCTCCAGGCAGCCAAGGCAACCCCGTTCATCCCAGGGAAAACCGGCTCCCGAGGCCGACTGGTCCCCCGGATCGGGAAAGGCAGCAGCCCCAGCGCCCCAGCAAGCCGGAGAAAAGAACCGACCGAAAAACCGCCAGGGCGGCAGGCGGCGCAGGCGGCATTAAGAAGTTGATTGCTAATCGCTAATAGGCAATTGCTAATTGGAATAGGACGCGCTGCCGCGCGGTGTTCTTTTGGCTTGCGAGCGGAACGAGCCTCACTTTTCAATTAGCAATCGAAAATTAGCAATTAGCAATTCCATGCCTCCCGACCCCATCCTCTCCGTCACCGAAGTCACGCGAACGGTCCGCGAACTGATCGAGGGGACGCTCGGCGAAGTTTGGGTGGAGGGGGAAGTGAGCAACCTGCGCAAGCAGGCGTCGGGCCACCAATATTTCACGCTCAAGGACGACCGCTGCCAGCTCGCGTGCGTTTTCTTTCACCGGCCCGGTCTGCGGCACGCCTCCCAGGCCTTAGAGGAAGGGATGCTTGTCCACGTGCGCGGACGGATGACGGTCTACGAGGCGCGCGGCCAATACCAGCTCGTCGTCGCGCTTGTCCAGGCGGCGGGAGCCGGGCTGCTCGCCGCGAAGTTCGAGGCGCTCAAACAGAAGCTGGCCGCCGAGGGGCTCTTCGACCCGGCCCGCAAGCAGCCGATCCCCCCGTTCCCGCGCGCGGTCGGCATCGTCACCTCCCCCACGGGAGCCGCCATCGCCGACATGCTCAACATCCTCCACCGGCGCGCCCCGTGGATGCGAATTTTGATCAACCCGGTGCGCGTCCAGGGGGCCGGAGCCGGGGCGGAAATCGCGGCGGCGGTAGCCGAGTTCAATAGTGGCGCGCTTCCGCCCGTGGACGTGATCGTGGTCGCCCGGGGTGGCGGCAGCGCGGAGGATTTGTGGGAGTTCAACGACGAGGGGGTCGCCCGCGCCATTGCCGCCTCCGCCCTTCCGGTCGTCAGCGCCGTGGGGCACGAGATCGACTTTACCATCGCGGATTTTGTCGCCGACCTGCGCGCCCCGACACCCAGCGCCGCCGCCGAGCTGATCGCGCCAGACTCCGCCGCCTTGGCGAGGCGCTTGGCGCAATTCCAGGGGGCCATGGAGCGGACCCTGCGGGACTCCCTCCGCCACGCCCGTTCGCGCTTGGAACTGATTCGCCAGAGCCCCCTCTTCCGCGAGCCGAAAGCCCGGTTGGAGGAACTAGCCCAACAGATCGACGACGCGGCAGAACGCCTCGCCCGGCTGGCGGCGGACGCTCTTTCCGCCGGGCGGCAACGGCTGGAGGCGGCGGCGTCCAGCCTGCGCGAACACCGGCCCGACCAGTTGTTGCAGATCCGGCGGCAATCCCTCGACGCCTTGAGCGAACGCTTCCAGCGGAGCAGCCGCCAACGAATCGACGCTCTGCACACCCGGCTGGAACGCGCGGGCAACCTGCTCCGCGTCCTCGCGCCGGAGTCCACCCTCGCCCGGGGCTACAGCATCACGCGCACGGAAAGCGGCGCGATCGTCCGCTCCGTCGCCCAGGCCCCGGTGGGCACGGCGCTTCTGACGCAACTCGCCGATGGCGAAGTCCGCTCGCGGGTGGAAAAGGCGGATTAGGCGGTTTCCCGCCTAACAATTCAGGGAATCGGGGCGGCTCCGGGCGTAGTGAAAGAGGTATTGTTGGGCGTAGCCGCCATACGGACCGAAGGAGCGGGCCGCGAACTCCCGAAGCTGCCGGGCAGTGACGTTCCGCTTCCCCTTAAAATAGAGCAACCGCAGCACGCGCTCGATCCAGACGTCGATGGGAAAAGCGTGGAACCGTTCGTAGGCAAAAAGCAGCGCGCAGTTGGCAATCTTTGGCCCGACGCCCGGCAGGCGGCAGAGTTCCGCCAGAGCCATCTCGTCGTCCATCGCCCGGATCGCTTCCAAGTCCACCTCCCCCTCCGCCACGAGCCGCGCCGTTTGGAGCAGATTCCTGGCGCGGAACCCGAGCCCGCAGGCGCGCAGCCCGGCTTCGGTGGCCCGCGCCAGGCGTTCCGGCCCAGGGTAGACACCGAGGGGCTCCCAGCCCGGCACCGGGCGGCCAAAGCGTTCTCGAAGCGCCAGCGACATCTGCCGGATGTGGGCGACCTGCTTCATGGAGGAGGTCAAAAAAGTGGCCACGCACTCCCACAGCGGCTGGCGAAGGATGCGCAGCCCGCGGCAAAACGCCAAGGCCTCCGCCATCGGCCGGCCGGCGGGGAAACTCGCGCAAATGGCTTCCAAATCGTGATCGAGCGCAAAATACCGCGCCACGGCGGCCTCCGCGCCGGGCGTCACCCAAAGCTCGCCGCCCGCCTGCTTGACCCGCACGGGCCTCTCGCCGATCAACCCGCGCCAGCCGCCCTCCCCATCCGGCAGCCAGTGAAACACCTGGCCGGATTCCAGCGTCAGCCGAAGATCAAAATGCGGAGCGGGGATGGGCGTCATGCGGAGCATCGCATTCAATAGAGCATCAGTGGAAAGAAATGCCAGGAAGGGAGAGAGCGCCGGGGGGTGATTGATCGGATTTTCATATTACTAAGTTAAACAAACCGTTTTCTCTCCTTTTTCGCGCTCCCTTCAGGTCCCGCTTGCGTTTCTCTGAAAACTGGCTACATTGCCGACTCTTTTCCCGTTACAGGCGCGCCGAAACGGCGGGCCCGGGAGAAGAGAAAACCTGTGGCAACCGTGGCGTGAGTTTTAACACCGTAATGAATCAGCAGATGCAAGAATTGCTCGCGAAATCTTTTCGCGACTACAAAGAGGGGAGCATCGTCAAGGGACGTATCCTCGAAATCCGTCCCCGTGAAGTGCTCGTGGACATCGGCTACAAGAGCGAGGGCGTGATCCCCCTTTCCGAGTTTGACGACATGGAAGACCTCCAAGTCGGCGACGAAGTGGAAGTGCTCCTCGTTCGTCTCGAAAACGACGAAGGCATGGTCATCCTTTCCAAGGAAAAAGCCGCCTACAAACAGAACTGGGACAAGATCGTGAAGGTCTTCCAGGGCGGCGGGCTCATCAAGGGCAAGGTCAAAGCCGTGGTCAAAGGCGGGCTGACCGTCAACATCGGCGTGGAAGCCTTCCTGCCGGGATCGCAGATCGACATCATCCCGCCCAAGGACCTCCAGCAATTCGTCGGCAACACCTACGATTTCAAGATCGTCAAGATCAACGACGACCGCAAGAACGTCGTCTTGAGCCGCCGCGAACTCATCGAACAGGAACGCGCCGACAAGCGCGCCCACTTCATGGAGAGCGTGAAGGCCGGCGACATCGTGCGCGGCACGGTCAAGAACCTGACCGACTTCGGCGCATTCATCGACCTCGACGGCATGGACGGACTCCTTCACATCACCGACATGACCTGGGGCCGCCTCGGCCACCCGAGCGAACTGCTCAAGGTGGGCCAGGAGCTCGACGTCCAAGTGCTCGACATCAACAAGGAGAAGGAGCGCGTCTCCCTCGGCCTCAAGCAGACCCAGAAGAACCCGTGGGAAGAGACCGAAGGCCGCTTCCCCATTGGCACGAAGGTCAAAGGCAAGATCACCAACCTCGTCCCCTACGGCGCGTTCGTGGAGATCGAGGAAGGGGTCGAAGGCCTCATCCACGTATCCGAACTCTCCTGGACCAAGCGGATTACCCGCCCCAGCGACGTGCTTACCATCGGCCAGGAAGTGGAAGCCGTCGTGCTTGGCGTCAACAAGGAAGAGCAGAAGATCTCCTTGGGCGTCCGCCAGCTCGAACCGAATCCTTGGGACGAGATCGAACACAAATACCCGATCGGCAAGCAGGTCAAGGGTGTCGTCCGCAACATGACCGCCTATGGCGCCTTCGTCGAACTCGAAGAAGGCATCGACGGCATGATCCACGTCTCCGACATGAGTTGGACCCGCAAGATCAACCACCCGAGCGAGATGCTCAAGAAGGGCGACGAAGTCGAAGCCGTCGTGATCGACATCGACAAGAACGCCCAGCGCATCAGCTTGGGCGTCAAGCAGCTCGACGAAGACCCGTGGAAGGTCATCGACACGCGCTACAAGATCGGCGATCTCGTCACCGGCAAAGTCACCAAGCTCGCCAGCTTTGGCGCGTTTGTGCAGCTCGCCGACGACATCGACGGCTTGGTCCACATCTCCCAGCTCAGCGAAGAGCGCGTGGAGAAGGTCAAGGATATCCTCAAAGTCGGCCAGGAAGTGGAAGCCCGCGTCATCAAGGTCGACAAGACCGAGCGCCGCATCGGCCTCTCCATCAAAGCCGCGAACTACTCCGAAGACGATCTGCGCAAGGAGACGGAAGCCTTCGACAGCATCCGCCCCGGCGAAGACCTGGTCGGCCTGGAACAGGCCTTCCAAGCCGCCGAGGAAGAATACCGTCCCGGCGACCGCAAGAAATAATCGAACAGCTCGACAGAGCCTTTCGACAACCCGGCCAAGGCAACTTGGCCGGGTTTTTTATGCTCACGCAAAGGAGGGGGGCAAAAACCTGCTCGCAGAGCTTTGCATTTGCTAGATAGTGTCAACACGAGATAGCGAGCCAGAGGACAATGCAGCGGATTTGCACCAGAGCGAGGAAAGAATAGGCCCATTTGGCATAGCGGCCCCATTCCCACGCCAGCGTTTATAGCATTTCTAAGCCGAAAATATACGATTAGGCAGCAGAGGGAACAGGCGATAGTTGGATTTGGAAACCGAGATCCCGAAGTTAAATACTCTGACTCTCGCAATCTGTGGTTCGGGCTTGCTGCACCAAGCGATATCCCGCGTTCATCCGTCACGTGATGCCCCCCTCGGCAAAAAGATGCGCAAAATGGCCTTTGTTCATTTTTCAACAGGCTGCTAAAACAAGATTCATGCAACTGATTGACGGCAAACAGATCGCGCAGCAAGTCCACGCCGAAACCCGCACGGCGGTGGAGGCGCTCAAGGCCAAGGGGATCACTCCCGGCCTCGCGGTAGTGCTGGTGGGAGACGACCCCGCCTCCCGCTCCTACGTCCGCTCCAAAGACAAGGCATCCAAGGAACTCGGGCTCCACTCGGTGAAACACGAACTCCCGGCCACGACGACGCAAGCGGAACTCATCGCGCTGGTCCACCGGCTCAACGCCGATCCCGCGATCCACGGCATCCTGGTCCAGTCCCCCCCGCCCGCGCACATCAATGAAGCGGCGGTCATCGAGGCCATCGACCCGCGCAAGGACGTGGACGGCTTCCATCCCCTCAACGTCGCCAAGCTGGCGCTGGACGACCCGACCGGCTTTGTCCCGTGCACGCCGCTCGGCTGCCAGCGGCTGCTCCTGGCCAGCGGGATCGATCCCGCCGGGAAGCACGCCGTGGTGCTCGGCCGCTCCATGATCGTCGGCAAACCGATGGCGCTCCTCCTGATGGCCAAGGGCAAGGGGGGCGACGCGACGGTCACGGTCGTCCACTCGCGCTCGCGCAACCTGGAGGAAATCACCCGCCAGGCGGATATCCTCATCGCGGCCATCGGGCGGCCCGGCTTTGTGAAGGCGGGGCACGTGCGCGAAGGGGCGGTGGTGATCGACGTGGGGATCAACCGCGTGGAAGACCCGTCAGCGGCCAAAGGCTACCGGATCGTGGGCGACGTGGCGTTTGACGAGGTGGCCCCGAAGTGTTCCGCAATCACCCCGGTGCCAGGAGGAGTGGGCCCAATGACCATCGCCATGCTGATGGCCAACACGGTAAAGGCCTGCCGCCAGCTCACCGGCGCGTAGCCTGCCGCCCGCGCAGGTACAAAAAATCGGAAGGCGTCGTTGTTTTTTTCCCTCCGGGGTTTCTCTCTGGGAGTTTCCCCTTTGGGAACCAGTTCTTTCAGAGTTTTTTAAGACTCCTGAAAGAATCAGCGGCGTCTTCCTAAAACCAATATAGCGCAGATTCGAGGGCGCGCAAGCGCCCCCGGAAACCTGGATGCGCCGGCCAAGCCGCCTGTCTTATACCACCTATACGGTTTATTTGGTCGAATTGGCAGAGGGCTTTACGGCGGAGGGCTTCGCTTTCGCGTCCCATGGGGACGCTCTGAGAGTAGCCCGGCGTTTTAACGCCGGGTAGCGAGAGCGAAGCCTTTCGTCCCGGCAGGGACGGTTGAAAATGAGCGTCATTTTCCCCCCATCAAACGTCCCTCCGGGACGAAGCGTTGTTTCCCGCGGACCCGGCGTTAAAACGCCGGGCTACTTTCGGGCTGTCCCTTTGGGACAATAAGGCCAATCCAATAAGGCCCATCCAACTGTGTCATTGGTATTACAATGAATTGCTATTGCCTATCCTTCGGTTGCTGAATAGCGTTCCCGTCATGCGTTCCCACCGCGTGTCTGCAAAGGTATTTTCCGTCCTTGTCGTCGTCCTTATCGCCGTTCTCGTCGCCCTGATTTTTGCGGTGCAGGACAAGATGATCTATCATCCCCGGCCTTACCGGGATGCGCAACTTACCCAATTTATAGGGAACAAGGAGCGCGTGCAGGCCCTCAGCTATTCCACTTCGCAAGGCCCGCAACAGTGTTATTACGTTCCCCCTCGGTCCAACTCCGGCGGGCGATTGCCCGCTTCCCTGTGGGTTTTCTTCACCGGGAATGGCGGCCTTGCCCTAGACTGGATGTGTCTTGTGAAGGGTTATCCTTCGCCCGAAGACGCCTTTCTTTTGATCGAATACCCCGGCTATGGCAACTGCGCGGGACATCCTTCCTCCAAGCACATCCAGCAGTCGGCCAACGCGGCGCTGACCACCCTGGCCGCCCATCTGGGAACTACGATCGCGGAGTTGGAGCCCCGGCTCAAAATATTGGGGTATTCACTTGGGGCCGCCACGGCTCTGGCGTTTGCAAGCGACCACCCGGTTTCGCGCGTGGTCCTCGTGGCGCCATTCAGCTCCCTGCAGGACATGGCTCGCCTGAGGGTAGGTTGGCCGCTCTGCTATTTGCTGCGCGATCGCTTCGACAACCGCGCCCGCATCCGCGAAATTACAACCCGCGCTTCCTCGCCCTCCATCGAAATTCTATTGGGCACTCAGGACGAAATGATCCCCTTCACCATGGGACGCGAGCTTGCGGGGATCTCTCCTGCCGTGCATTTCCAGGCGGTGAATGGAGTGGGGCATAACGACATCCTTGGGCAGGAGGACCGGATTTATGCCGCGATGGGGGCGACAGGTTTGAGTGCGGGGAAGCAGACATCCATCCCCACCAGCCCCCGGCAATGAGCGGGGTGCCAGCCGATAACTCGTAATCCGCCCTCCACATTCCTCTTGAACAAGGATACCGCGATCCAGCAGCAGTTTGATGTCCCTGATTGATCCGTTCCCACAATTTTGCTTTCTGCAAAATTGCTGCCAGGCCGCCCTCCGCGCCATCCACCGCTCGTCCAAGACAGCCCGGGAACCATTCCGACCACGGAGCGATGTCCACTCCGCCTCTTTGGCTTTGCTCCAGGCTCAGGTAATACTGGAATCTCGTGGATATAGGTCGTATTCATCGCGTTCTTTGCGGTGAATGGGGAGGTCCTTTCACCGCAAAAGCATGAAACGCACGAACATTTACAGCATTCTAGGCGAACAACTCGAAGGCCCCACCGAGGTGCAGCGTGTGATAAAACTTCATCGCGCCCCTTAATGCTTCCAAATGCAGAACGGGATACCCTCCACCTGCACCGTTCGCTTGGTGCCGGTTTTGAGCTGCGAGAGTATCCCCTTTGCCTCCGGCCCTCCTAGCCAGATGACGCCTCCGTAGGTGTCTTCGGTCGTTTCGGCAATGGTCTGCCGCCAATCGTCTTCCGCCAGCATTCCGTTGGAAACCGTGCGTTGCGCATAGTAGCTCAGTTGAGGAGTGTAGTAAGGGTCGAAGTTCACATAGACCTCCGTGTCTTCGGGGAACTCCGCCTGGATCACCCGTCCCAACGCGGGGATGAGATTGCACGGCTCGGGCACGCTGATATCCAGGAGACGCGCCTGCTTCTGCGCTGCTTTCGCGCTGAGGCAGCCGATCACGCCCACGAGGAGCAACAACATCCCCGTCAAGGCTGTTGCGGGCATGTGCCGGTGACTGGCGCGCTCCAGTTTTTCTGCAAGCCCCAGCACCCCCAACCCGCCCAGCACTGCCACCGGCAGCACAAAGAAAAAGGCCGCGTAGCTATGGATGAAGGATGCGTTGGGAAATACGACGATATAGGAAAGATTCATCACAAAAACACAAGCGGCCGCCCACCCCAGCCAGCGCATCCCCTCCTCTTCGCGCCGACGACGCAGGACATGCACCGTCCCTGCCCCGGCCAGCAACCAGAACGGGACGGGAAATAGCTCCAGCGAATAGCGCCCCACTGCGCGGGCCCATTCACTGAACGAAAGGACGTGGTAATTCCCCCCCTGCATTTTGAAACGAAACAAGAAGGCGCGCTCCAAGTCATGCAAAACGTCGGCCTGAATGAGACATATTTGCCCAAAAAAAAGCGCGGTGCAAAGAACCGCCATTCCGAGCAGCACCCCAGCCAGTCGCCCATGCCGAGCCCTCTCAAAAAGCAGGAAGTAGCCGCAAAACACAAGCACCAGTAGGTAGCCCACCCAAGCTGTCATCATCGCCATCCCAAAGCCGAGTAGCATTGCCCCGCCCCAACGCCGGATCCCCGTGCGTTCCCAGTGACGAAGCCCCAGCAGTCCGAGCAGTAGCCACATCAGCACGCACGGTTCAAAATTGACCATCTGCCCATAGTAAAGCTGCATCGGGAGGGCAGCAAAGATCAACGCGCAGAGCGAGGCGGCAGCGCTCCCGGCACAGCTTTCCACCAGCATCCAGAGCAGAACGAGGCTCACCGTAGAGCATGTGAAGGGGATGATCCGCGCCACCCATTCGTGTTCCCCAAACACCCGAAAAAGCCCCCCAACTATCAGACTCAGCAGCGCCGGGTGGTGCACATAATAATCCTCCGGCGGGATAGGCATCGAGCCGAAGAAAAACGGCGAGGGCACTCCGGCGGTGGCCTCCAGACCAGCCTTTAAGAGGTTATGCCCGGATTGCGACCAGACCGCCCCGTTGAAATCGATCATGTCCACCCACGGACTGGTGAACTTCAGGGAAAAAAACCAAGTTTGGAAGAGAAGCGCCGCGAGAAGCCCAAGGAAACAAGGCAGCCGCGAAATAGGGGGCAGGGAACGTTTCTCACCTGGCTGCCCACGATTTTTGCGGCATAGGGGGACGGGGGATTTGGCGAAATCAGCTATGGAGTCGGTGGGGGGTGGAAGTGGATTCTTCAATGTCATGCGTTTCGCTCGTCCAAAAATCATGTTCTGATCTCAATTTTCTAAGTTTATCGGTCAAGTCCCGCTGAAGCAATCCATTCTCACGCCGCTCGCCGGTGGGCTGGAGGCTCACTGAGACAAACACCCACAGGAGCGGCAGTATGCCGAGTCCATAGCCTCGCTGCATGGGATCAGAAGGTACCGAGGCGGGTTGACTGTTCAAAAAGTAAATGGCAGTCAGGATGGTGGCAGCCCACAGGAACCCTATCGGGTAGTTGCCAAAATAATACCGTCTCTACGGTTTATTTGGTA
>SESF01018508.1_pt1 | contig 17498 bp, 12 predicted proteins | sample 3171521 | NCBI WGS metagenome assembly SESF01 (sample SAMN10866945, study PRJNA518727) | freshwater metagenome | biome: subpolar coniferous forest; feature: holomictic lake; material: water; isolation source: holomictic Lake 227, 6 m and 8 m depth | place: Canada: near Kenora, Ontario | collected...
ACTGAAAAAGGACCTATGCCGCTGAACGCCGACTGGCGCGACTACTGCGCCGATCCTGATGGCGCGCTGGGCGGCAATTCCGCGGCCCTGCTGACGAGCGGCGCGGACTCGTTCGGCGAACTGCTGGCGGCCCTGCGGAGCGCGCGCAGGTTCGCGCTGCTCGAATTCTACGCTTTCGCCGACGACTCGGTGGGGCGTTTGTTCGCCGCGCTGCTGCGCGAGAAAGCCGCGCAGGGCGTGGCGGTCTACCTGCTTTACGACGGCGTGGGGTCGGTGCTGACCGGCCGCGACTTTTTCGACGGGCTGGCCGCCGCCGGGGTGCGGGTGGCCGAATTCCGGCCGGTCATCCTGTGGAAGCCTTACCGCAACTGGGTGAAGCGCGACCACCGCAAACTGGTCTGCGTGGACGGGGAAACAGCTTTCGTGGGCGGCTTCAATATAACCGCCAACGACGCGCCGGAAAGCCTCGGCGGGCGCGGCTGGAAAGATATGATGGCCGTGGTGAAAGGGCCGGCAGTGGCGGCCGTGGAAAAACATTTCTGGGAAACCTGGGCGGAGTCGGCCCACGCGGGCCCGCGCCGGGAGCCGCCGCCGCCGCCCGCCGCCGGGCCGGCCTGCGCCGGAGATAAATATGTTTCCGTGCTGTCGGCCTCCGGCATCCGCAAGTCGCATTCCATCCGCTGCTCCTACGCCCACGCCATAGAGCGGGCCCGGGAGCGGATCTATATCACGAACGCTTATTTCCTGCCCGACCGCAGCGTCTACCGCAAGCTGATAGCGGCGGCGCGCCGCGGCGTGGACGTGCGCATAATAGGCCCGGGCGAGACGGACCACCCGTACGTGCGCTGGGCGTCCTGGTCGCGCTACGGGCACATGATAAAGAACGGCATCAGGCTCTATGAATGGCGCGGCCCCATGCTGCACACCAAGGCGGCGGTCATAGACGGGGTCTGGTCCTCCGTGGGCAGCCATAACCTGGACCACCGCAGCCTGCACTATAACCTGGAAATGAACCTGAACGTGCACGACCGGGAATTCTGCGGCGCCGTGGCGCGCGCTTTCAAAGATGACATGAAAAATTCCGTGCAGATAACGCTGACGGAGGTAAAAGGCCGCCCTCTCGTGTCGAAAGCGGCGTCCAAACTGCTGTATCTTTTCCGGTCCTGGCTGTAGGACAGGCGCCGCTGTTCCATGCGGGCATATAAATGAACGTAAAAAGGCTGAAAATAATATTCCTGCTCCTTTCTCTGGGCGCTGCCGGCGCCAGCGCGGACCTGGGCCCGCCGCCGGAGATAAACCCGCAGGACGTGCATCAGGGCGACTTTGAATCCATGCGCGACCGCCTGGCCACCAGCCTGATGTTCCGCGGCGAACTGGCCGACAAGATAATAGAGGCCGGCATGACCGGCGACCTGGTAGTGCTGGAAGGCGACAGCACGTATTCCGCCGCGCGGCTGGCGCTGCTGGACTGGATAAGGAGAAATCCGGATAAGGCGGCGCGGCTGGCGCTGAACCTCCGCAACGGCGTGAAGGCGGACCGCACCCCGGTACAGTACAATATCTCTACCTGGGAAATTAACGCCGGCTTCCTGGAGAAGGTGAAGGCGCTCGGCGCCGCGGCGAAGGACGGCCGCGTCTCGCCGGAAATGCTGGAGCTGGCGGCCAAGCGCGTCTACGAGGGTTCGCCGGACGGCGACGGGAGCACGGCCGTGCTGGGCGGCGGGCGGCAAAGCGGCGGCACCGATTTTTTTTCCGGAAGCTACGCCGATTATAAATTGAACCGGGCCGGTCTGGCGCGCGAGCTCGCCGGGGCCGGGGGGCTGCTGGATTCCATGCGCGGCCCGGGCGGCAAGGGGCCGGAGGGCGCCGAAAGGGCTTATTCCGGCGCGCTGGCCCGCTACGGGGATTTCGTGGTGTCCGCGTCCGCCCTGAAGGGGCGCAGCGTGATAACCGGGGCAGAGTCGGAGGCGCTCGAAAAACGCAGGGCCGGCCTGCGCTGCGCCCTGGCCGCGCTTGCCATGCGCCGGCGGGTGGCCGACCTGCGCTCCATTTACCTGGAGCTGGCCCGCGACCGGGCGCGGCCCGGCTGCCGCGCCCTGATGTCGGCCGCAGGCGAAGCCGCCGCCGGCTGCGAGGCCGCCGCCGCCCGCCTTGAGAAGGGGGACCTGCCGTTCAGGGAGATAAGCGCGCTGGTGCGGAGTTCCGAAGCTGACTTTTCCGCGTTCTATATAAAATACTCCGTTTACAGCGGGCTGCTGGGGCTTAAGAAAAGGTCCGAAGGACTGGGGTTCTCCTGCGTTTACGATTATCTGCTCTGGCGGTGGCTGGCGCATTTTACGCCGGACGCGCCTTATGTGAAAGCCAGGGCCGCTTCTGCGGCCGCCGTGGCCGGGCTCGACGACGCCATGGAAAAGACCGGCGAGGGAGATGTGGAGGCCGCGCTGGCGGGCGCCGGCGGGCGCGCGGGCGAGATAGGGGCGGCGCTGGCGCTGGCGCGCGAGGCCTCCGCCGCCAACCGCGCGGCGCAGTTCTTCCTGTGGGGCATAATTTTCAGGCCGGTGGAAATAGAAGTTTACGCGCGCGGCGGGCGGCCTTATTATCAGCCGGCGTTCACGTTTTTCAGCGTTACCGGGCCGCGCGGCGGCCGGGCCCGCGAATAAGTTCAGGAGGATCACATGGAAGAGGCGTACATCAATAAGATCGCGGCCGAACTGGGCCTGCCCAGGGCCGGCGTGGGCGCGGCCATAGGCCTGTTCAAGGAAGACGCCACCATCCCTTTTATCTCGCGCTACCGCAAGGAGGCCACCGGCAACCTCGACGAAGTGGCCCTGGGCGGGATACAGGAGCGGCTGGAGCAGCTTAAGGAGCTGGACGCCCGCCGCGCCGCCATAATAAAATCCCTGACCGAGCGCAGCCTGCTCACCGACGAGCTCAAGGCCAGGGTGGAGGGCGCCGAGACGCTGGCGAAGCTGGAGGACATCTATCTGCCCTTCCGCCCCAAGCGCCGCACCCGCGCCACCATCGCCAAAGAAAAAGGCCTCGAGCCGCTGGCCGATCTGGTCTACGCGCAGGGCCCGGAAGATCCCGCCGCGCTCGCCGCCGCTTTCATAAATGAAGAAAAAGAAGTGAAGACCGCCGCGGAGGCGCTGGCCGGCGCGCGCGACATCATAGCCGAGCGCGTCAGCGAGGACGAGAGGGCCCGCGCCCGCCTGCGCCAGCTTTTTTCCGCGAAGGGCATGTTCCATTCCCGCGTGATGGAAGGCAAGCAGGAGGCCGGCGCGAAGTTCAAGGATTACTTCGACTGGAAAGAGCCCGCCGCCAAAGCCCCCTCGCACCGGGTGCTGGCCATGCGCCGCGGCGAGGCCGAGGGCTTCCTGATCATGCGCATAGAGGTGGAGGCCGACGAGGCCATAGCGCTGCTGGAGCCGCTGTTCGTAGGTAACGGCGGGCTTTGCGGCAAACAGGTGAAAGAGGCCGTTACGGATTCCTACAACCGGCTGCTCGCGCTGTCGATGGAAGGCGAGGCGCGGCTGGAGACCAAAAAGCGCGCCGACGCCGAGGCTATCGGCGTTTTCGCCCGCAACCTGCGCGAGATCCTGATGGCCTCGCCGCTGGGGCATAAGAACATACTGGCGCTGGATCCGGGTTTCCGCACCGGCTGCAAGCTGGTCTGCCTGGACTCCAACGGCAAGCTGCTGCACGACGACGTGATCTACCCGCATAACGGAGAAGGCGCCGCCGCCACTTCCGCGGCCAAGGTAAAAAAACTGGCCGCCGAATACAAGACCGAGGTCATCGCCATCGGCAACGGCACCGCCGGCCGCGAGACCGAGGAGTTCGCCCGCGCGCTGAAGCTCGAAGGCGTGATCATAGTGATGGTCAATGAAAGCGGCGCTTCCGTCTATTCCGCGTCCCCGGCGGCGCGCGAGGAGTTCCCCGACAAGGACGTGACCGTGCGCGGCTCGGTCTCCATCGGCCGCCGGCTGATGGACCCGCTGGCCGAGCTGGTCAAGATCGACCCCAAGTCCATAGGCGTGGGCCAGTACCAGCACGACGTGGAGCAGGGCGACCTGAAGAAAAGCCTGGACGCCACCGTGATGAGCTGCGTCAACAGCGTGGGCGTGGAACTGAACACCGCGAGCTCCGCGCTGCTGTCCTACGTGTCGGGCCTGGGCCCGACGCTGGCGAAAAATATCGTCGAGTACCGCAACGTCAACGGGGCCTTCCCGTCGCGCGCCGCGCTGAAGAAAGTACCGCGCCTCGGCCCCAAGGCCTTCGAGCAGTCGGCCGGCTTCCTGCGGCTTCACGCCGGTAAGAACCCGCTGGACGCCAGCGCCGTACATCCCGAGCGCTACGAGATAGTGGAGAGGATGGCCGCCGACCTGGACTGTACGGTCAGCGACCTGATGGGCAACGGCGACCTGCGCGCGAAGATAGAGATCTCGAAATACGTGGCCGACGGAGTGGGCGAGCCCACGCTGAAGGACATCGTGGCCGAGCTGGCCAAGCCCGGCCGCGATCCCCGCAAGCAGTTCGAGGCCTTCGTGTTCGGCGAGGCGCAGAAGATAGGAGACCTTAAACCCGGCCAGAAACTGCCGGGCATAGTAACCAACGTAGCAGCTTTCGGAGCTTTCGTGGACATCGGCGTGCACCAGGACGGCCTGGTGCATATCAGCGAGCTGGCCGATACTTTCGTGCGCGACGCGGCCGCCGTGGTGAAGGTCGGGCAGCGCGTGAACGTTACCGTGACCGACATCGACCTGCCGCGCAACCGCATAGCGCTTTCGATGAAATCGAACCCTGTGGTGGGCCCGCGCGGCATCCGAGGCCCCAGGCCGGAACCCGCCGGCGCCGGTCAGCCGCGCCGCCAGGACAGCCGCCCGCAGCGCCGTGAAGAGGCGAAGCCCGCCGGCTCCATGGCCGAGGCGCTGAAAGCCTTCATGGACAAACGCCGCTGCTGAAGAGATATTATGTCACCGGATCCCATGCTGGACAGGAGGAAAAATGGCGCTTAAGTTCCAATGTTCTAAATGCGGCGCGGACATTCTGGTTAAATACCTTCACCCGGGGGAAACCGCCAAATGCAGGAAGTGCGGGGGCGATAGCGCCGTGCCCGGCGATGCCCGCGAAATTCCCAACGAGCAGGCCGATAGTGAAATTGAAACATCCTTGCTACAGGAAGAAAAAAAGGAAGCCGCTCCTGATAATTGCCTGACCTGCAGGTATTTCAGGAATTCCGGCGATGACGAGGGGGACTGTCATCGCTATCCGCCGAAAGCCGAGGTCTTCTCCCGCTACCCCGGGGTGAACGCCCTTGACTGGTGCGGCGAGCACGAAAAAAAAGCATAAACGCAACGGTGGTGCCGGGGACAGGCTGCTTTTTGAAGCAGCCTGTCCCTTTTTTTGTTACCTGGCTGCGGGGAGGCCGCAGGCTGGCATGCCGGCGTACGCTTTCAGGACCTTGTCCCAGCCGGTCAGGGCGGAGAACGCGAGGCTTTCTTCCTGCCTGCAGGCGGCGGTGTAACTCTGTACCGCTTCCGGATCGGAGGCGGGGGTGTCGGTATACAGAGGGTGCACGATAGAGAGGCCTTTCTGGCTGACGCAGGCCGGCTGGTCGTTCTCCCAGGCCGCGAGCAGTTTTCCCGGGTCCCCGGCGGCCGTCTGCGGGAAGGCCGCGCTGCCCAGCTCCTGCGCGCCGGCTTTGACGCCGTCGGACAGCGCTTTTATCTTCTGCAGCATTTCCAGGTAGGTCAGCAGATCGATCTCGACCGTGCCCACCGAGATGGTCTTATCTGCCACTATCTTCGCCGTGAACGCGGCGGCGTAGGCCTTGTTCTTTTTCGGGTCTTTCAGGTCTTCGGCCAGCGCCGCGAACAGGGTTTTCAATTTCCCGAGCAGGGCGTCGTCGAGCAGCTTCAGGTTCACCAGCGAAAGGTTGATGGCGTCGTTGTTCTTGCTCAGCTTAACTATCGTGGCCCCGAAACCGAGCGCGTCGAAGGTCTGCCCTTTCCCGATAGCCTGCGCCACGGCGCCCAGGGTTTTGCCGTAGTTCAGCGAGCCGGCAGTGGGGGTGGTGGTGTTCTCCGAAGCGACCACGGGGATGTCCAGGCCGCCTTTGCGCAGATCGGTCATGGCCTCGATGCTGCTCATCAGGCAGGCGTCCAGCACCAGCAGGTCCACCTTGGAACCGGTCCGGCGCCCGGCGTCCGTAATGGCTTTGGCGGTGTCCGTGTTTGTCATTACCGGGGGCAGCGGCTTGCCGTTCTCCTTGAGGCTGTTGGTCATCAGGCCGCTGCTGCCCACGCCGTGATCGGCCATCACCAGGATATTGTGCTGCGCGTCCAGCGAAAGGCCTTTGCCCAGGAAATAAGCGAGAATTTCGGGGTTGGAGATGGACGGCTTGGCGCCGTTCAGTTCGGCGGCGGGGTTGCCCAGCGGCACCTGCTCGCCGTTCACCCATTCGCTGACCACCAGGCTCTGATCTTTCAGCTCGAGGGAATGCTGGGCGGGGTTCGCCAGCGCGTTCTTTTCGTAGAGAGTGACCCACCGCACGGCCCGGTTGGCGCGGCTCAGCTCCGCTATGGCCGGCAGCTGCCTGGCGATGTAGGAGTCCACGTAGTCGCCGTTCTGGTTGTCCAGGTAGAACAGCACGGCGGCGGGGGCTTTGGGCGGCCGGGAGGGGGCCGGCGCCGGGAGATCGGCGCGTACGGTCCGCAGGGACAGGGCATTGACCGCGGCGGCCCAGTCGTCCGCGCGGGAAAGCCCCGGCGAGAGCAGCGCGGTGAAGACGGCCGCGCGGAGCAGCGCGGTCTTAATGTATCCTTTAGAAACCTGTCCGGGAACCTGGTCCGTGTTTTTCATGTGTTTATCCCTTCCTTATTTCTTCCGTAAGCCGCTTGCCGGCAAACGGCATAACCTCTTGATATAAGTTTAGCCCTTCCGGGGAGGGATTTCCTGAGAAGAAAGGGCCGGCCCCGCGCAGTTTTCCGGCCCAGGAGCGGCGGCTTAATAGATAGCGTTTTTTAAAACCTTTGGTTTAAATATATTGGGTGTGAATAAGAACAGGCGCGCGTGAAGACGGGAAAAGGGCCGCCGCCCGGCGGCCCCTTCGTCACGGAAGGCGGCGTTCAATGTCCGTCAATACTTGAACTGGCCTTTTTCCTCAGACTAAGCGGCTTTTGATAAGTTCAAAGAGCTCGAGGTCGCTCGGGTACGTCAGGCTGGCGGCGGTTTCCGCCCCGTTGCACCATTTCATCCCGAAAATTTCGTCCGGAGTGCTGGGCTCGCGGTCGCCGCCGGAGCGCTCCATCAGGTACCAGCTCACTTCTTTGTCCACATGGCCGCCCGCGCGGGTAAAACCGTAATGCGCGGTCATCAGCGCGCCGGTGATGCGGCAGGCGCAGCCCGTTTCTTCCAGCACCTCGCGCAGGGCCGCGGCCTCGGCGGTCTCGCCCGGCTCGAGATGGCCCTTGGGGAAGGTCCAGACCAGCCTGCCGGCGAGCGTGCGCATCCGGATGAGCAGGGTCCTGCCGTTCTCGATAACGACCCCGCCGGCGGAAAATTCTTTTTTTGTTCCAGGCGCCACGTTAGCCCCTCTTTCTAGATCGGCTGCAGCGGCGCGTACTTCAGCATGAAGGTCTGCCGTACGCCGCTGTCGAAAACCACGGTGGCCTTGGCGAATTCGCCCGAGCCTATCTGGTCCACCACCCGGCCGGGGCCGTGGACGGGGTGCATTACGCGCCGGCCCTTGCCCACGCGCGGGATGGAGGGCGGCGGCTGGTAGGAGGCCAGCACCTGCACGTCCTCCTCGCCGGGGCGCTGCGCCGTTTCCGGCGCCACTTTGCTTTCAAAAATAAAGCGCGAGGCCAGGTTCGGGTAGGTGGTGCCGTAGACCCTGCGCGTGCCGGCCCAGGTCAGGTAAAGGCGCTTTTCCGCCCGCGTCATGCCCACGTAGGCCAGCCGGCGCTCCTCCTCCATGTCCTCTTCCGAGGAATTGCCCGCGTTTATGGGGAAAAGGTTCTCTTCGAGGCCGGTCAGGAACACCGCCGGGAACTCCAGGCCCTTGGCCAGGTGCACCGTCATCAGCGTGACGGCGTGCGTTTCCGTGTTCATGGCATCCACCTGCGAGGCCAGCATCACTTCTTCCAGGTATTTCGGCAGGTTCGGGGCGGTCCCCTCTTTAACGCAGCGCTCCTCGAATTCTTTTACGGCGTTCACCAGTTCCTGCAGGTTGCCCAGGCGCGCCAGCGATTCCTGCGGTTCCTTCTCCGCCAGGTCCTCGGTCATCTTCCAGTAGCCCGAGTTGGTCAGGAGCTTCTCCAGCATCAGCGTGGGCGTGGCGGAGAAGAGGTCGGATTTTACGCCTTCGAAAAGGTCCAGGAATTCTTTTATGCCGCGCCGCGCGGTGTTGGTGAGGTCCGGCACCTGCTCGGCGCTGAGCAGCGCGTCGTAAAGCGGCATTTCTTTCTGGCGCGACCACGCCATTACATGGTCCATGGCGGTCTTGCCTATGCCGCGGGCCGGGGTGTTTATCACGCGCAGCAGGCTGATGGTGTCGGAGGGATTGACCAGGATCTTCAGGTAGGCCAGCACGTCCTTGATCTCTTTGCGCTCGTAGAACCGCACCGAGCCGATAAGCCGGTAAGGGATCCTGTCCCTGCGGGCGGCCTCTTCGAAGGAGCGGCTCTGCGCGTTGGTGCGGTAGAAAACGGCGATGTCGTTGTAGGTGTAGCCGCCGCGGCCCGTGAGCTGCTTCACCTCGTGGATGATGCCGCGCGCCTCCTCGGTCTCGTTGGCGAATTCCAGCACCTGCGGAGCATCCCCGTGGTCGGCCTTGGTCCAGAGGTTCTTGGGGCGGCGGTTGCGGTTGTGCTTGATGACCTCGTTGGCGGCGTGCAGGATGCGGGCCGTGGAGCGGTAGTTCTCCTCCAGCACCACGGTGAACGCGTCGTTGAAATCTTTTTCGAACTCCATGATGTTGCGGATGTCGGCGCCGCGCCACCCGTACACGCTCTGGTCGGGGTCCCCTACCACGCAAAGGTTGCGGTGCTTGGCGCTGAGGGTCTTTATCAGCACGTACTGGGAGTGGTTGGTGTCCTGGTACTCGTCCACCAGGATGTACTGGAAAAGCTCCTGGAAATACTCGCGGATCTCGTCTTTTTCCTTGAGCAGTTCGACGGGCTTCACGATCAGGTCGCCGAAATCCAGCGCGCCGGCCTCGGTCAGCTTTTTCTGGTAGCGGTGGTAGATCTGCGCCGCCTTTATCCGGGACGGATCGTTGGAGGCCTCGGCGTTGATCAGGTAGGACCCGGCGTCGAGCAGGTCGTCCTTGGCGCGGGAGATGATGCTTAAATACAGCGGCGCCTTGTTCTTCTCGCTCTCCAGGCCCAGTTCCTCCATGGCCAGCCCGATGAGCTTTTTCTGGTCGTCCGCGTCGTAAATGACGAAATCCGGCTTTATCCCCAGCAGGCGGCCGTGCTGGCGCAGCATGCGGGCGCCCAGCGCGTGGAAAGTGTGTATCCACATGCCGCCGGAATAGGGCACGAGCTTCCCCACGCGGTGCTGCATTTCCTGCGCGGCTTTGTTGGTGAAAGTTATGGCGAGTATCCGCGCGGGGGAAATGCCCGAAGCTATAAGCAGGGCGATCTTGGAAGTGAGCGTCTTGGTCTTGCCGGTGCCGGCGCCCGCCAGTATCAGCAGCGGCCCGGCGAAATACTGGACGGCCTCGGCCTGCTTGGGGTTCAGGCCGAGCTTCGGCAGAAGTTCCGGGTTTAAGTTAAGTTCGAGGCTCACAGGGTTAATTTTATAATTTTAAAAGGGGCTTGTGGCCCGCTTCCGTTTTGAAGCGCCGTCCGCGAGGACCGCCGCGCGTGATAACGATATGCTAAAATTTTCAGGTATAAAAATAAGGCGGGAATATCAAACTAATTTCATGGGCATAGATCTTGATCCCCTGCAGTCCGTGCCGGGCAAGCTCCGGGTGCTGGTGGTGGAGGAAAATCCTACCAGCCGGAAAGTGGCGCTGGGCATACTGCGCAAGCTGGGCTGCCGGGCCGACGGCGTTGCCAGCTGCCCCGAGGCCGTAAAGCGGCTTGAACGAACGCCTTACGCCCTGGTACTGCTGGCCGTGAGGCTGCCGGAGCCGGCCGGCCTGAAAGCCGTAGCGGCCATCCGCGCCGGAGAGACGGCGGGCGGGGCGCGCCTGCCGGTAATAGCCGTGGCCTCCCGCGTCCGGGGCGGGGACCGGGAACGCTGCCTGGCGGCCGGCATGGACGACTATATATTAAAGCCGCTGGACCCGCGGGTCATAGCCGGCAAACTGGCCGCCTGGCTGGCGCCCAGGCCGGCGGCGGGCCGGCCCGCCGTCCCCGCCTTCGATCTGTCTTCGCTGCGCGACAGGATGATGGGCGACGCGGAAATGGCGGACAAGGTGCTGCAGGTTTTCGCCGGCGATCTGCCGCTGCAGCTGGCCGAGCTGAAGCGGAATTTTAAAAAGGGCGACGCCGATGCCGTCTCTAAAGGCGGACACAAACTGAAAGGCGCTGCCGCCAACATAGGCGCCGAACCTTTGCGCAGGCTCAGCGTCGAAATAGAAAGAAAAAGCGCCGCCGGCGAGCTCGCGGCCGCGGCGGCCCTGCTGCCGCGCCTGGCCGCGGCGGCGGCGCAGGTGCTGGAACAGATACGCGCAAGAACGGCCGAAGCCGGCGATCTTCACGGGGGGGACGGGGGGCATGACTAAAGAAAAGAAAAGGATACTGGTAACCGACGACGACGCCGTTTCCCGGCGCATGCTCAAAGGCGTGCTGTCCAAGCGCGGCTATGAGACCGTAGAGTATGACAGCATGGGCTCGGCGCTGGCGGCCATGCGGCTGCCCGGAGCCCCCGGCATCGTCATCCTCGACCGGAACCTGCCGGACGGCGACGGGCTGGAGGCGTGCAGGAAATACAGGGCGCTGGCGGGCGCGGAAATGAAATACATCATCCTGCTCACGGTAAAAGGCTCCAAACAGGACATCGTGGACGGGCTGGCCGCGGGCGCCAACGACTATATCACGAAACCGTTCGACGGCGCCGAATTGCTGGCGCGCGTGGAGGTCGGGGCGCGGTTCATAGAGCTGCACAAGGCGCTGGAGGCGAAGATCACCGAGCTCAGCGCGGCGCTCGGACACGTTAAAAAACTGCAAGGCCTGCTGCCTATCTGCATGCACTGCCACAAGATCCGGACGGACAAAAAGATCTGGGAGCGGATAGAAAGCTATATTTCCGCCCACGCCGAAGTTAAGTTCAGCCACGGCGTCTGCCCGGAGTGCGAAAAAAAATATTATCCGGAGTGAGGGAGCGCGGCGGCCGGCGAGCGAAGGCGCAACGATGAAATTCAATGAAATGCCAGGGCAGGGGAGCGGTCATCCCCGCCGTGTCCGCCGCGGTTCCGCGGCGGCGCTGCCGCATTCGTCCCCGGCTTTCGCGGCCGCGGAATCGGCCGACCCGCGCCGAAAGGTGCTGCTGGCTGACGATTCCCCGGACAGCCTCATGCTGCTGGAGCTCTGTCTGCGCAAGCGGCATGACCTGCGGCTTATTTCCGCGCGCAGCGGCAAAGAAGCGCTGGAAAAGTTCAACCGCTTCGCGTTCGCGCTGGTGCTGACCGACATGGAAATGCCCGAGATGGACGGCTACACGGCGGCCGGGCTGATGCGCAAGGCGCCGGGCGGCGCCGAAGTGCCCATAGTGGCGCTGACCGCCCACCAAGGCGCAGCCGCCGTACAAAAATGCCTGGACGCAGGCTGCGACGAGTGCCTGACCAAGCCGTTCTCCATGGCCGGGCTGCTGGCCGTAGTGGAAAAATATGTCCGCCAGGAAGCAGATACGGACGGCCGGGCGGAATAGATGGTGGAACGGAGCGGCGGGAAGATCTAAGCGGGAGCGAATGGGGAAAGGGCGCGCGGTTCTTTATCGAACTGCCCGCGGCCTGAGCCCGAAAGGAAGCGGCCGCGAAGAAGCGCGGAAAGCGGGACAAGGGGAACGGTATGGCGGATAAAAATAAGCTGGCGGGCGGCTTCATCCTTATCGTGGAGGATGACCGCGGCGCCAGCAGCCTGGAGGCCAGGCGGCTGGCTCCGCTCGGCCTGGAAATACGCTGCGCCTACAGCGCCAAAGAAGCCATTGACGTCCTTAAAAGCGGCCTGCCCGGGCTGATGCTTCTGGATTATTCTCTGCCCGGCATGAGCGCCCTTGAGCTGCTGGCGGAACTTGAAAAAAGCAGCATACAGATGCCCCCGTTCATAGTTATAACCGGGCAGGGCGACGAAAAAATGGCGGTGGAGGTGATGAAATCCGGCGCCGAGGACTACCTGGTGAAAGACTCCGTCCTGCTGGATAACCTGCTCGACCGCGTAAAAAGGGCGCTGGCTACCGCCGAACTCAAGCGGCGCCTCAGGTCCAGCGAGGCCAATTTCCGCGCTTTCTTCGACACCATGGACGACATCATCCTGGTGGGCGGCCTGGACGGCCGTATAATCTATTCCAATCCCGCCACGACGCGGAAGCTGGGCTACCGCGCCGCCGAGCTGGAAAAAATGACCCTGCTCGAACTGCATCCCGCCGGGCTGCGCCGGGAGGCCGAAGCGATAGTCGGCGCCATGTTCAAGGGCGAACGCGACAGCTGCCCCCTGCCGGTACAGAGCAAAGCCGGCGGGCTCGTTCCGGTAGAGACCCGCGCCTGGTTCGGGAAATGGGACGGCGAGGACTGCATCTTCGGTATTTCCAAGGACCTGACCCGCGAGCAGGAGGTTCTGCAGAAATTCAACCGGCTTTTCAACAGCAATCCGGCGCCGATGGCCGTGAGCAGCATGCCGGAACATAGATTTACAGAGGTCAACGAGGCTTTCCTGAAACTGCTCGGCTATGCCCGCGAGGAGGTAATCGGAAGGACCGCCGCCGAACTGAACCTCTTCATCCAGCCTGAAAAGCAGCGGGAGATCGGGGAACATTTAAGAGAGCATGGCCGCGTTAGCAATTGCGAATTAAAAGTGCGATGCAGGAACGGGGTGGTCCTGGACGGATTGTTTTCCGGCGAGAGCGTGGTCAGCCAGGGACTCAGCTACTTCCTTACCGTCATGACCGACGTTACCGAACACAAACTGGCCGAAGAAAAGCTGCTCCGGCAGGCCGAGGAGCTGCTGGCCCGCAACCGCGAGCTGACCCGCTTTAACCAGGCCGCTATCGGGCGCGAACTGCGCATGATAGAGCTGAAGCGCGAAGTGAACGAGCTGTGCGGGAAGCTGGGGGAGCCGCCCCGCCACCGGATCGCCGGGGACGGGGCGCCGCCGGAGCCGGGCCCCGGGCCGGGGGGGCTGCTATGAACGACCCCATCCGCGTTCTTGTGGTGGACGACACGCCCGACGTGCGCAACGTCACCGCGCGGCTGCTGGAAAAAGCGGGCTACGCGGTGGAGACGGCGGGGGACGGCGAGGCGGCGCTGCGCGCCATGCGGGCCCGCCAGCCCGATCTGCTGCTGCTGGACCGGTACCTGCCCGGGATAGACGGCACCGAAGTCTGCCGCCGGATAAGGCGGGACCCCGCCCTTAAGCACATCCTCGTGGTCATCCTCTCGGCCACGTGCACGGAGAGCGACGAGCAGGCCGAAGGGCTGGAATCCGGGGCCGACGGCTACATTGCCAGGCCCATCGCCAGCCGCGAACTGCTGGCCCGGGTAGAATCTTACGCCCGCATGATACGCCTGAGCCGCTCGCTGCGCCTTCAGGCCGAGGAATTAAGGAAGGGCAACGAGAACGTCCGCCAGGCCAATCTGGCCTCCCTCAACCTGATGGAGGACGCCGTGGCGGCCAGGGACCGCGCGGAACGGGCCGGCCAGGCGCTGCAGAAGAGCGAGGAGAAATACCGGCTCCTGATAGAGAACAGCCACGACATCATCTATACGCTCACCGCGGAAGGAATATTCACCTTCGTCTCTCCCGCCTGGACCACGCTGCTGGGCCATCCGGTGGCGGAGGTACTTGGGCGCTCCTTCAAGGAGTTCGTCGATCCGGAGGATCACGCGGGGTGCATGGGGTTCCTCGAAAAAGTGCTCGGGGAGGGGCAGCGGCAGGAGGGCGTGGAATACCGGGTACGGCACGCCGACGGCACGTGGCGCTGGCACACTTCGAGCGCCGTTCCTTTACGGGACGACGCCGGAACGGTGACCAGCCTGCAGGGCATCGCCCGGGACATCACCAGGCGCAAAAAGGCGGCGGCGGAACTTCTGGAGACCAACCTCCGGCTCGCGGAGGCCACCCGCCGCGCCAACGACATGGCCGCCAGGGCCGCGGCGGCCAGCGTGGCCAAGAGCCAGTTCCTCGCTAACATGAGCCACGAGATACGCACGCCCATGAACGGGATAATCGGCATGACCGGGCTGCTGCTGGACACCGAACTTGACGCGGACCAGCGGCGCTACGCCAGGATCATAGGCGCCAGCGGCGAAACCCTGCTGGGCCTTATAAACGATATCCTCGACTTCTCCAAGATAGAGGCCGGAAAACTTGAACTGGAAGCGGTGAATTTCGACCTGTCGGGCCTGCTGGAGGATTTCTCCGCCATGCTGGCCCTGCATGCCCAGGACAAAGGCCTGGAGCTGAGCTGCGCCACCGGGTGCGAGGTGCCGGTGCTGCTGCGGGGCGATCCCGGCCGCCTGCGCCAGATCCTGTCCAACCTGGCCGGCAACGCCGTGAAATTCACCAGCGCCGGGAAAGTGTCCATCGGCGTCTCGCTGGCGGAACAGGATGAAAGCGGCGTTCTGCTGCGCTTCGAGGTAAGCGATACGGGCATCGGCATCCCGAAGGACAAGCTCGGAGTGATCTTTGATAAGTTCATGCAGGTGGATTCCTCCATCACGCGGCAGTACGGCGGCTCCGGCCTCGGGCTGCCCATCGCCAGGCAATTGGTAGGAATGATGGGCGGCACCATCGGCGTGGACAGCGAGGAGGGCAAAGGCTCGAAATTCTGGTTCACCGCGCGCCTGAGCAGGCCTGCCGCCAGCCCGGGCGGCGCGCCCGTGCTGACGGTGGGGAACAGCGCCTTCAGGCAGCAGCTCATGATGGCGCGTCATTCGGCCCACGAAAAGCTGGACCTGTTCGCCGGCTGCACCGCGCGCATCCTGCTGGCCGAAGACAATATCATCAACCAGCAGGTGGCCCTGGGGATACTGAAAAAACTCGGGCTGCGCGCGGACGCGGTGGCCAACGGCGCCGAGGCGCTTAAAGCCATCGAAGCCGTCCCGTACGGCCTGGTGCTCATGGACGTGCAGATGCCTGAAATGGACGGTCTGGAGGCCGCCCGCCGGATCCGCGAGGCAGGGACCACGGCCGCCGGCCGCCGGCTTCCCATAGTGGCCATGACCGCCCACACCATAGAGGGCGACCGGGAGCGCTGCCTGGCGGCGGGCATGGACGACTATCTCTCCAAGCCGGTCTCTCCCCGGGCGCTGGCGGAAACGCTGGGCAAATGGCTGATAAGGGAAACAGCGGAATTCGCGCCGAAGGCGCCGGTCTTTAATAAGGCGGGCATGATGGCCCGCCTGATGGACGACGGGGAACTTGCCCGCACGGTGGCGGAAGTGTTCCTGCAGGATATCCCGCTGCGGCTGGCGGAGCTGCGCGCCTGCCTGGGGGCGGGCGACGCTCCCGGCGCCGCGCGCCAGGCGCATTTTGTAAATGACGCGGCGGCTAACGTGGGCGGCGAACTGCTGCGCGCGGCGGCATTGGAACTGGAGAAGGCCGCCGAGGCCGGCGACCTGGCCGGCGCAGGCTTCCGCGCGGCCGAACTGGAAGAGCAGTTCGGCCGGCTGAAGCGGGCGATGGCGGAAGAGCTTGGCGCGGGAGCTGCCTGACCGCCCGGGCGCGGCCGGCGCATAACTAATGAAGATACTGCTTATACAGCCGAACCCGCGCGCCTGTTATGCCTGGCCTGTCTGCGCGAGCATCCCGCTGGGCCTGCTGTACGTGGCCGCCGCGTTAAGGAAGGCGGGCTTCGGGGACGCAGCCGTGCTGGACGCCAGGATGCAGCGCCTCGGGCACGGCGAAATTTCCAGGCGCATCAAAGAATTCTCTCCCGATCTCGTGGGCATTACCGGCATGAGCACCGAAGCGGGTGAGATCCACGCGCTGGCGCGCCTGGCCCGGGCAGCGGACGCCCGGTGCAGGGTCGTGGTGGGCGGCCCTTACGCCACCACCAGCCCGGAGGCCGCGGTGGCGGACCCGGACATAGACTTCGCCGTGACGGGCGAGGGGGAAAGTACGGTCTGCGAGCTGGCCGCGGCCCTGGAGCGCGGCGGCGGGATCTCCGGGCTGGCCGGGCTGGCTTATAAAAAAGACGGCCTGCCCGTCGTGAACCCGCGGCGGGAAGCCATAGAGGATATCGACGGCCTGCCGCTGCCCGCCTGGGACCTGCTGGACATGGAGAAATACTTCCATCTCTGGGTCAGGCATTCGCAGAATCCTTTCCCCGCCGACCAGCGGATAATGCCGCTGTTCACTTCCCGCGGCTGCCCCTACGGCTGCGTCTACTGCCACAATATCTTCGGGAAAAAGGCCAGGCTGCGCAGCGTAGGCAGCGTACTGCGAGAGATAGAGCTGCTCGTAGGGAAATACAAGGCCGGCGAGATAGAGATAATCGACGATATCTTCAACATCGACCTGCCGCGCGCCAAGAGGATCTGCGACGAGATAATCCGCCGCGGGATCAAGGTGAAGCTCTCCTTCCCCAACGGCCTGCGCGTGGACAGGATGGACGCGGAGCTGGTGCGCAAGCTCAGGGCGGCCGGCACGCATCTGCTGGCGTACGCGATAGAATCCGGCTCGCCGGCGGTGCAGAGAACGATGGGCAAGAACCTGGACCTGGAAAAGGCCCGGGAGATCATAAAACTGACCGCGGCCCAGGGCATACTTATCGGCGGCTTCTTCATGCTCGGCTTCCCGGACGAGACGAAGGAGCAGATGCTGGCCACCGTGAACTTCGCCAGGGAGCTGCCGTTCCACCAGGCCAACTTCTTTTACGTAACCCCCAGGCCCGGGACGGCCCTGTACGAGATGGCCGCGAAAAAGACCGCCGGGCTGGAGAAAGCGGAGCGCTCCAATTATTTCAGGTTCTCCGTGAACCTGTCCGCGGTTTCCGACGAGGAGCTCAAAGAGATGATGCGCCGGGCCGAGGCGGGGACCTATGGCCGCCCGTACCAGCTGCTGAAAGCGCTGATAAGCGTGCCTGACAAGCTGTACCTCATGAAGCTGCTGCTGCGGGCGTTCTTCCTGCGCGGCCGCGCTTGACGGTTGTGCCGCTGATCTTATGGAATAGTTCCAGGGAGGAAAAATGAAAAAGATCGCCATGTTCATCGCTTTCCAGGGGTTCCGCGACGAGGAATACACCGAGCCGAAAAGGATACTCGAGGCCGGCGGCCATAAGGTGGTCACGGTCTCCACCGCCAAAGGCCTGGCGCGCGGCAAATTCCG
>SESF01008321.1_pt1 | contig 17487 bp, 11 predicted proteins | sample 3171521 | NCBI WGS metagenome assembly SESF01 (sample SAMN10866945, study PRJNA518727) | freshwater metagenome | biome: subpolar coniferous forest; feature: holomictic lake; material: water; isolation source: holomictic Lake 227, 6 m and 8 m depth | place: Canada: near Kenora, Ontario | collected...
TGATCCAGACGAAGATGCTGAATTTGTGGAAGTTTAAAATCTGCTTTTCATTTCTGCGGATGAGGACGATGGTTGCCCATACTGCGTGGAACAGCATCAGCAGGATCGCCGCATTGCCTGTGATCCCATGAAACGTGGCTTTGAACAGGCTGCCGCTTAAGATGCTCATGGCTGTCGTGCCGATGGTATCAGCTGTTAATCCGCCCCAGAAAAACACCAGGTGCCACCATTTAAGCCTTCTCTGTATGCGCTCAGCCCACACTCCTACTGTGTAAAAGAGCATGGCGAAGTTGATGAAAACGATAGCAACGACAAGGGTGGTGTTCATGCGGTAAAATTAGGAATTTATTCATTCGGCATTCGGATAACAATGCATTTTTATATATCTTTGGTATTCATATACGATTTCCATGAACCGCTTCTGGTGTTTGACATTCCTTGTCCTTCTTTTCACGGTTTCAGCCCAAGCCCAATGGAAATGGCTTAACCCCAAACCCCAGGGCAACGACCTCCGTGCTGTCTGCATTCTTGATCAGAATACATGGTTTGCGGCAGGAACCGTAGGGACCATTATCAAAACGACCAACGGAGGAACTTCATGGTCAATACAGAATCTTACCCATCGGTCCAGGTACACATCTTTCGAGGACATCTGTTTCCCCTCCGCAGATACGGGCTACCTGACCGATTATTACGGAGAGATCTTCAGGACTACAGATGGAGGGACGACCTGGGATTCGGTTTTTTATGAAGTTGATGAATCCCTGTCAGATGCATACTTTTCGGATAACATGCACGGTGTCGTGGTTGGGTCTTCCGGTCTTATACTGCGGACCACGGATGGTGGGAGCCATTGGGACAGCACTGTAACAAATCCGCCGAACAGCTGGCTGGCAGTGGATTTTACGACAGACAGCACAGGATTTGTCGTGGGCTATTCAGGTAAAATGATGCGTACGGCCGATGGCGGTATTACATGGACGGAAGTCAGTACAGGTCTGGGGGTAAATTCAGCACTGAACGGGATCAGTTTTGCAGGCTCCCTCGTCGGATATGCAGCAGGAAATGAGGGGGTGCACAGTGTAATAATGAAAACCACCGACGGGGGCAACAGCTGGATTTTTCTACAGCCTCCCGATTCTTTGCGTTTGTCCTCGATTTTTGCGATCAATAAAGACACTGTTTTTGCTGTTACCGAACGTGATTCATCCATGTCCCGTATCATCAGGATCATGCGCACAACCGACGGAGGAAACAATTGGGTAATCCTGCCCGGGGCGCCTGCATCGGCCGTTACTGCATCGGAAGACGGTAAAGTCTTTACAGCAGGGTGGGCTGGTTCACTTTTCAGGTCGGATGACCTTGGAACCTCCTGGACACCGCTTTCGGTGAACTCCACCTGGAATGAAATACGAGGCATTCATTTCCCTTCGCCCGGAGTTGGGTATCTTGCCACCGGGGGTTATGAATGCGACATGGGTGAGCTACTAAAGTCTGCCGACGGAGGAAACAGCTGGACCGTTATTCAGCATGCAGAGCCATGTGCAGTCTTCAATTCTGTTTATTTCTTTGATAACAACTGGGGGTTGATAGGAGGTTCAAAGCTGTATGCAACTTTCGACGGAGGAGCAAACCTGATCGAAATTACCGTCAACGGAAATTCCTGTTCAGTAAACGCAATGGATTTTTCTGGATCAATCGGGATTGCCGTAGGGCCAAACGGAAATATTTTCCGTTCTTCCGATAACGGTCAGAGTTGGTTAAAAATCAATATGATTTCCAGCGACAACTACCAGTCTGTGAGCTTTGCCGACCAGACTACCGTATTTATTTCGGGTTACCAGGGTCTTATTAAAAGCACAAACGCCGGGCTTACATGGTCAACAGTTTCAAATCTTACGGGGAGGGCCGTCTGGTTCACCAGCCCGCAAAGAGGGATCATGGTTAATAATTCGGTAATCTACAATTCACATGACGGTGGTGTCACATGGGCCGGCCAAAGTATTCCGGGGATCGACTCACGGTTTTATGCAATCCGTTTTTTTGATGCCGACACCGGGTATATCGTTGGCGGGATCGAGGTCATAAAAAGCGTTATACTTAAAACCACCGACGGGGGACAGTCATGGACTGAGCAAAAGGTCCCTGATAACTGTCCCTTGTATTCCATTGGTATTTCCCCCGATTATAAAATTTTTACCGGAGGATGGTATGGATTATTATTCGGCACAGGAAACGGCGGAACGACTGGAGAGAAGGAGCCTGTGATCGCGGGTTCAGGCCGGCAAACAGAAATATTTCCAAATCCGTTCAGCGGGTCTGCTACGATCCGGTACATCCTTGACAAGCCATCCGACGTAAGCCTTTACATTTATGATCCCCTGGGACGGCTGATTAAAAGCCTGCTCCGGAATGAACAGCCTGCAGGGACATATTCATATACCCTCGAAAGTTCAGGTCTCTCTCCGGGAATCTATTTTTGCACTCTGATCATCAACGGCCGCTCTGAAACCCGGAAACTGATACTGAGGGAAAATTTACAGTAAATTTGGGGAAAATAATTTCTATGCAAACGATCCTTGGAAGCGGTGGTTCCATCAGCATGTACCTGGTGCCCGCACTGAAACAATATACTGAACGTATAAGGCTGGCAGGACGCAATCCGCAGTCATACACGAATGAAGAAACGTTTAAAATGGACCTGCTGGATGCAGGAAGCACTGCGGATGCCGTTGCGGGTTCAGACGTGGTTTACCTGCTGGCCGGACTTCAGTATGACGTTCGGGTTTGGAAAGTGGCATGGCCGAAGATCATGGATAATGTGATCGCGGCATGTTCAAAACACAAGGCCAGGCTGGTTTTTCTGGATAACGTGTACATGTACGGACTGGTCAAAGGCCGGATGACCGAAGAAACGCCTTACAATCCCTGCAGCCGCAAGGGTGAAATCAGGGCAGCAATTGCAACACGGCTGACGGATGAAGTGAAGAAGGGGAACCTGGATGCGCTGATCGCACGTTCAGCTGATTTCATTGGACCGGGTGCTGTCAACACGTTTATGCACGGCATGATTTTCGGGAAATTTAAGGAAAAGAAGAGCGCCACCTGGTTGTGCAACGACAAGGTGAAACATTCGTTTTCATTCACCTCCGACCTTGGTAAAGCAGTTGCAATGCTTGGGAACACAGCTGATGCATTCGGCCAGATCTGGCATCTGCCCACAGCTGACGACCCGCTTACCGGGCAGGAGTTCATTAAGCTTGCGGCCTCGGTTATGGGAGTGGAGCCGAAATACTCTGTGATGAAGTCATGGATGATGAAGATGGGCGGATTATTCAACCGTCTGGCCCTCGAAAGCGCTGAGATGGCCTATCAGTACGAGTACGAATACCTGTTCGACAGCACGAAATTCGGGAATCGTTTCTTTAAGCCAACGCCAGCGGCTGAAGCACTCAAGCTCACTGCGAAATCATACTAAGCCCGGAAGCGTAAGTCGTGAATCGTGAGTCGTAAATGAAATCGTAAATCGTAAACCGCAAATCGTATTTTTTTTTGTCCTATTCTTTTGACACCGCCCGTGAGATCACCATTCTCTGGATTTCGGCTGTGCCTTCGTAGATCTGGGTGACTTTGGCTTCGCGCATCAGGCGTTCAACATGGTATTCCTTCACGTATCCGTATCCCCCGTGCACCTGCACTGCTTCGGTGGTGACCCACATCGCAGTATCGGCGGCATATAGTTTTGCCATGGCGCTTGCGGTTCCGTAAGGAATGTGATTGTCTTTAAGCCATGCTGCTTTATAGACCAGGTTCCTCGCAGCTTCTATCCTTGTTGCCATATCGGCGATCTTAAACCCTATGGCCTGGTGGTTGATGATCTCGGTACCAAAGGACTTGCGCTCTTTCGCATATTTCAAGGCTCTTTCATAAGCTCCTTCGGCGATCCCGAGAGCCTGGGCGGCGATGCCGGTCCTTCCACCCTCAAGAAGCTTCATGGCAAATTTAAATCCGAACCCGTCTTCACAAATCAGGTTTTCCTTCGGGACAATCACGTCGGTGAACATAACCGAATGTGTGTCGGAACTTCGCATCCCCATTTTGTCTTCATGCGGACCGAGGGTAATTCCCGGTGAGTTCCGTTCAACAATAAACGCGTTGATGCCTTTGGTCTTGATGCCCGGATTGGTTTGTGCGATTACAAGGTAGATCGATCCCTTATCGGCGCTGGTGATCCAGTTCTTCACCCCGTTTAATACATAATGGTCGCCTTTGTCAACGGCCATTGTATGCTGGGAGGAAGCATCAGATCCTGCCTCAGGTTCCGACAACAGGAAAGCTCCAATCTTTTTCCCGGTGGCCAGCGGTCTGAGGTATTTTTCTCTTTGAGCATCGGTTCCGAAGCGTTCAATCCCATAGCAGGCAAGGGAGTTATGTACCGCAAGGATCACCGCGACTGAGGCATCGCATTTCGAGATCTCCTCAATTGCTATTGCATAGGAAACATTGTCCATACCGCCCCCACCCCATTCCGGAGAAACATTCATTCCGAGAAATCCCAGTTCGGCGAGGCGTTTTACATGGGTTGCCGGATAAATGGAATTCGCATCCCTTTCAAGCACATCGGTCAGCAGTTCGCGCTGGGCGAAATCCCTGGCCGAGTCGCGGATCATTTTCTGTTCTTCAGTTAGTTCGAAGTTCATGGTTGTTGGTGATTGGTTGTTGGTTCTTGGTTCTTGGTGATTGGTTGCCGGGTTAGTGGATAACTAGATGCAGGATGCAGGATGCGGGATGCAAGATGCAGGATGCAGGATGCAAGATGCAAGATGAAGGATGCGGGATGCAAGATGCAGAAAATCGTGATTCGGCTAAGCATTACATTCAACATTCGATATTCGATATTATTCACGAAATCGTTTATTTCAATGGTGTTCATTACGGCTTCGCCGAACAATATTCGATATTCCACATTCGACATTCATTCCTTCAGTCCTTCATTCCTTCAGTCCTTTAATACAAAGTCAATCCTTTCTTCGCGTTCACGTATTCTTCAATAATTTCCTTTACAATTTCTCCTGCAGGCTGCACCCTGTCGATCAGGGCGGCGGCCTGTCCTATTTCAAGTTCTCCTTCTTCGGTATCACCGTCGAACATCCCCAGCTTTGCCCTTCCTTTGCCCAGCAAGGTAAGTAATTCTTCCGCCGCAGAGCCTTTGTTTTCAAGTTCATTTACCTTATCAAAAAACGCATTGCGGATGAGTCTTACAGGGATCAGCTTTTTCATTGCCAGCATAGTGTCTCCATCCCTTGCTTCCAGGATTTTTTTCTTGAATGCATCATGGGCGGATGACTCTTCGGCGGCTGCAAACCTGGAACCTATCTGCAAACCTTCGGCACCGAGCACCATGGCTGCAAGCATGCCCCGGCCTGTTGCGATACCACCGGCCGCTATCAGGGGTATCTTCACCGCTTTGCACACCAGCGGTACCAGGGTAAAGGTAGTCGTTTCCTCCCGGCCGTTATGTCCGCCGGCCTCAAACCCTTCGGCAACAATGGCATCCACCCCGCTTTGTTCGCATTTCACTGCCGATTTCACATTGGCAACAACGTGAACCACAGTCAAACCGCATCTCTTGAGCCAAAGTGTATATTTCGCCGGATTTCCAGCCGATGTGAACACGATCTTTACACCTTCTCTCGCAATAACCTCAAACTGCCGCTCGACATCGTGATAGATGAGGGGAACATTAACACCAAAGGGCTTTGAGGTGGCGGACTTGCACTTCCTGATATGTTCTTCAAGCACCTCCGGCGTCATCGACCCGGCTCCGATCAGACCCAGTCCGCCTGCATTACTGACAGCCGAAGCCAGCCTCCAGCCGCTGCACCAGATCATACCGGCCTGGATGATGGGGTATTCAATGCCAAAGAGGGATGTGATGCGGTTGGTCATCTGGTAGTTTATACCTGCAATTCCTTATTTGAATAATTGAATACTCGAATAATCGAATTTTGAATTAAGAATTATATAAGGTCAATTTACATTCAAAATTCAACATTCGATTATTTGAGTATTCGAGTATTCCTTTTTATTTCTTAAAAACTATCGAAACAAGCGTCTTATCGTCTCCTCCCATATTTGCCATCAGTCCGTATGGACGATCGGCGGGGATATTTACCTGGGCGGCGCCGGCTTTGCCTTTCAGCTGTTCCCATAGGGTGACAGCCATATGCACTCCGGTTCCCCCGGTGGGATGGCCCCAGCCAATCAGTCCGCCGGTGGTATTGATCGGGAACTTCCCGTCCCTGGCGGTATTGCCTGCGATCACAAATTCAGGGCCCTTGCCGGGCGCTGCAAGTCCGAGTGCTTCAACAGCCATGATACCTGCGACTGTAAAACAATCATGGATCTCGGCAGTTGCAACCTGATCAATGGTAATGCCAGCAAAATCAAGGGCATTGGCAACAGCCTGCTTCATGGTGGTAAGCGCAGTCTTATCGGGAGGAGGCTTGGTGATATCTTCCTCAACCTGTCCATACCCTACAACTTCCACTGCATCTTCCAGGGCGATGCCGCAGCGTTTCAGTCCTTCTTCGCTCATGACCGCAATAGCTGAAGCCCCGTCACTGACTTTTGAACAGTCGAGAGCGGTAAGGTTTTCGAGGAAAGCCTTGGCGTTGGGTTCAACCATTGCAGCAGCTTCCAGGTCTTTTGTGGTGTTATGATATTCCTGGGCGGTCACACAGAGCCTGGCATTTTCGATCGCATTGCGATACCAGCGGGCAAACGCTTTGCGGGTAGTTTCCCTTCCGTATTTTTCAAAATAGGCCCCTGCCCTTTCGCTGAACTGTCCGGGGAAGAAATACGCATGCCCGTCCTTGCGGTTTTTGGCCCATCCTGCCGGGGCCAGGAAATCGGCACAGTAAATTGCCTTGACGGTGTTCTGCACCTCAAATCCCAACACGAGAACCACATCCGCAGTCTCAGCCAGGATACTTTTTATACCGCTCATCAGCGCGAGTCCGCCAGTGCCGCATGCACCTTCAACACGTGTTGCAGGTTTATACCGAAGCCCTTCATCAATAAAAGGAAAAAACGCTGCCAGGTTGGCCTGCCTGTTGAAGCGTGAAGCCATGAAATTCCCGATCACACATTCATCCACATTGGCTGCGCCACCTATCTGCTTCAGCGTTCCCTGTCCGGCCTCCTTAAGATAATCTTCAAGTTCAGGGCGGGGTTTCTTGGGGTGGAACTCTTTGCGGCCGCTTCCCATAGAAATGGTATTGTACCCGGCCACCATATATACTTTTCTTCTAAGTTTTTTCATCTCAAAATCTTTTAATTCAATAACATCTTTTTATCCTGCATCTTGCATCCTGTATCCTGCATCCTGCATCCTGCATCCCGCATCCTGCATCTAATCCAGGTACCCGTTGATCGGTCCGTACGCATGGAAAAATCCCGTAAGCAGCACCGTATTCACATCATTGTCGTTAAAGGCAACACCTGTTGCGACAAGGTGCTTGCCGATTTCCATCGACTTCTTCGCGTAATTCCTTGCGATCACGGCTCCATGTGAATCGGCCGATTTCAAGGCTGCGAAATAGGGTTTCAGGATTTCGTCTTTGGCTTTATTTCCAACCACGGCTTTCCACAAGGGAGCAGCGGGCATAGCGCCAAGAAGTGCATCAGCCTTAGGCTGTATCTCAGAAAGAGGAACGTATGCTGATTTCAGCGGATCGTATACAGCAACAATCTTTCCCTTCTCATATTTGAGAATCCCGTCTTTCTGGGATCCGTCGGAATACTGTCCGCCTTTAACTCCCTGTTCCAGCATTTTATCAAGCAGCTTGCTGTGGATCTCTTCGCCCTGGGTGAAAGGATTCATCACGAACATGATAAAGCTGCAAACATCAACCCCGACATAATCGATCAGCTGGAAAATGCCCATGGGCCTCACCAGGAACTCCTGGCTGATTCGGTTCACGGCATAGATGGCCTCGGATATCGACATTCCTTTATCCATAAGTTCATGGATAACAACCACAGCATATAAAATGTCGCGCATGAAATGGCCGTTCCCGATAAAGCCGGCGATGTCATGGGCGGGGACTACGACCTTGCGCAGGGCTTTTGCATAAGCCAGGGCAAATTCGCCCACTTCTTTCAGGGTATGTTTGCTGTGGATGATCTCCACCAGTTTTTGAACGGCGGGCGGATTGTAGAAATGGAATCCGATGATGCGGCCGCCAAGTCCGGCTCCCTCATCCAGGACTGTGATAGGAATTGAGGAGGTGTTTGTAAAGAACCAGGGCTCTTTGCTGCTGTTCTGGCTGATCTGGGAAAATATTTTGATCTTCATTGCCGAATCTTCCTTGATAGCCTCAAAGATCATAGCTGAGTCGTATGCCGCCTCAAGCCTGGTGGTAGGCCTTACCACGTTCATCACATCAAAAATATACTGGGCTATGATCTCATCGTTATCGATCAGGTCCCGGCGGTCGGCATAAACCTGCCTGATCAGGTTAACCTTTTTCTCAGCGATTTTCAGGATCTGGGCTTTGAGGTAACGCATCACCCCTGCGAGGGCCTCATCCGAAACGTCGATGGCATTCAGTACAAAGGTTTTGCCTTTGTTCCCTGGCTTCAGGCTCAGATCGGCCATTTCGACCGCCGTGAGCAGCAGGATGCCGCTTCCCATCTTTCCTGCGGCACCAAGCACCGAGACATGCTGTAGTCTTTCTTCGTAAGTCATTGGATTGGTATTTGGTTATTGGTTACTGATATAAAAGCGAAAAGCGAAAGGTGAAAAGCGAAATTTCGCTATTTCGCTATTTCGCCATTTCGCCATTTATTTTACCATAAGGGTTTCCTCTTCTCCAAAAAGGCTTTCATCCCCTCCTGCGTGGTGGCTTCACCGAAGAGCCTGCCGAATTCATCGGCTTCCATCCTGCATCCGGCGTCGAATGCCATGCCTGCCCCCATCCTGGTCATCTTTTTCACTGAAGGCACTGCCTGTGATCCGTTGGCTGCAATCCTGCCGGCGAGTTTCATCACTTCCTCCATCAGGGTCTCGGGCTCGCAGATTTTCTGGACCAGTCCCATCCGCAGGGCATCGTCGGCTGTAATCGTATCCGCCGTTTCAAGCAGGTACAATGCATTACCAATCCCCACTATCCTTGATAAACGCTGGGTTGCGGCATACCCGGGGATGAGACCAAGGTTCATCTCAGGCTGTCCGAATTTGGCCGTTTTGCTTGCAATCCTGAAATCACAGGCCATCGCAAGTTCACATCCGCCTCCAAGTGCAAAGCCGTTGACAGCAGCGATAACCGGTATCCTGAAATTCTCGATTCGGTTAAAGGTATCCTGTCCGAAGGTCGAAAAAGCAGTCCCCTGCTCAGGGTTCATGCCACACATTTCGGATATATCAGCCCCGGCAACAAACGCCTTGCCCTCTCCGGTGATCACTATCACCCTCACGTCGTCCCTGGGTTCCAGGTCATCAAGACAATGGTTCATTTCGACGAAAAACGCGGTACTCAGAGCGTTCAGAACAGCCGGACGACTTATTGTAACTGTTGCTATCCGGTCGGCAATAGAAATTTTAAGGATTTTATATTCCATCGTTAATTAATTAACAATTAAACAGTTTTGAGGACTTAAATTTACTAAAATTAAACGGGGGAAAATATTTTATCGAAAATTTGTTAGGTTTACAGCTGAATTTGGAACCGTTCTAAAAAATGTACTCATGTCATTCCCGAAAAGAAAAACTATTCTACTCCTGGCGGCTTTTACCTGTTGTATTCTGATCCCGTCGAGACCGCTCGCCCAGGCGGTTTTCAGCTCGAAGGAACTGCAAATTTCAATCGGGCCCCAGGGGCAGTTCGAATCAGTAAAATGCATTTCTGTGAATACTAATTACCTCGATCAAAGCCAGCTTTCGTACCTCCTAAGAATTAAAACTGCGGGCGGATGGGAAATCCCGGGAAAGCTTACAAAGACTGGCAAACAAGGAATGATCAGGCTTTTCTATCTGAAAAACAAAGTGACAATCGATCTTAAAGTCGTCGAGAAACCTGATTATATATCCTTTGAGATTACTGATGTTCAGCCTGTCGGGATAGTTGACCTGGTCACATGGGGGCCATTGCCTCTGAAGATCGGAAAAACCGTGGCCGAGATCATTGGGGTGAGCTGCAATGACTCGGTGGCGATCGGGATGATGCCTTTAAATGTGAAGACCCTGGGAGGATTTCCGCTGAACGACGAGGGTTCGGATCCTTCACGCAGCAGTTCGGCTCAGAGAACTGAATTGGGATCGGTGGTCCAGGCTTACTGCATGGACCGGTCCCGTGAGCGTAAAGTCACCGGCTGGTGGGGGCAGTTCCCCGACATGCCGGTTGAACCTATTAAGGGAGAAACAGTCACCGGGTCAAAAATCGCAATATTTGTATGTACAAACAAAAACATACTGGGGCGTATCGAAACCATTGAGTTGGCCGAAAAGCTTCCGCATCCAATGATAGACGGCAACTGGTCAAAACGTTCACCAAGAACGGGAAGGTCTTACCTGATCGCCGATTTCTCGGAAGAAAACATCGATGAACTCCTGGATTATACCAGTCGTGCCAACCTCCAGACCCTTTATCATATGAATGCCTGGGCCAGCTGGGGGCATTATGAGCTGAACAAGGAATTCTTCCCAAACAATCTGGGCGGACTTAAAACCTGCATGGAAAAAGCGAAGAAGAAAGGTATTCTGCTGGGGGCACATACTTTAACAAATTTTATCAATACCAATGATCCTTATGTGACCCCTGTTCCCGATCACCGGCTCGCAATTACCGGAAAAAGTACACTTGAAGCCCCGATCAGTGAAACAGATACTACCCTGGTAGTTGCTTCAGCAAAGTATTTCACCAACGAAAAAGCCGACTGGCTGCATACGGTCCGCATTGACGACGAACTGATCACTTACCGCAGCGCCACATCCGCAGTCCCATACCTTTTACAAGGTTGTAAACGCGGGGCCTTCGGTACCAGGCCATCCGCCCACCCAAAAGGAAAAGAGGTAAATAAATTACTCGATCATCCTTACATGGTCTTTTTTCCTAACCTGGAACTTCAGCAGGAGATTGCAGTAAACCTGGCTAAGAGGTTTAACGCGACAGGTTTTTCGCAGATGGATTTTGACGGGTTTGAAGGCTGCCTGGCTTCGGGACAAGGTGATTACGCCCAGGAGCTGTTTGCAAAGACTTTTTATGAGAATCTGGACCATATGGTACTGAATGGGACGAGCATGTCGAAACCATTTTACTGGCATATCAACACTTACTGCAACTGGGGTGAGCCCTGGAATGGCGGATTTACCGAGAGCATGCAACAGTACAGGATCGACAACCAGGGCCTTTTCGAACGTAACCTGATGCCTCATATGTTGGGATGGTACCTGCTCACCGACAGCACGACTCTTCCCGAGATGGAATGGATGCTGGCAAGAGCGGCCGGATATAATGCAGGTTTTGCGATGGCCACCAGCCTGAAAGCCCTGCGAAAGAATCCGCGTACTGCCGAACTGCTCGATGCCATCCGTGAATGGGAGATCTGCAGGCGCGACAGGGCATTCCCGAAAGAGATCCTCGATGACCTGAAAGATCCGTCCAAAGAATTCCATCTTGTAAAAATTTCGACTGTGGTATGGGATCTCTATTATGTTGATCGCAAGGACTTGGGAAATGCAAAGGTAGTAAGAGTGGTGGTACCTGTGAAATAAGTGACGAGTGACGAGTGACGAGTGACGAGTGGGGAATTCATTATACCCATAATTTGTAACTCGTAACTCGTAATTCGTAACTCGTAATTCGTAATTCGTAACTCGTAATTTGTAACTCGTAATTTATAACTCGTAATTCGTAACTCGTAACTCGTAATTCGTAACTCGTAACTCCTCAAAACGCTTCATTAATATTCAGGAACAGCCCCTTCGATCCGTTCAGACCGAAACCCATGTCGATAGTGACGTTGGAGTTTGACTTTTTATTCAGCATCACTCTCAGACCTGCCCCGAAACCGGGAGCAACATACTCCATAATTTTTATCGAATTGGCCCTGTCGCTGCAGGTAGTTGCATTGCAGAAAACAACCCCGCTTAAGATGCGGGTGTTCGGGCTGATGGGGAAACGGTATTCCACTTCACCGTAAAGATAATCTATCCCTCGTATTCTGCCCTGAACATACCCCCGGCCTGTGCGGCCGTATGTGTCCCATCCTATGGCAGGAAGGTCGAGATAAGGAAGCTTTCCGGCTGCAACAAATCCACCGCAGTACCAGAATGCGAGAAGGTGGGCGGGATTCCTGTGCGACAGCCTGACATAGGTGCGGAATTCGGTCTCAATCATCAGGGAGGTTTTCGAAGATCCCAGCCAGGTCGGATTGTACCGGGGGATGATGCTGGCATAGATACCTTTGGTCGGACGGCAGGAATTATCGCGGCTGTCATAAAGAAAAGAGACAGCCATTCCCGAAGTCATGTAAGATTCGGGATTGAACCCGTTTTCAACCGAATAGATGTAATGCTGGGTCAGAAATATGTGCCCGGAGTCAAGGCTGAGTTTGGCATCATTGATATCCCAGTGATAATCCAGGAAGTAGCCCACTCCCACGTAAAAATGACCTTTGACTTTCCTGTATGCCGATTCATATACCCTTAACATCTGGAATCTCATAGGCTCTGCAGCTTCACTGGCCGAATAGGCGTGATCCCCGTTTGGCATGACCCAGCTCGTTGTATCGGCACCGCTGATATTCGATCCCAGTCCGTAAGTAGGCTGATAATACATATAAAACCTCAGGTCCCCTTTAAAAATCATCCTGGCTTTACTTGTAAAAATGCTTGAGCGCAGCGATATCATCAGCTGGCTTTTGGATGTTACCTGGAAGTTCACGGCAAAGGCCGAGATCGGGGTGTTTTTCGGATCGCCTAAAAATACGGCCGGGTTGAACGTTGCTCCCAGAACAGCTCCGAGTGCCGGGTTATACCCGATCACAGGGAAAGCAGAGATGTAGAGTTTATAGGGTTTGACTTTGAGGTTGATGCTATCGGAAAGCTTCAGACTTTCTACTTTCTTTGAACGGAGGATGTCAAATATATCGAGCTGCTTTGGCTGAGTGTTTTTTTGTTGCTGGGAATACGAAAAAAAGGGTGTAAACAGCAGAGGATTTATAAGGATGATGATGATGATACTTGCCAGCCTCATTCCTTCTTGAGCTTTACTTCAAATGATGGCTGGGTATACGAAGCAGGGATATGGTCATTCGGAATAGCTATAGTATTTCCGTCACGTACAGCCCTGTAATGCGGCGACATGATCTCAACCCCTGAATTGTTAAAACTGTCCTGGATGTTCCTGTGAAGGTTCGACATGATGACGGCCATCATTTCAGGATGCTTTGTAAATGCATTGACCTGATAAGAGACATAAAAATCATTCAGGCCGGTTTGCAAAACGAAAGGCTCAGGGTCGTGCAGCAAAAGATCCGTGGATTTTGCTGCATTTATCAGCAACTGATGAACTTGTTGCCAGGGAACATCATAGCCTATGGTAACCGTTGTATGAAGAATGAGGCCATGTTCAGCAGCCAGGGTGGTATAATTCACCACTTCCGAAGTACTAATCTTGCTGTTGGGTATGGTGATGATCTCATTCTTGATGGTACGGATCTTTGTAACCGCCAAGGTTTTTTCAACCACATCCCCAATGTTCTCTCCCACCCTGATCCTGTCCCCGATCTGAAAAGCTCTTGTGAAGGTTAGCGCAAAACCTGCAACCAGGTTTCCGAGGATGCTGGCGGAAGTAATTGAAAACAAAAGTCCAATGAGAACCGAAACACCTTGAAATACCTTGGAATCAGATCCCGGCAAGTGCGGATAAATCAGAATGATCGCAAAAGCCCAGACCAGGAACCTGATAATATTAAAAACAGGCAGGGCCCAATCGGCGTAAAAACCTCCAATTGTGATCTCCCCCTTTTCGACTTCAGTTTTAAGAAACCTGAAAAATTTGATGATCAGGGTCGTGATAAATATAATGACAATGATCGTCAACAGGTTTGGAATGAAATACCAGAGGGTGCTGAGGAAATTTTTCAGCGGACTGAGGATGAACTGCAAAAAAATCAGGGAATAGATCTTCGTCCAGGGAAGCAGGTAACTCGTCAGCCACAGGGCAACAACCAGCAGCAGGATGATCAGGATGTACCTGCCAGTAACATTGATAAAATGTAAGAGCTGGATCTGCCGGCTATGCGGGATCAGCTGATAATCCCTGATCCTGATTTTGTTGAGCAGGCCTTTATTGGATTCGTGTATCTTCTTATCCAGGAAATAGTAAAGCTTATTCACAAGAACTATGAAAAGGACCAAAAGGAGAAGAATAATTCCGGAGAAAATGATGCTCTTAAGCAAGCCCTTTTCGGAACTCTGTTTAATTCTAAGCGATATTGCATCGGAAATGCTTCTGTGCCTCTCAAATGCGATAATGTCGGCCGGCTTGCCTTCGGCTTTGGAATCTGCAGGGGTAATAGTAGTCACTACGTGATTTTCATAAACGACATTGATCATGTCGTCATCATGTTCGATCTTCAGTGAATCAGCAACGAAAAACGGGTCATTAGCCAGTTCCCTGATGATCCCGGTTATGGTGAGGGCACGGTTTTCGGCAGAGTATGGACCGATCCTGGTCTTGAGTGAGAACAGGGTGCGTCCGAAAGGACTTACCGGAAACCCTATGAACCCGACGGACGAAGAATCTCTGCGTGCCTGTCCGTCCTGGGCGAAGAGTGCTGAAGGAAGCGTGGCCAGGGTGAGCAAGACCAGGGTCAGCAGCCTGAAATGAATACCTGTATGTTGACGCATAATCCTCTGGGTTGTCATTGATTTCACGAATATATAAATATTTTATCATGATCCTGCAACAGGAGCAGAATGCAGGCCTGAATTTTTCCTACTTTTGCCAGGTTTTTTTTATTTGGTTTAAATACAGACAGTTTATGAAGATTATGAAATTCGGAGGTACCTCGGTGGGTTCAGCAGAGAGGATGAAACATGTGGAAAAGCTGGCAGCTACGCAACCGGGCATGAAGATACTGGTGCTTTCAGCCATGTCGGGGACCACCAACAGCCTGCTTGAAATATCAGATTACCTTGCAAAAAAGAATACCGATGCAGCGCATGAAAAGATCAACATCCTTGAACAGAAATACGATCAGGTTGCTGAAGAGCTTTTTTCTTCGGCAGAATACCTGGGGATGGGCCAGGATCTCCTCAAGGAACACTTCAATTATATACGTTCCTTTTCCCAGGACCTTTTCACGGCCAACGAGGTGAAATGCATTGTTGCCCAGGGTGAACTTCTTTCGACAGCGCTGTTCAGCCTGTATTGCAAACAAAGCGAAATTGCTGCGGTGCTGTTTCCTGCATTGAACTTCATGCGCATCGACAGGGAGCAGGAACCCGACCAGTTTTACATCAGGGAAAACATACACAGGGAGTTGGAAAAATACCCGGGCACTGAATTTTTTATCACCCAGGGGTTTATCTGCAGGAATGCTTTCGGTGAAATTGACAACCTGAAAAGAGGAGGCAGCGATTATTCAGCCTCCCTGATCGGTGCTGCGGTTGATGCTGAGGCAATCGAAATATGGACCGATATTGACGGGTTTCACGACAACGACCCAAGGTTTGTACAGAACACTCATGCCATCGCTGAACTCTCGTTTGATGAAGCAGCCGAACTCGCCTACTTCGGAGCAAAGATCCTTCACCCCTCAACAATTCTGCCTGCTAAAGTGGCCGGCATACCGGTAGTTGTCAAAAACACTCTTAATCCAAAGGCTGCAGGGACCACCATCAGTGACAAGCCTTCGGGGAAAGGCATAAAAGCGATCGCGGCAAAGGACGGAATAACCGCCATCCGCGTTAAATCGGGCCGTATGCTTCTCGCTTATGGCTTTATGAGGAAGGTATTCGAGATCTTCGAGATTTACAAAACTCCTATCGATATGATCACGACATCGGAGATCAGTGTCTCCCTTACGATTGACGACACAAGCCAGTTGCCGCGCATTATTGATGACCTGAAACATTATGGCACAGTTGAGACCGATCCTGGGCAAACGATCATTTCGGCAGTCGGCGAGGGAATATCTGAAAGCAGCGATGCCGCAAAGCAGGTTTTTGCCGCAATCAGCGGGATCCCTGTAAGGATGATATCATATGGCGGAAGTCAGCATAATATTTCCATCCTGATCCCATCGGCTTTTAAAAACAAAGCCCTGAACGCTCTCAGCATGCATTTATTCAATAACTGACATCAGCCTGTATGTTCAAACCCGGGATTATTGAGAAATTCAGGCAGATTGCCACACCGTTTTATTATTACGACCTTGGCCTGCTGCATTCAACCATTGACAGCGCCGTTCATGAGGCAGAAAAGTATGGCTATTTCATGCATTATGCCTTAAAGGCAAATTCGAATCCGAGGTTACTGGAGATACTAAGCCGCAAAGGATTCGGGGCCGACTGTGTTAGCGGCAACGAGATTACCCGGGCCCTGGAAGCAGGGTTCAGGGAAGCAGAAATTGTTTTCGCAGGTGTAGGGAAATCCGACTCTGAAATAAAACTAGCCTTGCAAAACAGGATCGGGAGCATACATGTTGAATCGCTCCAGGAAATGGAAGTCATTAATAAACTGGCAGAAGAAATGGGTCTTGCTGCCCCCATCGCACTGCGAATCATTCCCGGCATCGACGCTCTTACGCACAGGTATATAACAACCGGACTGGAAGAGAACAAGTTCGGGATACATCCCTGGCAGTTCGATACTGTGCTTGAAAACCTGGGTTCCTTCAAAAATCTCCGGTTTTCGGGCCTGCATTTTCATATTGGCTCACAGATCACCGATCTCAGTGTATTTAAAAGTCTGTGCAAACGGGTAAACGAGATCAATTCATGGTTTTTTGCGAGGGGATTTTCTGCGGATGTCATTAATGTGGGGGGCGGACTGGGTGTTGACTATGGCGAACCTGATACATGCGGCATTCCCGATTTTGCCTCCTATTTCAGGGTTTTCCACGATTTCATCGAACTCCAGGGGTGGCAGCATCTGCATTTTGAGCCTGGAAGAGCCATCGTAGCCCAGTGCGGCAGCCTTATCTCTAAAGTCCTTTTTGTGAAGGAAGCCGTCAATACCAGGTTTGCTATCATCGACGCCGGGATGAACGACCTCATCAGGCCGGCCTTATACCAGAGCTACCATAAAATCGGGAACCTGACATCCGCAGGCAAAACAATGAAGTATGATGTGGTTGGCCCTGTTTGTGAATCATCAGACTGTTTTGGTAAAGCCGTCAACCTTCCCGAAACCAGCCGGGGAGATCTTATTGCCATCCGCTCGGCCGGCGCTTACGGACAAACCATGGCTTCAC
>SESF01001140.1_pt1 | contig 17484 bp, 11 predicted proteins | sample 3171521 | NCBI WGS metagenome assembly SESF01 (sample SAMN10866945, study PRJNA518727) | freshwater metagenome | biome: subpolar coniferous forest; feature: holomictic lake; material: water; isolation source: holomictic Lake 227, 6 m and 8 m depth | place: Canada: near Kenora, Ontario | collected...
CGGCTCGGGTGAGAGCGGGGTGGGTGCTGCTTTGTTGGGTAAGCAACAGGGTTACGATGTGTTTGTGAGTGATGGTGGAAAGATCAAAGACAGCTACAAAAAAGAATTGAACGATCAAGGAATTGCTTTTGAAGAAGGGGGTCATTCTGAAGCATTGATCCTGAATGCAGATGAAGTAGTAAAGAGTCCGGGTATTCCAGAGAAAGCAGAAATGGTGAAGAAGATTCGCGCAAAAGGAATTACCGTGATCGGTGAAATAGAATTGGCTTATCGCTTCAAAGGTAATAGCAAGATCATTGCCATTACTGGTAGCAATGGTAAGAGCACTACTACTTCACTCATCTATCATATCTGTGTAACGGCTGGATTGAGTGCTGCATTGGTGGGAAATATTGGATACAGTTTTGCCAAACAAATTGCAGAAGATCCGAAGGATTGGTATATCGCTGAACTGAGTTCTTTTCAATTAGATGATATCATCACATTCAGACCCGATGTATCTGTGCTATTGAATATTACGGAAGACCATTTAGATAGATACGATTACCAATTTGAAAATTATATCAATAGCAAATTCAGGATCATAGAAAATCAGACAATGAATGACTACTTCATTTATTGCGCCGATGATCCGGTAATAACAGAAAAACTAACAACCCTTATACTACCTACTAACCCATTACCATTCTCTATGAAACAAGAACTAAAAAAAGGCGGCTACATCAAAGGCGATCAGATGATGCTGAGAATCCAAGAAGAAAGAGTAAGCATGAGTATTTATGATTTTGCTTTAAAAGGCAAACACAACAATTACAACACTATGGCAGCAGGTATCGCAGCCGCAACGATCGGCATCCGCAAAGAAAAAATCAGAGAAGCCGTGAAAAACTTTCATAGCCTCGAACATCGCATGGAGTTTGTTGCAATGGTTCGTGGTGTTGAATTTATCAACGACAGTAAAGCCACCAATGTAAACAGTACTTGGTATGCTTTGGAAAGTATGAACAAGCCTACTGTGTTGATCTTAGGTGGTACTGATAAGGGTAATGATTATGGTTTGTTGGCTGAATTGGTGAAGGATAAAGTGAAGGCAATTGTTTGTATGGGTGTTGACAATAAAAAGATCCTGGAAGCTTTTAAAAATATTGCTCCCGTGATCGTTGAAACAGATGCTGCTAAAAAAGCAGTGAACACTGCTTTCAAATTGGCAACAAAGGGTGATGTGGTTTTATTAAGTCCCTCTTGTGCTAGTTTCGATCTTTTCAAAAATTATGAAGACAGAGGCGTTCAATTTAAAGAAGCTGTTAAAGAATTATAATTACTGTTAGTTCCATTTACATGAAGGAAATAAACGATACCCTCTTTTCACAAATCCCAAGCATCGATGGTATGCGCGGACAGATCGTGAACAGAACCCGAGGAGATAAATATATCTGGGGTATCGTGATCCTATTGTCGCTCATTTCAATTTTAGTAGTATACAGTGCTACTGGATCGCTTGCCTATAAAATGTCGAGAGGTAATACTAGCTTTTACTTGTTTAAGCAGGTGTCTTTTACCTTCCTCGGATTTATATTGATCTATTTTTTACATCGGGTTAACTATACTTTTTTTTCGAAAGTGGCTACCATCTTGTTTTGGATCTCTATTCCATTATTAATTTACACATTGGCATTTGGTGCAAAAATTAATGATGGTAGCAGGTGGATCAAGTTGCCCATTATTAATATGACATTTCAGACCAGCGATCTGGCAAAGCTTTCGTTGTTTATGTACATGAGTAAATTACTCAGTAAGAAACAAGAAGTGATCAAGGATTTCAAAAAAGGTTTTTGGCCTGTTTTTTGGCCTGTGCTAGTTATTTGCGGATTGATCATGCCTGCCAATTTATCGAACGCGTTGTTAACTGGGGCCACTGCTATGTTATTGATGTTTATTGGTAGAGTTAGTATTAAACATCTTTTATTGGTGGTGTTAGTAGCGGCCATACCTGTTAGCATGATCATTTTTATTGCCGTATATACTTATGATGGAAATCAGCATACGGAGGTAAAGACGCATGAGAAAATGGACAAACTAAAATCGTTCGGTAGGATTGGTACCTGGGTTAAAAGGGTGCAGGATTTTAAATATTCGAACGATAAAGAAACACCTTATCAGGTTCAGCAAGCAAAGATCGCGATTGCAAATGGGGGAATTGTAATGGGACTCGGGCCGGGTAATAGCCGTCAACGAAATTTCTTGCCGCAGGCTTACAACGATTTCATCTATTCGATTATTATTGAAGAATATGGATTGTTAGGCGGAGCATTTATCATATTTATTTATTTGATTTTCTTATTCAGATGTATCCGGATCTTCAGAAGATGTCCGTATGCATTCGGTGCTTTCTTAGCATTGGGTTTAAGTTTCACACTAGTGATACAGGCCGTTGCGAATATGGCCGTGAATGTAAACCTGGTGCCAGTTACAGGAGTTACGCTTCCACTGGTGAGCATGGGTGGAAGTTCATTTCTATTTACTTGTTGTGCTATTGGATTGGTCCTGAGCGTAGCAAGAAATGTGGAACAGTTAGAAGGGAAAGAACCAATTGTAAATACGAATCTAGAAAATATTAAAACAGTTGAGTAATAGAATTATCATAGCAGGAGGTGGAACGGGGGGACATATTTTCCCAGCCATTGCAATTGCCAACGCATTGGTAGCTCAGGACCCTTCTGTTGAAATTCTCTTTGTAGGTGCAAGAGGAAAAATGGAAATGGAAAAAGTTCCAGAAGCGGGTTATCGCATTGAAGGAATTACTATTGCCGGTTTCAACAGAAGTTCTTTTTTTAAAAATATTAGCCTTCCGTTTAAACTTGTGAAGAGTTATTTTCAGGTGAAGAAAATATTTAAAGAGTTTTTGCCGGATGCAGTTGTTGGAGTGGGTGGGTATTCAACACTTCCAGTATTGCGTTTAGCACAAGCACAGGGCATACCTACTTTCATACACGAGAGTAACAGCTTTGCGGGTAAGGCTAATATTTATCTTGGAAAAAAAGCTACCCGCATTTTTGTGGCAAGCGATGGAATGCAGAAATTTTTTCCTGCTAATAAAATAATGATCACGGGCAATCCGGTTCGTAAACAAATTACCAATAGTACGATTAGCAGAACTGAAGCGATCAAATATTTTAATTTGAAAGAATCATTGACAACTATTTTAGTGATGGGTGGAAGTCTCGGTGCAAAGAGTATTAACGACGCTATGTTAGAACATATGGGTCAGTTTGAAAGAAGACACTTACAACTGATTTGGCAAACAGGAAAGACCAATGCAGATAAATATAAGCATGCTGCTGAAGGAAAAGAATATATATGGATCAATGAGTTTATCACTGATATGGAAATGGCCTATGCTGCTGCAGATGTAGTAGTGAGTAGAGCTGGTGCAATGGCTGTTACAGAAATTTGTATCCAAGCGAAACCTGCTGTGTTTGTTCCATTCCCTTTAGCATCAGAAGACCATCAGACACATAATGCAATGCGCTTGGTGAATAAAAGTGCTGCATTAATTGTACGTGATGGAGATGCCAAATTACAATTGGTAAGTACCAGTATTCAATTAGCGAAGGATATTGAAATGCGTGCATTGTTTACTAAGAATTGTAAGTTGCTCGCTCTGAAAAATGCCGACACAGTAATAGCTAACGAAATTCTGACTTCTATTTAATGATTAAACTGCAAGACATACGAAAGATCTACTTTATTGGTATCGGCGGAATCGGTATGAGTGCACTTGCCCGTTATTTTAAATCGAGAGGCGCTGATGTGCGGGGCTATGATAAAACAAGCACCGTATTAACTAGAACTTTAGAGGCTTCAGGTATTGATATTCATTATGAAGAAAGAGTGGACCAGATCCCCAAGGATGTTGATGTAGTTGTGTATACCCCTGCCATACCTGCATTGCAGGCTGAGTTGGTATATTATAGAGAACATAATTATATCGTTGTTAAACGCAGCGATGTATTGCAATGGATCACGGAGGGCTCTTTTAATATTTGTATTGGTGGTACGCATGGTAAGACTACGGTGACTTCCATGATCGCACATTTGCTGCGTCACTCTGGATATGGCTGCAATGCTTTTCTGGGAGGTATCGCCGCTAATTATCAAACTAATTTCTGGAGCAGTGAAAGAAATGTAGTGGTGGTTGAAGCAGATGAATACGATAGAAGTTTCTTGAAGTTGGTACCCGATGTGGCTGTGATTACTTCCATGGATCCTGATCATTTAGATATTTATGGAACTCCTGCTGCAGTAGAAGATGCATTCGTGCAATTCTCTCAAAAAATAAAACCCGGGGGTTGTTTGATCAACAAATATGGTTTGTCCAGATCGGGCGAATTAAAAGCGGCACATCAATATAGTTACGATTATAAAGATCCATCTGCTGCTGTGCATGCCCAAAATATTAAAACTAGTAATGGTAGCTATCGTTTTGATGCCGTGAGTGCTGATTGGATCGTAAAAGATATTGAACTGCATATGGGTGGTTTACACAATATTGAAAATGCGATTGCGGCCATCACTGTTGCTAAATATTTATCAATCGATGACGATCAGATCCGCGCAGCGATTGCCGATTTCAAGGGTGTGAAACGCAGGTTCGAATATATTATTAAGAATGAGCAGCATATTCTGATCGACGACTACGCGCATCATCCAGAAGAATTACGAGCATTGATCAGTGGTGTAAGAAGTCTGTTCGCAGATCGCAGATTGGTATTGGTTTTTCAACCGCATTTATTTAGTAGAACCAATGATTTGGCTGATGCGTTTGCAGAAAGTTTAGATAAGGCAGATGAGGTAATTCTCTTGCCAATTTATCCGGCCAGAGAATTGCCAATGGAAGGTGTTACTAGTACCATGTTATTGAATAAAATGAAACTGGCAGATAAACAAATTTTGGAAAAACCAGCGATGCTAGCATGGATGTCTGCGCATAAACCGGCATTAGTTGTAATGGCGGGTGCAGGTGATATTGATGCATTGGTTTTACCAGTAAAGGATTTATTGAAATGAAATTGAAACTGAGAAATATACCTTGGAAAAAGCGCATCATTCAATCAGTTTGGATGCTGATTGGCTTGGGCACGATGGTATTATTTGGAGGGGCGATGTTGCAAAAGAATCAGAAAAAATGTGCGGGGATACAGATCGAGATTGCAGGGGCAACACAGAATATGTTTTTGGATGAGAAAGAGATTCTGGAGATCTTGAATTTGGCGGGAAGATTAGAGGGCTCGCCTGTTGGAAAGATCAACCTGCGTGCTTTTGAAACAGTGTTAGAGAGGAATAGCTGGATCCAAAATGCCGAAATGTATTTTGATAATCACCAGCTGTTGCAGGTAAAAGTTTTAGAGCGCCAACCCATTGCGCGTGTATTTGTAAATGGAGGAAATAGTTTTTATGTAGATAGCGCTGCATTGCGTTTGCCGCTAAGCGATAAATTATCTGCAAGAGTGCCGGTGTTCACCAATTTTCCATCTGACAAAGCCATCCTGGCTAGACCGGATAGCAGTCTCCTGGAAGGCATTGTAAAACTGTCTTCTTTTATCAAAACCGATTCGTTTTGGATGGCACAGATCGCACAAGTGAATATTACAGGTGATTCAAAATTTGAGTTAGTGCCTTTAATTGGAGATCAACTGATCTTGTTGGGAGATGCAGAACAGTTGGACAAAAAGTTCAGAAGATTAAAAGCCTTTTATGAACAAGCATTGATGCAGCAGGGTATGAATACTTATGAGAAACTGGATATTCGATTTGATAAGCAGGTAGTGGCAGTGAAAAGAGGCGCAACGAAAGCAGAAATAGATGCAATCATATTACCAAAAAAACAATAAACCTATCAATAATCCGTTAACGATACAATTAAATCAGAAACTATGAGTCACAATGAATCACCGATCATTGTTGGTCTGGACATTGGAACAACTAAGATAGCAGCAATCGCGGGTAGAAAAAATGAGTTCGGCAAATTGGAGATCCTGGGATTTGGCTTAGCCAAGAGCAGCGGTGTGCAACACGGACAAGTATTAAATATTGATCAAACGATCAAAGCAATACAAGCGGCCCTTGCCAATTGTTATGAAAGTAATCCTGATTTAGAGATCTCTGAAGTATACGTTGGTATAGCGGGTCACCATATCAAGAGCTTGCAAACAAGAGGCGACATTGTTCGTCAGGAACCGGATGATGAAATTCAATCTTTCGAGATCGATGTGTTGATTAACAATCAGCGTAAAACATTTATTCCAGCAGGCGATCAGATCATTGATGTGATTCCTCAGGATTTTCATGTTGATAATATTCAGAATATTAAAGATCCGGTTGGATTCAATGGTGTGAAAGTGGGCGCTAATTTCCATATCATCACCGGCGATCGCAATGCCATCCGCAATATTAATCGTGCTGTTGAGAGAAGTGGATTAACTACGAAGGACTTGGTTTTGCAGCCTCTTGCATCTGCTAGTGCTGTGATGAGTGAGATTGATATGGAAGCAGGTGTTGCAATCTTAGATATCGGAGGTGGAACTTCTGATCTGGCTGTTTTCTATGAAGGTATTTTAAAACATACTGCTGTAATTCCTTTCGGTGGCGAAAATATTACCAACGATATCCGCTTAGGATTAGGTGTATTGAAGAGTCAGGCTGAAGCAATGAAAGTACAGTTTGGTAGTGCTTTGGCTGATGAAGCAAAAGCAAATGCTTATATCACTATTCCCGGATTAAAAGGAATGCCTGCAAAAGAGATCAGCGTTAAGAATTTGGCGCAGATCATTCAAGCACGTATGAGTGAGATCCTGGATTTTGTGAGTTATCATTTGAAACAAGTGGGATTGGATAGCCGTGCTTTAAATGGCGGTGTGATATTGACTGGTGGTGGATCTCAATTGAAGCATCTGATTCAATTAACAGAATATACTACAGGATTAAATGCGCGTATTGGTTTGCCAAACGAACATTTAGCACCCAATCATATTGATGAATTGAAAAAACCAATGTACTCAACTTGTATTGGTTTGATACTGAAAGGTTATAGTGATTATGAACATAATTACAAAGAGTTCAGTGAGAAGTTCAAAGAAGTAAAAGTACCATCGATACTTAAAAACACAAAAGTATCGGAAGCACCTTTAGCAGTAGTTCCAGAGACTACCGTTGATGTTGCAAAACGCAAAGAAAAGTTCTGGGATAAATTCAAGAACAATTTAATTGACATGTTTAAAGAAGAGGAAGATCAGATCATAAAATAAAGTCTTTGATTTTTCGTTATTTGATAATAATACCCCCAAGGAACAGTTTCGAACCAACCCATTAAACCGTATTTTATGATCCATTTTGATCTTCCAAAACAAAAATCTTCTATCATCAAAGTTCTTGGTGTAGGTGGAGGAGGAAGCAATGCAGTTAATTTCATGTTTGACCAAAATATCGAAGGCGTTGACTTTATAATTTGTAATACAGATGCTAAAGCCATCGAACAGAGTCGTGTGCCAAACAAAATTCAACTCGGGCCACACCTTACACAAGGACTAGGTGCCGGAGCTAATCCGGAAGTTGGTAAAAAAGCAACAGAAGAATCTTTAGAAGAGATCAAACGTATCTTGGAAGTTAATACGAAAATGGCTTTTATCTGCGCTGGAATGGGCGGCGGTACTGGAACCGGTGGTGCACCTATCATTTCTCAGATCTGTAAAGAGCTGGGCATATTAACAGTAGGTATTGTAACTACTCCTTTTGGTTTTGAAGGTCCACGCAGAATGCTGCAAGCTGAAGAAGGTATTCGTCAGCTGAAACCTTATGTTGATACTTTATTAGTGATCAGCAACGACAAATTGCGCATGCAATATGGCAATCTTAAAATGAAGGAAGCATTTGGCAAGGCTGATAATGTATTGGCAACAGCTGCAAAATGTATCACTGATATTATAAATAGTAGGGGTCATATTATAGTGGACTTTGCCGATGTGTGCACTGTGATGAAAAATGGGGGTGTTGCCATTCTTGGAAAGAGTGAAGTGGAAGGTGAAGACAGGGCACAGCGTGCCATTGAAGAAGCATTGACTTCTCCATTGTTAAATGATAGTGATATTAAAGGTGCAAAATGGATCTTGATCAATATTAATAGTGCGGAAGGCGATCATGAATGCACTATGGATGAAGTTGAAACTATCAACGATTATCTGCGCATGCAGGCTGGTGAGGCAACCGACGTAATTGTTGGGATGGGTTACGATCCTACATTGGATAAAAAAATCGGGATCACTTTGATCGCTACCGGATTCGAACATAAAGATCCATTTTCGAAACCTGTTCCTGCTAAACAAGTAGTGAAGCAAGAAGAAAAGATCGTAATGGTTTTAGGTGAAGCAGAAAAGCCTGCGGCTCCTGTTCAATTACAGCAACCCGTTGCTGAGATCATCAAAGATCCATTTGAACCACATATGCAAGAACCCGTTGTAGAAGAGATGACGATTCAGGTGGAGCAAAATCATAGCTTTTTCTATTCTGATGATATTACGGTTGTAGAAGAACAAAAAATTGAAAATGAGACTTTTCATTTTGAATTGAGCGTTGATCTTCCTGAAACAGTTGCAGTTCCTGAACCAGTTGTAGAAGCAGCGGCTGAGGTAGCTCCTGTTGCTAAAACAGAATTAGAAGAACTCAATGACTTTACTGTTACTGAACAACCTTCACAACCTGTTGTGAATCGCTTTGGTGGCTTAAGTAAACCAAATAATATTTACGCAGTTGTTGAAGAAACCATTGTTGAAAAACCAGCAGCGCCAGTTGTAGTGGAAGTTGCAGCAGCTCCTATACCAGCTCCAGCCATTAAACTAATTGAAAAAGAAGAAGCCGAAATGCAATTGGTAATGCGTGAAGCTTTTATGCCAGAAGCACCAAAGCAAGCCGTTCCGGTTCAAGCCGCTTATCAGCAGGATGATAGTTATTTTGATGAAACAGAAGACCAAAGAAGAAGGGCTGCAGAACGCATTCAGAAGTTGCGCAACTTATCTTTTAATATGAACACCACTGATCCGAATAATGAATTCGATTCAGTTCCTGCTTATATCCGTAGGAATATGGAATTATTTGGAAGCACGCTTGCTTCTGTAGAAAATTTCTACAGTAAAGTAACTGTTGGCAAAGATTCTAATAATCAATCGCAACTATCAACTATCAATACTTTTCTAGACGGGAAAAAACCTGATTAACGATTGCTGATGTAACTTTATGATATGTCAACAATTCTTATTACTGGCGGAACAGGCATGGTTGGTACCCGATTAACAGAAATACTTATAGCAAAGGGTCATGAAGTAATTATTCTAACGCGCAAACCCTTGTTGTCAGCCCTTTTGCCCAAAGGGGTGTCTCATGCAAAATGGGATCTTGATAAAAAGTTTATTGATCCAGCGGCATTTGCTGCAGCTGACCATATCATTCATTTAGCTGGGGCCGGAGTGGCTGATCAACGATGGAATAAAAAAAGAAAAGAAGAAATTGTAAATAGCAGGGCAGACAGTGGCGCTTTATTAGTGCATGCCCTGCAAACACTCCCCAATAAAGTTCAATCAGTTCATAGTGCCTCAGGAATTGGATGGTATGGTGCTGATACAAAAAAATCTTTGCAAACAGGTTTTACTGAAGAGGATCCCGCCGATACTGCATTCTTAGGAGAGACATGCAGCATTTGGGAACAACAAATTCAAGGTGTTCAAGCATTAGGAAAGAGGCTTACCATTTTTAGAATAGGTATTGTATTAAGTAATAGCGGCGGTGCATTGAAAGAATTTAAAAAACCCATTCGATTCGGGTTTGCTGCGATACTTGGTAATGGAAAACAAATCATCAGTTGGATTCATATTGATGACCTATCTAGCTTATTTCTAAAAGCTTTGGAAGACCCAACTATGCAAGGCGTATATAATGCCGTGGCTCCTGAAACTGTGAGTAACAAAGGGTTGACAATTGCTTTGGCTAAATCAATGCGAGGCAGATTTTTTATTCCCATTCATGTTCCCGCATTCTTATTAAAATGTGTTCTCGGTGAAATGAGTATCGAAGTATTAAAGAGTGCCAAAGTGAATTCTTTTAAAACTCAGGGCACAGGATTTAATTATCAATACCCTTTTCTAGCTGATGCGATTAATCAATTGATTCATCCATTATAGATCTCTGCGTTTGTGCAGCCAATAACAGAAAGCCCAGATGGCACTTGTAAAAATAATTGTTAGAATTAAAAATATGGGAATTGCTGCTACCGATTGCTCATACCAATCTTTTGCCCCTTTACCAAAATGATTAGTAAAAGAAGGCCAGGGTAGGATTCGATTAGAAATTTCTAAAGGAAGAAAGCGACCAATATCATGCGCTTTAAATCTTAAAAAAGCTACTGCAATTTTTTCTAAAATAAGATCATAGAAAAGAAATACACCCAATGCGATAAATGCTTTTTTAATCAGGAAGCCCATTAAAAAAGCGACAGATAATTGTGCAAAAGTTTGGATTAAAAACAGCGGAATATATTGCAATTGTTCGGCCCATCTGTTTAAGCTGTCGGGGTCTGCATAGATTCCGTAAACTGCCGACACAATGATATACATGAATGTGCATACCAAAGAAATGATCAATACATCAGAAAGTTTGCTGGAAACAAACTGATTTCTACTCCAGCCATCAATAATGTTTTGGCGATGCGTTTTATAATTGTATTCATTGGTTACCAGCATGATCACCAGAATAGAAGGGATAATAATAAAGAGGGATGATACAAAGGCAACGGTATGCCAGGTTTCAGGAAATGCAAAAGGATTTCCCAATAACATTTTTGCAACATTATTAGCTACTTCTTTTCCGGTAGTTGATTCGATATAGCCATAATAGAACATAGCATTGGTGCCCGGATAGGTAAGGGTAACAATGCCAAGCATCCACCAGAAAGCAGGATACTTTTTTATTTTCAACCATTCGATTTTTATTAAAGAAAGCATAGTTAGATTTTTTAGTGTTAGTCGTTCGTTAGTTCAAAGAATTTAGTTTCTAAACTTTTCTTTTTCAACAATAATTGATTCAATACAATGCCTTTCTCAAAGCAATAGCGATTGAGCTCTTCCATCGGTGCGGTACCAATGGGGAAATACAATTGGATCAATTCGCCGTTTTCTTGAATGCTGCTATAGCCAGGGAAGTTCTCTAAAGCCAATTTTAAATCTGATGCATGTAATGAAGACAATTCAACAATGTCTTCATTAGCGAGGACTTCGTTAACTGGACCCGCCGCCAATAACTTTCCGCGTTTCATGATGGCCACATGGGTACATACTTTTTCAACTTCATCTAACAAGTGACTAGCCATGATAATGGTCTTTCCTTGTTTTGACAATTCTCTAATGAGCTCGCGAATTTCTGCGATGCCTACTGGGTCTAATCCATTGGTAGGCTCATCGAACAAAAGAACTTCAGGATTACCCAGCAATGCAGCACCAATGGCTAGTCTTTGTTTCATGCCTAAGCTATAAGTACTAAAGCGACTATTTTTTCTTTCGTAGAGCTTTACTATTTTCAATACATCCTCAATTGCCTGGTCGTTTCCTCTGCCACTTATGGCACAGGTTATTTTTAAATTATCAACAGCCGATAAATAATGATAAAAGTTTGGCGTCTCCAGTAAAGAACCAATTCTTTTTCTTGTTTCAGGAGAGCCAGGTTTGCCAAACCAATTGAAAGTGCCAGTGTTGGCTTTTAATACATCAAGGATAATACTCAGCATAGTAGTTTTTCCACTACCATTTGGTCCGAGTAATCCAAATACCGCTCCCTTGGGCACTTCATAGCTTACATTTTGTAGCGCTTGAATATTTCCATAGGATTTAGAAATGCCTTCAATTGATAGAATGGGTTGCATAAAATTGAATTAGTTATTTGTTGCAATTGTGATATTTCGAAGTTAGAACCATCCCCCTAAAATTTCGTACCGCTTATCCCGCCTTTTTTGCGGACCATCAATGAAAAAAATACAATTCATAAGGAATTTCTCTTATTTATTTTAAAATATCTAATATATTGGAAGGTTTATACGTTTATCAAAAAAATCAATTAAAGGTTAATCAGATATGTGGATATAAAATAGGCTGATTTTCTGCTTATTGGACTTAAATTCACAAATAATTGCCGAACAATTTGGACCCTTTTGAAAAATGATGAATTATCACAAAATTCCTTATGTAAAAATTGCGCCCGAGCAGTATCAGGAGGAAATGGATAAAAACGGTACATTTTACTCAAATGTGGCTGTTTGGACCTTACTTTTTGCTTTGCCACTTTTTTGGGTGTTAGACCTTTTATTCTCTAAACCGCTCTGGGTAGACTATATGTTTATCCGGATTGCTTGCTTTGGACTTTCTTATCTGATTTTTTGGTATGGCGGAAAAAATAAATGGAATCACTTAGTTCATTTGAATTTGGTGGTGGCATTAAATCTGGGACTAGGCGCTTTTTCTTGCGGGGTGCTTCCGCTTAGTCAAGCATTACCTTATTATATGGTTCTATCGGTGATGGCGCTTTTATTGAATACCATGGTTTTTTGGAAACCCATTTATTCGATCATGCAAGTGGGTATTACTTATGTGATCATTATTTTGCTCTATTCACTTTCTGGAAGAGAGGATGGATATGCGGGTCTGGTTAAAAATGGGGGTGGTGTTTATTTTATCATTTCTGCTTTTTCTTGTTTGATTGCGCATAATCGCTATTTGATCGTGAAGAGAGAAATTCAAAAGAACCTGATCATTGAAGAATCTAATAAACGTTTGTTAGAACAAAACGAAATGATCAATGATCAGCATCAGGTAATTGAAGAAGCAAATAGAAGGTTAAAGCTGTTGAGCGACTATCGCCAGAATACATTGAATATTATGCTCCATGATCTGAAAAATTTCATAGGGTCAAATCAAATGTCAATCGATTTAATTAATCGGAGTTCTGGTAACTTAACCACCGATCAAAAAGAAATTCTCAGTTATATTACAATGGGTAACGAGAAGCTCCACTATTTATCAGAAAAATTATCAGATTCTGCAGATGCAGATACGGGTAAAGTGACTTTTAAAATGGAAGACTTTGATATGGTTGCAGAGGTAGAAAAAGCAGCTGTAAGTTTAGTAGATGCATCTAGTATTAAAGAGATTAGTTTACAATTAAATCTTTCACCTACACCATTGATCGTGAACCTCGACAAAATATTTGTTCGTCATATATTTTTCAAATTATTATCGAATATTATACGGTTCTCACAAAAGGCATCAGTGATTAGTATACATGTATCTCAGAGCGAGAATTACTGTGCGATTGAATTTATCAATAAGGGCAGGGCCATTGGTATCGATAAACTAAATGAATATTTTAATCGCTTAGGTTCGCCTAATCAAAACGAATCAGCAACCAGCCATTCAGGTATGGGCTTTTCTGTTTCTAAGAAGCTGATCGAAGATTTGGGAGGTGAGCTAAGCTATAATAGCAATGATACTTACGGTAACTATTTTAAAATAAAATTCCCATTGGCTTAGTATAAACTGTAAACATATGAAACGTAGAATCTTATTATTTGCCCTATTCATGTTAGTACTTTCGAGTGCATGGTCGCAAGCTATTCAGCGAACTTTTGAAGATATGGGCTATCGTGACCAATCCATTTTTGGGATCAGTGGTTCGATCACCTACTTCGTAAAAATAAAGCCTGATGATAATATGGAGGGTAGTAAGTTAGTCTTATATATTCGTCCATCACAGGTATTGAATCCCAATACTTCAACTGTTACCATCAGCTTGAAAGATGCGCCAATTTATACGCAGCGGATCATTGCAAATACAATGGATTCATTGATCACGATTGTGATTCCGATGAACAAAAAATACCTTCAGCCAGATGGTCGCTTCGTTAAAGTAAAGCTGACTGCTAAAATGTCTATTGCAGATCAAATTTGCCAGGACATTGATAATCCTGCTGTATGGATCAATATTCGAAATGCATCCTACTTCAGTGCAAACAAACAGCCCTTTCTTTCTTATGAGCGTAGTATGAAAGAAACGATTCAGGAATTTAGTGCTATAGCTAGTCCAGCTTCTCCGGATCTGAACGATATTTTAGCAGGTGGTATCCTCTATTCTTTGGTGAAACAAATGAATAAGGAGGCTATCATAGGAACTAAAGCCTATGGTTCAAGCGATTCGTTGAATAATACAATAGTTGTAGGCTTGCAAAGCAAATTACCTGAATCAATAAAGCGACAATTACCTGTATTGACTAAGGGTCAAGGATTGATTCAAGTAGTGGGTGCTGAAGGGAACCCTGTGCTGGTTGTTACTGGATATGATGAGGAAGGATATAAGAAGGCGATAACTATTTTAAGTAATTATAATATTTTAAATGGGGCATTCTCTAAAAAATTATTAGTTGATAATACAACCATTAAAGCCATTGATAATAATTTGTTGCCGCAGGTATTATCATTAGAACAGTTGGGTGTGCCTTCTGCATTAATGGAAGGTGTATTGGCCTTGCAAACAAACTATCCTTTTAATCTGATTGATTATAATGCGATTCCTAAAAAATTAACACTTCACTTAGAAGCATTATTCTCGCATTTAAGAGAAAATGATCGTGGATTCTTAAATGTTTATTTAAATGATAATTTAGTTTACACTACCTCACTGCAGGATTTAAATACTTTCAATAACGATATTGATCTACCCACTTATTTACTTTCGAAAATTAATTCACTGGTAATTGAGATGCGTTTCCACCCAAGTCAGAGTGTTTGTAAAGATGGATTCGCAAGCTTCTTTGGATTTATCAATAGTAGAACTTCTACTATTACGTTCTCTGGAGAACAAGCAACAGAATTTTATAACTTCTTCAACTATCCAGGAGAATTTAGAAAGCGTCCATTGAAATTCCTGATCTCTCCGGGCATGAATTCAAATGTTACTTCAGCCGTTGGTGAATTGATTTACCAAATCAATGCAGCTTCATTGTTGAATGCGGAAATGATCTTGCCTACATTGGTTCAAAGCGATAAGACTTCCATGGCCGATCTGCGTGGATTCAATGTAATTGGATTGGTACATCGCAATGATCCTTTTATTAAGAATTTTACGGGAATGCCGATACAGTTTAATCGCGACTTCCAGTTGTATAAAAATCTGGAAGGGGAGACTAGCTTCTCGTTCAATGATTTCTCTAGTAGTGGGATTGCGCAGATCTTCAGGCAATCGAATAGCACCATTCTCTTGATCTCTTCTTTGGGTGATAGTACTACCAGGGAGGCATTGCATAGTGTAATTAAAAGCTTTGGCGGACAAGCTTCTGCAATTCAAAGTAATGTGTGCATTTCAACCAGTGATGGGAAAAGTAGTTTCTTCTTTAAGTTACGCGATGAAGAAAAGTTGGTAACCTATAAAGGTGATAAGAATAGCTTGTTGCAACTTTGGGAAGACTATAAATACTTTATCCTGTTTTTCTTATTGATCTTGGTTATTTGGAGTTTCTTCTTTATCAGAAGACGCGTTAAAAAATCTCAGGAAATCGTTTAATAAATTATTTGGTTCCGGTGTCGTTGATGCCGGAACTAATTTTTCTGTTGGCTTTGTTGTATGCAAAGCTGCAATTTGAGGAAATATCATTATGCCTGTTAGTGCCCTTGATAATATGGTGTCGGTTGGTTTATTTGAAGCAAGTAAACTGAAGGAAATTGAACTCATTGCAAATGAGTTCGATTATTCCTATATCAAGACTGCGCTAAACTTTGGTTTTCTTACCAGAAAAAAATATGTGTCCTTCTTAGAACAAGAAGGCTTTCAGTTGATAGCTGTTCGAGAAGAAGAAATGGATCCGCAGTATATTGAACAATGCGAATTGATTGAACTGAACTCCATTCTTTATGCACCACTTCGCAAAATGTCTGATGGTAGTTTATTGGTTGCCGCAGCAGATCCGCAGGATGAAAAATTAAAGACACTTTTATCTCTACGATTTAAAATGCCCATTCGTTTTGTTGCGGCATCTGATCTGGATATTACCTGGTTAATACATATCAAGCGTGGTGAGTATTTTGTGAAGGAAGCCGTATTTAGTTTGATGCGGAAAGACCCGGAGCAATCGGGCTTGGTTACATTTACAGACCCTCAGTTAGTGGCAATTTTTGGCGGCATCGCGATTTTGATTGTTTTTCTGATTATTGATTTTCTAGCAGCGGCGATGTGGATAAATATAATATTTAGTGTGGCTTTCTTTTTTACCATTTTATTTAAGCTGTATCTTTCTTTAAACGGTTCAAAGGCCGAAATGAAAGAGATGGTGAATAAGGCAGAAATAAAAGCCTTAGATGAAAATACACTTCCTATCTATACGATTTTATTACCTGTTTATAGAGAAGAAAAAGTAATTCGTAAACTAATTTGGAACCTGCGAAGTTTGGATTATCCAAAAGGTAGACTTGACATTAAATTGCTGGTTGAAGAAGACGATGATACGACGTTGAATGAAGTGCGTAACCTAGATTTTCCAGCAAACTTCGAAACCATTGTGGTGCCCTTCCATATGCCGAAAACAAAACCGAAGGCGTGTAACTACGGACTCTATTTTTGTAGAGGAGAATATTTGGCAATTTACGATGCCGAGGATATACCCGATTCTGATCAGTTAAAAAAATGTGTGGTACTCTTCAGAAAATTACCTTCAGATTTTGTGGTATTGCAGGGAGCATTGAACTACTTTAATAAAAATGAGAACATGTTAACGCGCATGTTTACATTGGAATATACTTATTGGTTCGATTACCTGTTGCCAGGTTTAATGAGTCTGGATATTCCCATTCCTTTAGGGGGCACGAGTAACCATTTTAAATTCGAGAAGTTAATGGAACTAGGTGGATGGGATCCGTTTAATGTTACCGAAGATGCCGATTTGGGTGTGCGTGTATTTGAGAAAGGATATAAAGTAGGTATTGTAAATAGTACCACTTTGGAAGAAGCGAATAACGAACCATTTAACTGGATTCGCCAGAGAAGTAGGTGGATCAAGGGATATATGCAAACTTCATTGGTGCATATGCGCAACCCTATAAGGTTAATTCGAAGACTTGGATGGAGGGGTTTCTTAGGATTCAACTTCTTTATTGCGGGCACATCTATCACGTTCTTACTTTATCCATTGTTATTGGGTTTTCTTTTGATCTATTCAATTGTAAAACTAACATTCGTTGCGAATTTGTTCCCTGATTGGGTATTGTATATTTCAACCTTTAATCTTGTAGCAGGAAATACTTTAATGATTTATGTGAATATGCTTTCGGTATTTAAGCGCAAATATTATGAATTGATATTGTTCGGTGCTTTAAATCCTTTGTATTGGATCATGCACTCAATTGCAGC
>SESF01007872.1_pt1 | contig 17480 bp, 10 predicted proteins | sample 3171521 | NCBI WGS metagenome assembly SESF01 (sample SAMN10866945, study PRJNA518727) | freshwater metagenome | biome: subpolar coniferous forest; feature: holomictic lake; material: water; isolation source: holomictic Lake 227, 6 m and 8 m depth | place: Canada: near Kenora, Ontario | collected...
TGGTATCATAAGACATGGTCTTAGTTGCAGGCGCGCAGGGCGTGCCACACTGAGGAGCCAGCCACGTTTCTTTCGCGCTGAAAGAATTGTGGGGCTTCTGGCTCGCAGTGGTGTGTTGAGCCGGGAGTCTTCGGAGTGCTTTGCTTTCCGACCCGGAGTCGGTGAAGCGAGCGCCCCAACCAGTAACGGATACACCGCAAACCAATCAATACGTATGAAAACTCAGGTTCGACTCAGCAAGTTCCTCCGCAGATCTCTGGCTTCGCCACCATTCGTCGTGGCGGCGGCCGTGCTGCTCCCAGTCCTCAGCGGCTTATGCGCCAGCCCATCGTATCCCTCCGTCGTTGAGGGTGACGGGGCCCTGGGCTATTACCGGTTCAATGACTCCCTTACCCGGGACCTCATTAACGTGAACAGCGGCAGCCTCGGTGCCGCCGGCAACGCCACCAACGATTTGGCCCCCCTGACGGGTGGGGCCCTCCATTCGATTCCCGGCGCGATTGTCGGCGACGGAGATCGGGCGGCATTCTTCGACTTCACGACACGGACTTTGATTCCCTTCAACTCGGCCTTTAATACGCCGAACACCCAACCGTTTAGCGTCGAATCCTGGATGCTTCCGGTGAACGACCAGGACACGACTTCGTTTGGCGGAATGGGGGCGATGTGTAATCGCTGGGCAGCGGTCAACCCCCGGCAAGGCTGGGTGATGTATGAACGCAGGCCCAATGCCAAGTACATCGGCGGAGAAGGAGTGGGCTGGGAGGTCCGAATGTATAACGGTATAGACGGGAGCGGACACTTGAATGTCATTAGTCAGGTGCCTTTCCAGCTTGGCAAGTGGCAGCACGTCGTTTTTGTTTATGATCCGGTTCAGGTTACCAATGCGACCTTGACCATCTACATTGACGGCCTGCCCGCCAACACAAATATCTGGGCGGCCACCGACAATGTCACACCCGGCTACGGTCCTTGCACGGGCGATCACGCCAGTCCTCCCTTCGGGCAACCGGCAATGGCGCTAGGTGGCTATAATAACGGGCAAGCCTCCGGCCCCGGCGGCGATGCCAATCCTTGGATTGGCGGAGTTGACGAATTCGCTTGGTACCCCGCCAAGCTCACCTCAGCCCAAATTCTGGCGCACTACCAGAACGGGACGAACGCCAATCGCAGTCAGTCTTACAGCTCGCTGATTCAATCGCACAACCCGACGGTTTATCTGCGGCTCAATGAAATTGCCCCCGGTGGAGACGTCGCCGTCAACCTGGGGATGGTCGGTCGGGATTCTGGCGGCGGGTTTGGTGGAACAAACGGCCTTGGCACCAACACGTTTGAGGTCCGGCATCCGGCTGCTGGTGCCATCAAGTCGGACAAGAGTTCGCGTGCCTTTGCTTATCACAATCGCAATGGCAATTCCACCACCGTCTTGCCGTTTGATGCGCAGAACAATGGCGACCAACCAAATTCGGCGGGGAATCCGAATCCGTATCCGGGTAACGGCTGGTCTGGTACGCCGTTCACTTTTGAATCGTGGCTTCGGCCCATGAGGGATGCTCAAGGCGGTCAATGTCCGGTCAATAATCGATGGGTAGGCGGCACCGGGCGGACCGGCTGGTGTATTTTCCAACGCAATCCGAATCTGAGCTATCCCTCGAGTGAAGGTCGTGGCTGGAATTTTCGCATGTATTCCGGCTATGGGAGTAATGGTGAGGACGTCTTGACTGATACCGATTACACCGTTGGCAAGTGGCAGCACCTGGTGGTCACGTGGGAACCACAAGTGTTCTACGGGGACCCGGGTAATGGAAACTTCCAGTATCAAGGGGTATTAACCGCCTATGTTGATGGCGTCGCGGTGGCCACAAATGCCACTGCCTTCTACGCCGCTAACCGGCTGGTGCCCGAAGATATCAGTAAGGCTCCGGCGGATCTGGCGATCGGATCGTACAACATGGAGTCCGGACTCGGCAGTAACCCGTTCGAGGGAGAGGTGGCCGAATTGGCGATTTACACTGGCTATGTGCTGACCCCCGCCCAAATCCTGGCCCACTATCAAGCGGGCACTAATTCCAACTACGGAACGAACTACGCAGCAATGGTTATGAGTGCCGCGGCAGAAAATCCGCAATTCGTTGACGGAATAGTCGAAAGGAACACACTTCCGGCCTCGTATTTCCGTCTCAATGATACCGCCCACTACCCGGCAGCCAATAGCGGCTTACTCGGTTACGTGGCTGACGGCGATCTTAGTTTAACCACCAACAACATAGCCGGTCCGCAGCCACCAGCTTATGCCGGTTTTGAAGCTGCCAACACGGCATTGCCGTTGGACGGCGTAAAGCAATGGGCCAGCTTTAACAACCCCTCGGGCTTGGAGATCTCCGGCCAAATCACGCTGGAGGCTTGGGTCCAGCCAGGTAGCCCCCAAGGCGATCCGGCGCGTATCATCTCCCACGGTCCACCGACCGTGAGTAGTTTTCTCGGGACCTCACCGGTGCCGGATTTTGCCGTGACCAATGCCCCGGAGGTGTTTCTGCGGATTGATGGCAGCGGAGCAAACTATGTCGTCGGTTCGACATTAACCGTTTACACTAACAACGTTGATATTGGTGCGACCACCTATAGTGCTAGTTTCGCAGTCCCGGGTGGTGATCTGGGCAATTGGGTTCATCTTGTGGGCACCTACGACGGTGCGCGTTGGAGGCTCTATCGCAACGGCCTGCAAGTCGCCAGTTCTGTAGCCGCCGTCGGTGCGCTTCCGGTGATTAATGGTGATTGGGCCGTTGGCTCGACTGGCAACGGCTGGGCGAACAACTACGCTGGCGGGGTTGACGAAGTCGCCATCTACAACCAGGCATTGACGGCCAAGCAAGTCGCGGCGCACTACGTGACCGGCAAAGCCGGAACGACCGCTCTGACCATCGTTAATGCGGGCGGTGGCAATGTGATCGTCACTTGGCCCGCGGGCACCACGTTGCAGGAATGCTCCACGGTCAATGGCACTTACACCGATGTGAACCTGCCTGGTCAGCCGCCGAATCCTTGGACCCACGCCGCTACCGGAACGAAGTTCTACCGCTGGCGCCTGTAATCATGCGGCGGAAGGCCGCTTATTCTTGAACTAAAACATCGGGGCCGGGAATTTCCCGGCCCTTTTTGTTGCTTCGCCGAATAGGCTGCCGCTGGGCCACGTTCAGATTCGCCATAGCTCACTACGCCTTCATGGGCCTTTGGGAGCAGCCATGCTCATTATGGCCCTGTCGCCCCCCGCCGGGTGGGGGCACCCGGCCTACATCCCCCGCAAAACCGCCATCTTGTAGGCCGGGTGCCCTCACCCGGCGTTCCCATCTCCACCATAATGAGAATTGCTGCTTTGGGAGACTCGATCCTTGACCTTCGGGATCGGAAAGGGTAGAAGCGGTCTCATGAAACGCCAAATTTCGCGCCGTGGCTTCGTGAAATCCTCTCTCATGGTCACCGCAGCGGTGCCGCTAGGCATTCGCGGTCAAACCGAGCCTGTCTCCCAGGCGCCGCCCCCAAAATCCGCCACCCCCACCAGTGCTCCGGCCGCGGTCTCCTCGGAGAAGATGCCGATGGGCAAGATAGGGGACCAGGAATTCAGCCGCCTGATGCTGGGCGGCAATCTGATTGGCGGCTGGTCCCACTCGCGCGACCTGGCGTATGTGTCCGCTCTGATGCGGCATTACAACACGGATGCCAAGATTCGCGAAACCCTCGAGGTGGCCGAGGCTAACGGCATCAATGTCATCAACACCTGGGTCATGCAGGAGAATTCGCACCTCTTCGATCACTGGAAACGCGGCGGCAAAATGAAGTGGATTGCCCAGGTCCGGCTCGATGCCGAGGGCGGCTACTCGCAGATCCGGAAGGCGATTGATGAAGGCGCGGCGGGCATCCACTTGACCGGTGATGCGGCCGAGTCCCTGCTGAGGCAGGAGAAGTTCGATAAAGTTGGCGAGACGATCCAGTTGATCAAATCCAAGAAGCGGCTCGCTGGCGTAGGCGCGCACGACCTGCGGGTCATTGTGGAGTGCGAGCAGGCCAAAATGGCTCCGGATTTTTACCAGAAGACCTTCCACTCGCTGGATTACTACACGGCGCCCCGAGCCGATGAGAAGGACTTCCTGGGCGCGCATGACAATTCCTGGTGCAACGATCCGCAGGCCGTTGTTGACGTCATGGCGAAGGTCACGAAGCCCTGGATCGCCTTCAAGATCCTGGCCGCCGGGGCGGTTCAGCCGAGGGCAGCGTTTCCTTACGCCTTCAACAGCGGCGCGGACTTCATCCTGGTGGGCATGTTCGACTGGCAGGTAGAGGAGGACGCCAAGCTGGCCCGGCGGGTTGTCTCCGCCGTAGCCGCGCCCGGCTCGAAGCGCACCCGCCCGTGGTTCGGGTCCACGCCTGAGCCTGCAAAAAGCTGAGAAAGCTGAAATTGGGAAAGCAGAAAGCAGAAATCCGAAGCCACTCGTTTTGCATTCCGCCCCTTCTTATTTCTGCTTTCTGCTTTCCACATTTCAGCTTTTCAGCGTTGGCCCCTCATTGACATTGCCCTTTTGGCCGGTAGTCTGTTATGCATAGTTTTTGCGATGAACCTCTGTCGTGTGAAATAGGCCGTGGCTGAAAAAGACGATTATCTAGTTGATATTCTGGTGGACCTCGGTTTTGTGTCCCCCGAGAAGGTAGCTGAACTGCGGCGCGAAGCCACCGAGGCGAGCGTGGGCGTGGTGGACCTCATGGTGGCCAACAAGGTGGTGCGGCCCGCCGACGTCACCCAGGCCAAGGCGGCCCATTTCGGCGCGGAAGTTGTCTCGCTCAGCGAGGTCAAGATTGAGGATGACGTCATCTCTTCCATCCCGCGCAACATCGCCCGCAAGTATCGCGTCATACCGGTCTTCAAGCACGAAAACAGCATCACGGTGGCCATTGCCGACCCGTCGGACCTTACCACCATCGACAGCCTCACGCATTTGCTGCACGTAGATATTGACGTGCGCGTCGCCTCGGAGCCGGACATCGAGGCGGCGCTGACCAAGTATTACGCGGAGCGCGGCGGAGGCGGCGGCACGGTCGATCCCCGCATGAAAGAGGTCATCGAGGACCTCACGCGTGAGCATGTGGAGGTGTCGGGGTCAGCGATGGAGGACGGCGCGGTGGTCGAGGCGGATGCGCCGCTGATCAAGCTGGTCAACTCGATCATCGCCGAGGCGTTCAAGATGCGCGCCTCGGACATTCACCTGGAGCCGCTGTCGAAGGTGTTCCGCATGCGCTACCGGATTGACGGGGTGCTGCACGAGCTCAAAGCCCCACCCAAACGCCTGCAGGCGGCGGTGATCAGCCGGTTGAAGATCCAGTCCAACATGTCCATCTCCGAGCATCGGATACCCCAGGACGGGCGGATCCAGACTGCGGTGGGCAACAAGCTGATCGACTTGCGGGTGTCCTGCCTGCCGACCAATCACGGCGAAAGCATCGTCATGCGTATCCTGGACAAGGAAGGGCTGCGGCTGGGCTTGCCGGAACTGGGCTTTTTCACCGACGACCAGCAGACCTTCGAGAAGCTCATCGGCTTGCCGGATGGCATCCTGCTCGTCACCGGACCCACCGGTTCGGGCAAGACGACGACGCTCTATTCCTGCCTGCACTTCATCAACCGGCCGGACCGGAAGATCATCACGGTCGAGGACCCGGTGGAATACCTGCTCTCGGGCATCAACCAGGTGCAGGTAGCCGAGGCCGTCGGCCTGACATTCTCCTTTGCCCTGCGATCCATCCTGCGCCAGGCGCCCAACGTGATCATGATCGGGGAAATCCGCGACCTGGAAACCGCCAGCATCGCGATCAATGCCTCGCTGACCGGTCACTTGGTCTTCTCCACGCTCCACACCAACGACGCGCCGAGCGCCGTCACGCGGCTGATCGACATTGGCGTCAAACCGTTCCTGGTGGCCTCTTCCACGCGCGCGCTGATGGCCCAGCGCCTGGTCCGGAAAGTCTGCAAGCAGTGCGCGGCTCCCTCCGTGCCCACGGAGGCGGAGTTGCGCACGCTGGGTATGGATGCGGGCAGTCTGCAAGGGGCGAACTTCCAGAAGGGCAAAGGCTGCTCCAATTGCTCCAACACCGGCTATCGCGGCCGCTTCGGCATCTTCGAAATCTTCGTCATCGACGACGAAGCGCGCAAGTTGATTTATGAGAAGGTGTCCTCCTCCGTCTTGCGCGCCCGCGCCCGCGAGATGGGCATGCGCACCCTGCGTGAGGACGGGATCCGCAAAGTGCAGGCCGGGTTGACCACCCCGGACGAAGTCATTCGCGCTACGGTGGGAGATGCGGAATAAATGGCCGTGCCCTCCGTGACAATTGGGCTTCACCGCTGTCCAACCTTGATGTTAAGCTGGACACAACATGGCGTTGCGCCTTACGGCGCAAGCGTCCGCCTAACTTGATTTAATTAAGCATGTCTTACTCGATGTCCGATCTGTTGCAGTTGGTGGTGTCCGAAGGGGCCTCCGACCTGCATATCCGCGTGAACACGTCGCCCGTGATTCGCGTGCACGGCATTTTGCACCGGGTGGAAGGGCCGATCCTGGCGCCGGAAGACAGCGAGGAGCTGATGCGCAGCATCACCTCCGAAGATCACATCCAGCACGTGCGCGAGCGCGGCGGCGCCGACTTCGGCTTTGCGTTCGGCGACATGGCCCGCTTCCGTGTCAGCGTCTTCAAGGAGAAGGGCAACTTCGCCTTGGTTTTGCGCCAGATCCCGAGCAAGATGCTCACGATGGAGCAGATCGGCCTGCCGCCTTCCGCCAAGGAACTGCTCTACAAACCGCGCGGCCTGGTGCTGGTCACCGGCCCCACCGGCTCGGGCAAGACCACCACGCTCGCCTCCATGATCAACATCATCAACGAGGAGCGCGACGAGGCCCACATCGTCACCATCGAAGACCCCATCGAGTATTACCACAAGCATAAGAAGGCTATCGTCACCCAGCGCGAGATCGGCGTGGACGTGCCGAACTTCGCCGAGGCGCTGCGGCGCGTGCTGCGCCAGGACCCGGACGTGATTCTGGTCGGTGAAATGCGCGACCTGGAGACGATCGACGCTGCCATCACGGCGGCGGAAACGGGGCATTTGGTGTTCGGCACGCTGCACACTACGGGCGCGGCCAAGACCATTGACCGCGTCGTCAACGCCTTTCCCAGCAATCAGCAGGAACAAATCCGCATCCAGCTTTCGACCGTCTTGCAGGCGGTGATCTCCCAGTTGCTCATCCCGCGCATCGACAAGCCCGGACGCGTGGCGATTTTCGAGATCATGATTAACACGCCCTCCATCGCCGCGCTGATCCGGGATAATAAGTCGTTCCGCATCCAGTCCGACATCCAGACCGGCGCCAAGTACGGGATGGTGACGCTGGACAGTTTCCTGGTGGAGAAGTACCTGGCGGGCATGATCGCCCGCGAAGAGGTGGTGACCAAGGCCCAGGACCCGGTGACGATCCAGGCGAAGCTCCAGGAGCTGGAGCTGGCCGCCGCCATGGGCGCGGAAAACGAACCCGGCGTGCAGCCAAAAGCGTAATACGCAGGCCCTATGGCAGAAGACATTTCCAACCCGTTGCTCTCCCTGGTCAAGGAACAGGGCCTCATTGACGATCTGCAGTACGAGGAGGTGCTGGGCGAGTTTAAACGCACCGGCAAACCTGCCAGCCAGATCCTGCAAGACTCCGGAATCCTGGACCTGGACACCATCCTGCAAGTCATCGCGAGTCATTTGGGAGTGTCGGTGGTCCCGCTGCGCGAGCGCGATTTGACGCCGGAGCTGCTGCGGTTGGTCCCGGCCAAGATGGCGCGCATGTATCAATGCCTGCCCGTGAGCCTGGCGGATTCCACGCTGCAAGTCGCCCTGGTGGAGCCGCTGAGCCCCGGCCGCATTGACGAGCTGGGCTTCGTCCTCAAGCAGGACATCCAGTTGGTGGTGGTCGATCCGGCGCAGGTCCAGAAGGCCATCGAGAAGTTCTACCCCGAGGATAACGAGAGCTTTACGGACATCCTCAAAGAGCTGGGATCGGACTCGGAGATTGTCAAGGAAGTCAGCGAAATGGCAGTCACCGATGACGCGACGATGATGGCGCGCATGGCTGACCAGGCCCCGATTGTCCGCTTCGTGAATCTGGTTCTGTTCCAGGCCGTTCAGGACCGCGCCAGCGACATTCACTTCGAGCCCTTCGAGACCGAGTTCAAGATCCGGTATCGCGTGGACGGTGCCCTGTACGAGATGTCGCCCCCGCCCAAGCAGCTCGCCTTGCCCGTGGTTTCGCGCCTCAAGGTCATGGCCAATCTGAACATCTCAGAGCGGCGTTTGCCCCAGGACGGGCGCATCAGCTATAACCTGGGCAGCCGTATCATCGATCTGCGCGTCTCGACGCTGCCCACGCAGTTCGGTGAATCGGTCGTGCTGCGCGTGCTCGATCGGGCGGCCGTCAACCTCGAAATCGAGTCGCTGGGCTTCCCCAAGTACCTCTACGACTACACCGTCGAGGCCATTCAGCGGCCCAACGGCATTCTCGTGGCCACTGGCCCAACCGGTTGCGGCAAGACCACCACCCTTTACTCCTGCCTGCGCCGGGTTAACACCATTGACTCGAAATTGCTCACCGCGGAGGACCCGGTCGAATACGACATTGAAGGGATCATGCAGGTGGCCATCAACGAATCCGTGGGCCTGACCTTTAGCAAGGCGTTGCGCTCCTTCCTGCGCCAGGACCCGGACGTCATCATGGTAGGGGAAATGCGCGACCTGGAGACTGCGCAGATTTCCATTCAAGCCTCCCTGACGGGTCACTTGGTGCTCAGCACCCTGCACACCAATGATGCCCCGGGCGCGGTCACGCGTCTCATCGACATGGGCGTCGAGCCGTTCTTGATCTCCTCCACCATGGTCGCGGTGATCGGCCAGCGACTGGTGCGCTCGATTTGCAAGAGCTGCCGCACGCCGTTCGAGCCCACGGAGACCCAGTTGGCCCTGCTCAACCTCTCGCCGCATGACCTGGGCGACAAGACCTTCTACTATGGCCGCGGCTGCTCCACCTGCAACGACACGGGTTACAAAGGCCGCAAAGGCATCTTCGAGTTGCTGACCATCGGCGACGCCATCCGGGCTCTGATCAATGAGCGCGCGCCGACCGTGGTGATGCGCCAGAAGGCGGTCGAGCTGGGCATGGTCACGCTGCGGGAAGACGGCTTGCGCAGCATTTTCGAGGGCGATACAACTATCGAAGAAATCGTTAAGTACACCTGACCGTTTAATCCCTACCCTTATGCCAAAATACAACTACGTGGCGATGGATCAGCATGGCAAAGAAACCAAGGGCACGCTCGAGGTCGCCAGCCAGAACGAAGCCATCGGACGGGTTAAGGAAATGGGGCTGTTTCCGACCCGAATCATAGAAACCGAGAAGGGCAAGGGTGACAAGAAGGCCGGCCCGGCGCCCAAAGCGGGGGCCAAGAAGAAGGGCAAGGGCAAGGGCATCAACATCAATCTCAACTTCAAGATCCCCGGCATGGGCGGGCGGGTAAAGTCCAAGGTGCTCACCACCTTCACCCGTCAGTTGGCCACGCTGGTGGATGCCGGGTTGCCCTTGCTGCGCGGCCTGCGCGTGCTCGAAAAGCAGGAGCGCAATGCCACCCTCAAGGGGATCATCGGCGAGCTGGCCGCTTCAATTGAAGGCGGCAGCACCTTCTCCGAGGGTCTGGCCCAGCATCCCAAGGTTTTCAACCGCCTCTTCGTCAACATGGTGAAAGCCGGCGAGCTGGGCGGTGTGCTGGAAGTCGTGCTCAACCGTCTCTCCGAGTTCATGGAGAAGGCCCAGAAGATCAAAGGCAAGGTGGTCGCGGCCATGTTTTACCCGATCGCCGTGCTCGTGGTCGCCGGCGCCATCCTGACCATCCTGATGGTCGTGGTGATTCCGAAATTCAAGGAAGTGTTCAACGGCATGTTGGAAGGGAAATCCCTGCCCGGGTTCACGCTCCTGGTGCTCGGGATCAGCGAGGTGATCAAGGACCACTTCATTCTTACCGTGGCCGGCGTGGCCGTGTTTGTGGTTGTCTTCATGCTCTTCATCCGCACCAAATTCGGCCGCATGGTGTGGGACAAGTTCAAGCTCAAGGTGCCCGTCGTCGGCCCCGTCGTCAGCAAGGTCGCCATCTCGCGCTTTACGCGCACCCTCGGCACCCTCGTCAGCAGCGGCGTCCCCATCCTCCAGGCCCTGACCATCGTCAAAGAAACCGCCGGCAACGTCATCATCGCCGGCGCCGTCAACTCCGTCCACGAGAGTGTCAAAGAGGGCGAAACCATCACCGCCCCCCTCGAAGCTTCCGGCGTCTTCCCCCCCATGGTCATCAGCATGGTGGACGTCGGCGAACAAACCGGCGCCCTGCCGGAAATGTTGCTCAAGATCGCTGACAACTACGACGAGGAGGTTGATAACGCCGTCGCGGCCATGACCTCACTGCTCGAACCTATCATGATCGTCTTCCTGGCCGTCATCGTCGGCAGTATCGTCATTGCCATGTTCCTGCCCCTCATCGAGTTGATGAACAGTGTCGGCAGCGAGAGCGGCAAGGGTGGCGACAAGGATTAGGCCAATAACCTCAAGCGCACCTTGGGGGCACACGGTTGCTGGCCAATTCGGGACCGGGCGCTGGATTGCGGGTGCGGAAAGTCGCATTAGGGTGGCTTTGTTGGTGCTTTAGGGGAGCCTTAGGGACGCATTGTACACGCATTATAGACGCATTAGGGTGGCCTTAGGGTCGCAATCGGTTGGCTATCAACACGCATTGAGGTAGCCTTGGGGTGGCTTTGGGCTTTGACTCGCCGCCGTTGAACAGCAACCCCCCCCCTGATGGCTGTCCGTTTTTCTGTTCCCGCTAATTCTGTTTCACCCTAAAGAAGAGCTGTTGCGCGTTGGGGACTGGCTTGGCAAAGGGCCCGTAAGTCGTGCTCGCACCTTGGGAATTGATCGAAGCATTGACTACATTGGTGATATTGAAGACGTTGGTCGAGTAGAGCAGCGCATAGGTCTGGTTGACTAGTGAGAACCACGTCAACGTCACGGAGCCGGTCACCGGATTGTAGAGTGTGTCGGTGAACTGGAAAACCGGGTGGGCAATCAAATCACCGACGCTCCGTCCCGCGCCGCCGTTCCACATCTGCACAATCGTTGTCGGGGACAAAGCGCGAGTCCAGATCGCCACATCATCAATCTTTCCCTGCCATTGACGACTGGTATATCCCGAATTGTTACCGATCCACAAGCGGGTGCTGACGTTCCCCAAGGCAGGTCCTGCGCAGGTGAACACCTTCACACCGTCGTACCAGAATTCGCAATGGTCATTGATCCTGGCGACGAGGACAATGTGATGCCACGTTGTCGGGCTGGGGGCCGGGGCCGCGTTGGTTATGTCCCCGCCGATGTTGTTGCCGACGTTAATGTTGAGGTAGGGGTTGCCGCCGGAGCGGGCGATGCGCCAGGTATTACCGGCGTCGCCCTTGGCAACCAGACATTGAAAACCCTTGGAGAAGGGTACGTCCAACGTGAACCACATGGAAACCGACCAATTCTGCCCCCCACCATAGACCGGCAGGAAATCCCACGCGTCTTCGGAACCCTCCACCTGGAGGTAGCTCGATCCTTGAAAACTGGCCGCATTCCCGAATTTGCCGGCGTTCGTTAGCACGACCCCGCCCTGGTCGGAGGTCGCCCATCCATAGGGCGCGGGGCTATCGAAGCCGGTATCCATCGGCCAATACCCCAGCAGTCCGAAATCGAATGCCGTGTCGGGGACCAACGGGTCGAATTGCCAGAAGATTTCTTGATTATCATTCATGCCATCACCGTCTGTGTCCGTCAGGAGCGGACTTGTGTGGTAGCTGTTGATCTCGTCGCCATCCGACAACCCATCTCCGTCGGTGTCAACCACCAGCGGATTGGATCCGGCCGCGAATTCCTGCCCGTCAGTCGCTCCGTCTCCGTCCGTGTCATAAAGCGTCGGATTCGATGACCATTGTCCGTTATGGTTGGTGTATTCCTGAAGGTTGGTCGCCCCTTCGAAATCGGCATCGTCTGAAGCCCTGGATAGGTCGTCGGCTTGTCCGTTGGGATGACCAAAGTACATTTGGCACCACCAATCCGGAATACCATCGCCATCCGAATCCAGGTCAGGTGCCGCCAGCAAAGTGGACAACTGCACTCCGTTCGTCCCCATGCGATAGATATTGGTGATTTCGGTTGGTGTTAGCACACGACTCCACATGGCGAGGTCGTCGATATCCCCGCCCCACTGACGACCGGTTCTATCCGGGTTTTCGCCAATCAACAACCTCGCGGTACTCGTGTTGTTGACGAGTTGACCACTTGCCGCAGCCGAAGCAATCTGAGCACCGTCCTGCCACAGTTGCAGCCCTGTGCCGTTCGTGGCGGAAATGCAAACAATATGGTGCCACTGACCGTCGTTTACGGGTTTAGTGTTGTTTTCGACGCTGGTGAGGGTGTTGCCGTTGCCGCCCACAAAATTCAGCCAGCTCTTGTCCCCGCCACGGGCGAGCCGATAATTGGAGTTGCCGTCACCCTGAGAAAAAACGCACTCCCAGTCCACGCTGAAATTAGTGATGCGGAGCCACACGGAGACGGAGAGGGCTCTCCCCGCCAGGTAGATGTCGGAACTGGCCGGCACCGTGATGTAACTGGGTTGGGTAGCGCGGTTGAAGTGGGCGTAGGTACCCAGCAGCCCGCCAGCCACGCGAGTGTTACCGGCCCCGGGTGTGCCGGTGTCGGCAAACATGGACGCAGAACCAGACTGCCAATCGGCGTTGTCGTTGTAGTTGGTCTCGAAGTTCCAGTAGTTCAGCAATTGGTAGCGAAGGGGGGGGGCCTGACCAAACGAGGCGCACATGGAAGCGCACATGCAGCCGGCCAATGCGAGCCATACGCGAAGATTGGATGGTTTCATAGCTGGCCGAATGTCGTCACCGTGTCGGATTCTCTTCTTTGGCCGAAGCTTTGGATTGCAGCCAGTCTATGTCCACGTTATTGGGGCAAGCCCAACCGACTTTGGGAATGCCCCCAGTGCGAGAATCCTTCCACTTGTGAATCTCGGAATGTCCGTCCGCGAAAGATAAGCTGCCGGCTTTGTCGTGATAGGTGGCGGGCGCATCCGTCGTCTTCTTCATAGGCCAGTTAAGCGGATCATAAGAATCCATGTCCGTGGCAAAATAGCCGTCATTAATGGTGAGCCCCTCATCGAGAATGACGAAGGTGTCCCTCGGCCCCGGGCGACTCAGAGCGCTGGCATATCGGTAATGCAAGAAACCGGGAGTCCACGAAGTATCGTAGGTACCCGCTACCGGACCAATATAACCGTTCATACTGTAACTGCGGCAGGCTGGGGTGCCGACTGGCATTGTTATGGGTGCCTTCGTATGGACCTTGGCGCTTACCCGCCGGTCCCCGGGGCATTTATACACTTTCACATTGCCCTTGAGGTAAGTATTCAATTCGCTTTTGTGGAGATTGTCGTCGAGATCAACAAAATCATTGCTCTCACCACTTCCTTTTTGATTATTCGCATCATCCCCAACATCCCCGGCTATCCATTGCCGGGCGCCCAGGAGCCTTTCGTTGTTATCTCCGCTATACCAGATCCAAGCCAGAGTGATCTGCTTGGTGTTGTTCATGCAACTTAGGCGTTGCGCCCTGACCTTGGCCCTGCCCAGTGCAGGCAGCAGCAGCGCCGCCAGAATGGCGATGATGGCGATCACCACGAGCAATTCAATCAGCGTGAATCCCCCTGGGCGCGGATGGTTACGCGTCGATGTCCTGCTTCCGCACAGTGGCCACATTCTGCTCATAAAATGGATCATCCTACTCAGGCAATCAAGGGTGTTAAGCAATTTCTTTTGGCGTCCCGGGGGCTTGCGGTGCCTTGCACGGACAAGCCAGCTACTGCCCAGTCAAACGCCTTGGGATAATCCGCCAGTCGCGGAACATTGCGGGAGGTCTCTTCGAATCCGATCCGCAACGCCCTTCCGCCCGCTGCTTTCGACAGCAGTTCCGGGGCCTCGGGTTTCAGCGCCCAAGCAGATTGCTTGATCATCACCCACGATTCAACCACAGATGGCGAGTGCCGGGCAACAGTTTTCTGGCTTAAACTGATAACATTCTTTAGACCTCCCGTGGTTCAAAGGATTACTCATGCTTAATTGAAATCTTAACCATCTTCGTCGCTGCATCGTAAAGCACCTCGCGGTTCGCCCTGTTGACTATGAGTGTTTCCGGCTGCCGGACGGATCGAAGATAGGTGTTGATGACCGGTTGGCCTTGGAGCAGCAAGGTCAGCACCGACGCGGTGCGGTCCGCCACCAGGAACACTTTCGAGAGCGAATCCAGCAGCACCTTGTCCTCATGCCGCAGGTAGCTGCCCTGCGCGATGAAGTAACGTGAGGCGGCGTCGGGATCAGTCATGTCGCTGCCGTCCGGGAACGTGATGGCAGTGAGATAGGCGTCCGTCTCCCAGCCGTTGACCTTGAAATTGGCGTTGCGATGCATGATGCGACCGTCCGCCAGCAGGTTCAGGTACACGTCCGTGGTCGTGCCGCCCTGCCGCACGCGCACGCCGATGAAATTCGTCCCTTCCAGCCGTTCCAGTTGGGGCAGGCTCGCCTGGTTCGTCTCGTTCACCAGCAACACGGCGGTGATGAACCTCGTGCGGCGGGATTGTTCGGGCGCGACAAACGAGTAGTAAGTTAAGTTGGTGTCCGGATGGCGGTCTTGCAGCCCGGTCTTCTCTTCGAGCCTCATCTTCTCGGGAAAGTCCGCCGGATAGCCCGCGTCGGGAAGCGGCATTGGGAACAGCGGTCGCACCAGCACACGGGCGGCACCTTTGGGAACCTCCAGATCCTGTCCGTGTTGATTTGCCGTGCCATCCACGTGCAGCAACCACTCGAACTTCCCCGGCTCAAACGTCTTCAGATCGTCGAGGATCAGAATCACCTCGCCCTGCCAGAGGAAGTGGCGGTAGTTGCGGATGAACCGTTGCGAGGTGGGCCCCGTGGCGTCAGCCAGAACGTATTTCAAACCGCCCGCGTCCATCAGGTGCGACACGGTGCCCTGGAACTTCGAGCCGAAATAGGTGTCCTCCGGGTTTTGCGCCGCGCCGTTGAAGAGCACGACGTTGTGGGCGCGGTCCAGTGATAGGAAACCGCTTTTCGCGCGCCCCCCTCGTACTGAGCGCTGCGCGGGTGACTGCCCGAGATCACGCCGGCCTTTCGGCCGCCGAGGTAAAACTGGTCCGGGAGCAAGTCGTCCCACTTCACAGGGTGGTCGTCCGCCTCAAGATCCCGCAGCACAATGGAATCATCGCGCCGAGCATCCTTACCATTCCGCCCCTGCCCGCCGCGCGTAGGCGATGGAGTCGTCACTCCCTTGCTTCAGGACGGCAGCAGGGACATTGCCAGGCTTATTGTTTTGCGTTCTTCGCCTTTGGGGTCCCGGGCTTCTTGTCCGGGTCAAAATCCGGATTCGGCACCGGCATGATCGCGCCGACCTCCTTGCGCCACGCGATCAGTTGTTCATGCAGTTCCTTCACCTTGCCGGGATGCTGGGCGGCGAGGTTGTTCTTTTCGCCGATGTCCTGCGCGAGGTTGTAGAGTTCGAGCGCGCCGTCCTCGTACCACTCGATGAGCTTCCAGTCGCCATCGCGGATCGCACCGTTCGGTGCGCCGCCCTGGTTGCCATAGTGCGGGTAGTGCCAGAAGAGCGGCTTGCCGCGCTGCATCGGCTCGCCTTTCAGCAGCGGCAGAAAACTCACGCCGTCGAGATGCTGCTCGGGTTTCAGCGGGAGGCCCACGAGTTGCAGCAGCGTCGGGTAGAAGTCGGTGCTGACCACCGGCGTGTCGGACGTGCTGCCGGGTTTCGTCACGCCGGGCGCGACGACGATCATCGGCTCGCGCACGCCGCCCTCGTAGGGCCAGCCTTTGCCGGCGCGCAGCGGAACGTTCGAAGTCGGCGTGCCTTCGCTCGTCGAGAGTCCACCGTTGTCGGACATGAAGACGACGATCGTCCTTTCCGAGAGACCGCACTTTTCCAGCGAGGCGAGCACGCGGCCGATGCCCGTGTCGAGCTGTTCCAGCATTCCCGCATAGACGGGATTGTTCTGCACGAGCCGCACCTGCCGCTCGCGCTCCCAGCCCCACGCATCCGGCGGGGCGCTCCCGGCCTTCTTTTTGAATTTCGCCACAAGTTCCGGTCGTGCGCCGATGGGCGTATGCACGGCGAGAAATGGCAGGTAGGCAAAGAACGGCGCGTCCTTGTGCTCGCCGATGAATTTCACCGCTTCGTTCACGATGCGCTCCGTCGTCTTCGGATCGTCCTTGTGATCCGGCACCGGCAGATCGGACTTCGGATACCAGAACTGCACGTTCCCTTTTTTGCCCTCACCATTCGTGAGATCCTTGGGAAAGCCCTGCGCGCCGGGATAGAATTCCCCGCCACCGAGATGCCACTTGCCCGCGAAGAACGTCGCGTAGCCCGCGTCGCGCAACGCCTCCGCGATGGTCACTTCCTCCAGCGCCAGATGATCGGCATTCGGGGCGGATTTCAATTTGCCGGACCTCATTCCGGGAATGTAATCCGTGATGCCGAAGCGCGGCGGATATTTCCCCGTCATGAAGCTCCCGCGGGTCGGCGAGCACACGCAGCACGCCGCGTAGCCCTGGGTGAAGCGTATCCCGCGCTTCGCCAGCGAGTCAATGTTCGGCGTCTCGTAAAACGTCATCGGGTTGCAAGCGCCGACATCCATGTAGCCGAGATCGTCGGCGAGGATGAAGACGATGTTGGGCCGGGCATCCGCCGCGATGCACGCTGACACGGACACGAAGAATGCGAGAAGGGTGAGGAACAGTCTCAGGGCTTGGGGGTGATTTTCAGTTTCCGAAATTCCAGCGCACCCGACTCGAAGCCGCGCAACACCCCGTCCTTCGCGCTCCACGTACCGATCCCCCCCAGAACTAGTCCATGGAAAGTGACCAGGAAACCGCTTTGACACTGCGGAGTTCAATGGATCACTCATGCTTCGATGAAATCTTGAGCATCTTCGTTGCCGCATCGTAAAGCGCCTCGCGGTTTGCCCTGTTAACTACCAGTGTTTCCGGCTGCCGGGCGGAGCGAAGATAGGCGTTGATGACCGGCTGGCCTTGGAGCAGCACCTTCAACCCCGACGCGGTGCGGTCCGCCACCAGGAACACTTTCGAGAGCGAATCCAGCACGACCTTGCCCTCACGCCGCAGGTAGCTGCCCTGCGCGATGAAGTAACGTGAGGCGGCGTCCGGATCAGTCATGTCGCTGCCGTCCGGGAACGTGATAGCGGTGAGATAGGCGTCGGTCTCCCAGCCGTTCACCTTGAGGTTGGCG
>SESF01000993.1_pt1 | contig 17449 bp, 16 predicted proteins | sample 3171521 | NCBI WGS metagenome assembly SESF01 (sample SAMN10866945, study PRJNA518727) | freshwater metagenome | biome: subpolar coniferous forest; feature: holomictic lake; material: water; isolation source: holomictic Lake 227, 6 m and 8 m depth | place: Canada: near Kenora, Ontario | collected...
ATCAGGGCTCCCGCGGACGAAACCTTCCTCGTGCAGGAACTGCATTTGCCGATCTACCATGCACTTTGCGCGATGCTCGAAGCTGAGTTTTTCGGTCCTGTTTAATCGTAATTATGCCTTTTCTGTCATTCAGCCACAAGGAGTCCAGCCATGACAGTACTCGCGATCTGTTGCCACCCCGACGACATGGAGATGATGATGGGGGGCACCCTCCTCCTCCTCAAGGAAGCCGGTTGTGCGATCCATACCATCAACATCGCCAACGGCTGTGTCGGAAGCGCGGAGCATAGTCCACAGGAGATCGCTGCGATTCGCTGGGCCGAAGCCCAGGCTTCGGCGGCCCGGAACGGCTTTGTCATCCACGAAAGCCTCGTAGACGACCTGGACGTCTTCTACGAGCAGAATCTCATCAAGCGCGTCACGGCCCTCGTGCGGAAGGTCAAACCCGACCTGGTCTTCACCCAGTCCCTCGAGGACTACATGGAAGACCACATGAACACCGCGAGGGTCGCGGTCACCGCCACCTTCTCGCGCGGCATCGAGAGCTTCCGCTCGATCCCGGATGAATCGGCCATCTTCGGAGACGCCATGCTCTATCACGCCACACCGCACACCCTCACTGACATGATGCGCAGGCCCATTATCCCCGAAATCTTCGTGGATATCGGGTCGGTCTTCGAAGAAAAGACCAGGATGCTCGCCTGCCACGCCAGCCAGAAGGCCTGGCTGGACACGACGCAGGGTTTCGACTCCTACCTCAGGACCATGGGGGATATCGCCCAGAAGGTAGGGACTATGTCGGGAAGCTTTCGCTGGGCAGAGGGTTGGCGCAGGCACTCGCACGTGGGCTTCAGCAGGCAGGACTGCAATCCACTGGCCGAGCTTTTGGGCGGGCGCTGCATTACCACTCCCGTACTATGAGGGGAAACTCCTAGATGGAAACGCTTTCTGGTTTCATAGCCTTTGTCTTCAGCTTCAAGGTCTACGTCATGCTGCCCGGCATCATCCTCGCCCTCGGCCTCATCATCAGGATGAGGCCAGGCCAGGCTGCGCTTTCGGCCCTGCGCCTGGGAGTGGGATTCGCAGGCATCTTCATCGTCTTCGATTTTTTCGTGAAGCAGATCGCCCCTGCTGTCACCTCGATGGTCGTAACCCGGGGGCTCGACTTTCCCGTGCTGGACGTGGGCTGGCCTCCCCTTGCCGCGATAACCTGGGCATCGCCCATCGCCCCCCTTACCATTGTCCTCGTGCTCGTCCTCAATATCGCCATGCTTTCCTTGAACATAACTAAAACGATCAATATTGATATCTGGAATTACTGGCACTTCGCCCTCGTAGGAGCCCTTGTACAGGGAGTTTCCGGGAGCCTCGCCCTCGGTCTCGCTGCCACGGTCTGTATCGCCTTCTACTCCATAGTTGTCGCGGACTGGACTGCGCCCAGGGTGAAGAGCGAGTGCGGGCTCGAGGGCATCGCCATCACGACCCTCTCGGTCAACGGACTCCTTCCCTACGCGGTGGCGGCAGACAGGCTCTTCGACCTCGTCCCAGGCCTGCGGAAGCTATCGCTCTCACCCAAGGGAGAGGCGAAGCGCTTCGGCATCCTCATGGATCCCCTCGTCATCGGAGCCTGCATCGGAATCCTTTTCGGCATTCTTGCTTCCTATGACGTCAAGCGTGTCCTCGAGCTGGCCATCAATATCGCCGCGGTGATGTTCATACTCCCGCATTGTGGCGGTCTCATTGGCAGGGCCATGGAGCCGGTATCGCTGCAATTGAAGGCCCTGATCCAGAAGCGCTTTCCCGACAAGAAGGTCCTGTACATAGGAATGGACTCCGGCATCCTCATGCAGAACAGCGCCGTCATAGTCACCGGGCTCATCCTCATGCCGATCAGCATCGCCATCGCCTTCGTCCTGCCAGGCAACAAGGTGCTCCCACTTGGCGACCTCGCCAACCTCATCTCGGTGACGTCGGTCATCGTGCTCGCCACCCGGAGCAATGTCTTCCGCGCCGTGATCATAGGCATACCCGTGGTCATTTCCTATCTTCTCATCGCCACGCATTTTGCGCCGATGTACACGAGGCTTTCGGCCCAGGCAGGGACGGTGGGCACGGCGAGTTACGCGGGACAGATCACGGCCTTCGCCGACGGCGGCAACCCTCTGCGCTACTGGTTCTTCTATCTCTTCCAGGGCAATACGCTCGCCCTCCTGGGAGTTCCTATCGTCCTGGCACTCATGTATTTCGCGTGGAAACGCAACAAGAAGGAGCTATTGGAATGAACATCCTCGCAATCGGCGCACATCCCGACGATGTGGAATTCTACTGCGCGGGAACCCTGCTCAAGTATGCCCGAGCCGGCCACAGGGTCTTCATCACCCTTACGACGAGCGGGAACATCGGTTCCAACGTGATCGTTGGACGGGAGGAGATAGCCCGCATCCGCGAAGAGGAGCAGCTCGAATCCGCCAAGCTCTACAACAACGCCGAGGTGCGCTTCCTCCGCAACGACGACGAGGGACTCCTCGACAGCCCCAAACTCCGGAGCGACCTCATCGATGCGATCCGCTGGGCCTCGCCCGATGTGATCCTTACCCACTTTCCCGGCGACATGAGCACGGACCACAATGTGACGGGAACCGTGGTGGGCCGCGTCATGCTGAGTCTTCCGGGCAAGAACGTGCCTGCCACGGAAGCCCCCATGACCACAGCCCCCGCCCTTTTCTACTGGGACACCGCAGCCGGACTCCACTTCGAACCCGAAGCCTATGTGGATGTTTCGGATACCATGGAAGACAAGCTCAAGGGCCTGGGCATGCACAAGAGCCAGTTCGCCTGGCTCTCGACCTTCCAGGATGTTAGCCTGACGGAGCACAGCCGCATCCTGGGCTCCTTCAGGGGCCTCGCAGTCGGGCGGAAATACGCGGAGGGCTTCCGCGCCTATCGCATCCATGGCTACATGCCCGACTGGAAGCTCCTTCCCTAAAAAGGACAGCATGCTGACGAAAGCTGCCCTCATCGATCGACTCGGGCGCAGTGGGCTCGCCTTCGAGCTTCTCGAGTCCGGTTCCCACTGGATGCTTGTCGCACCCGCCCTCGGTGCACGGATCATGGGGGCAGGCATCGACCAGGAAAATGCCTTCTGGGTGTCGCCTGACCTGGCGCGCGGCCCCTGGGACAAGGGTGGCAATGCCGGAGGCATGAGAACCTGGCTTGCCCCTGAATCCGGCCCGGGAGCCTTCTTCTTCTCATCCGACGGCCAGAGATGGGGCGTCCCCGCGGACCTCGATCCAGGCACGTATAAGGCGATTTCAGCCCCCCCAGGCTGGCTGAGCTTCGTCACGGCCCTCGAAGCTGCCGCGGCCGACGGATCGCGCTATCCCGTATCCATCACTCGAAGCGTGAGGATTGCTGGGCCTGCATCCCCCCACCCTTCAACGCTCGTACTCGATTTCAGGCACGAGATCAGGAACCAAGGCACTTCCATCATCGACCGGCGCATGGGCCTGTGGTCGATTCTCCAGCTTCCCTGCGCAGAACCAGGTACGGTATTTTTCGGCCTAGCCTCCATGCAGGTCGATGGCGGCCACGGCCTCAGACCCTACTTCGTCGCCCTGCCGTCCAGAGTCTCTGGCGTGGCAGGGCATTGCGCCTGGCTCAGGGTTCGGGGAGGCTCCAGATACAAGGTCGGCCTGGCGGCCAAGGACTCAAATGGGACGATCCTCCACATCCGCAGGTCAGGCGCAGCAGCAAGCGATCGCAATTCGTATCTTCTCGTAGCGATGCGCTTCGCCGTGAAACCTGATGGCGTCTATCTCGACAAGGCCAGCCACATAGGTGCCGAAGCGCTCGTGAATGGCGATGCGGTCCAGGCCTACAACGACCCGGGGAAGGGAAGCCGGGCCTTCTGCGAGATCGAGGCTCACTCATCCGCAGCAGGCCTGGCACCGGGTGAATCCGACATCAGCGAAATCGAAGTGACCGTGGCGCGCCTTGGAAGGAATGAATTGGCTGGATATGTTTCGGAGCGCCTGGGCTTGCATGACTTTCCGATGTCGGCACTGCCTGACTGAGAGGCCGTCGGCACGGCCGTGCTACAGGAGTCCCTTGCCCTGCATGTACTCCAGCGAATCGAACACCGCTTCCAGCGAGGAATACCCCGGATGGTAGCCGATCAGACTTTCTGCTTTTTCGATGCTGCAGTTGGGACTATGGGCAATATGATCCCAGGTGGCCGCGACATCCTCCGGAGAGCTGGCCTTGCGAAATGTTTCCCAGGAATGAAAGCTGAGCGAAGGCGCCTGGCCAAACCAGCGCGAGACCGCCTCGGCGTAGCCGCGCAGGGTCAGGGCCTTGCAGGATACAATGTGGAAACTCTCGCCGATGGCTCGCCCTCCACTCGACATCGCCGCCATGAAGGCTTTGGCAAGGTCATCGGCGTGCACATGATGGACTGTCTCGAGGCCGAGGTGGGGCAGGGAGATCTCCTGCCCGCGGGCCAGCCTCTGGAATACCTCTGGGTTGAAATTCCCCGCTGGATTCAGGGGCCACCATCCCCTACCCACGATATGGCCAGGGTGGATGATCGAAACAGGAAATCCCCGGCTGCTTGCCTCCGACAATAAATATGCTTCTATTGCTGCCTTTTTGATCCCATAGTCCCCGAAGGGATGGCGGGCTTGTAGTTCTGTAGTTGGGACCTCGGCGCTGTGCCCATGGACCCAGATCGAGCCGCAGTGGAGAAGCATCCGGACAGATCCCCGCAGCGCCTCGACCAACTGGCGGGCGCTCCCCTCATCGAAGCACACGAGGTCGATGACGACATCGGGCTCCAAGTCAGCGATGCGCTTTCCGAAGGTCCCGGCGGAGTCTTCCCGTTCGCGGTCCGCGACGACCATCGAAACCCTTTCCCAGGCGTGGGATGGCACATAGGGCTGTCTTTCGCCCCGTGTCACGCAGGACACTTCATGTTCTGCTTCGACAAGCCTGGGTATCAGATAGGAACCTATATGCCCACTTCCACCGATCACGACCACGCGCATTTCGACCTCCCTAGCCTTTCAGACCGGTCATGGCGATGCCCTTGACGAAGTACTTGGAAAGGAAAATGTAGAGGAGGAGGATGGGAAGGCAGGCGATGACGCTTACCGCCAGCTGCTCCGGATAGGGGGTATTGTAACCACCCTTGAAGAGGGCGATGCCCTGGGGCAGGACCCGCATGTCGGGGTTGGACATGACGATCATCGGCCAGAGAAGGAGGTTCCAGACCCACTGGGCATGGAAGATGACAAGGGCAAGGAGGGCTGTCTTGGCCATCGGAAGGCCCAGCTTGACGAAGATGGTGTATTCGTTGGCACCGTCGATGCGCGCACTTTCGATGTAGTCGTTGGGAAGGGCATAGAAGAACTGCCGCATCATGAATACCCCGAAGGCCGTGAGGCTTTCCGGTATGATCAGACCCCAGTAGTTGTTCTGCATACCCAACTGTCGCACAAGGATGAAAAGCGGGACGACAATGGCCTCGAAGGAAATCATCATGGTGGCAAGAACTACCGTGAACAGGACATTGTTGCCCTTGAACCTGTATTTCGCAAAGCCATAGCCTGCGGTAGCGGCAAGGAAGAGGCAGAACAGGACCGCAATGGTCGTAACGACGAGACTATTGAGGATGAGCCTGGGAAAATTGAAGTCGGGGAATTTCGTGAAAACATTCACATAACTCATCCAGTTCCATTCGGGCGGGAAGAACCTGATGGGAATGGCCAGGACATCCCGATTGAGCTTGAACGAGGAGATGATCATCCACAGGAAGGGGAAGACGAAGACAGCGCCGAGGATGGTGATCAAGACATAGAGGATGGCGCGTTGCACCCTCTCCCTGAATCGGTAATAGGTCATCGGGCTACTCCCCCACCGCACCGGACTTGAATAGCCGTAGCTGGAAAACCGAGAAGACAAGAAGCGTCAGGAAGAACAGGACCGATATCGCTGCCGAGTAGCCGAATTTGCTGAACTCGAAGGCTTCCTTGAATATGAGAAGGGACAGCACCTCGGTCGATCGGGCGGGCCCTCCTTTCGTGATAACGTACTGGAGGGAGAATTGCCCGAAGGTGAAGATGATGCAGGAGATCACTCCCAAGGCAATTGTATTGCGAAGATTCGGAATCGTAATGTAGAAAAGCTGGCTCCAGAATCCGGCGCCATCGATGCGCGCCGCCTCATAGTAGGTGACGGGGATGTCCATGAGCCCGGCGATGTAGATCACCATGTAGTAACCAACGGATTTCCAGACGTAGACGATGATGATCGCGTAGGGTGCCGCGCTCGACTTCGTCAGCCAGGCAGGGCTGATGCCGATGAGTTTCCTCAAGATGATCGGAATCAGGCCCGTGGATTGGAACATGAACTCCCAGACGACTCCCACTGCCACGATGGACAGGATGACGGGCAGGAAGATGAGGGATTGAAGGAAGTTCTTGTACTGTATCAGGCGGCTGCTCAGCATCATGGCGAAGAGGAAGGCCAGGACATTGATCGCCACGACCGAGATGAGGCTGAAATGCAGGGTACCCAGGTAGGAATTGATGACGCGGCCATCCCCCGCCATGGTCAGGAAGTTCTTGAAGCCCACAAATTTCATGGGGTTGAGAAGGTTCCAATCGAAAAAGGAAAGGCAAAAAGCGCTGATCATCGGATATATGAGGAAGATGGAGAATATGATGATCGTCGGAAGAATGAAGACATATCCGGTCTTCTGGAGACTGTTCACCGAATAACTGGCTTTTCGCATCTCTCATTTCCCCTTCAAAAAGCGTCCCCGCCTCCAGGAGGCGGGGACAGTGGCAAAAACTGTGATACTACTTGTAAATGTTCCTGATCTCGTCCTGAAGCTGGGCTACGGCATCCTTGACCGAGCTACCCTGGTAGATCACGCCGGAGACAGCCTGCCAGGCAGCGTCCGTAACAAGACCGCCCTTGGTGGAAGAAAGCCAGACGGCCGTCTTGGCGAGCTCGCCCTTGAAAACTTCGTCGTAATACGGAATGTACTTCTTGGCGAGGGCCGGATCGAGGGCCTGCTTTCCGTTCGAAAGCGTCATGCGGGGCTGGTGATAGCCCTGCTTGATGAACTCGTTGGGCTGGCTGGCCAGGGCATCGAGAAGCTTGAAGGCCATCTCGGGATTCTTGGAGAACTTGGAAACGTAGAGGCAGTAGCCATAGCCAACTCCGCCGATATCCTTGCCGTCCGCGAAGCGGGGATAGGGGAAGGGCTCGACGTCAGCGCGCTTCACCGAGTAGGTGTCGAGGACGCCCCAGTACCAGGTACCGCCGGTGAGGAACATGCCGGTCTTGTTGTTGCCGAATCCCTCGCGATCATTGTCGGCGAGGGCGGGATCCCAGATCTTGCTGCCCGTCACGAAATCGGTGTAGGTCTTGATTCCGCGCTCGAGGACAGCGGTCTGGTCCATCGATGCCACAAGGCCCTTCTCGGTGCCCCAGTCGAGGCCGAGCTGCTCCATCATGTTCGTGAGCACAAGGAAGCTGAAGACTCCCTGCTTGGAGTTGGCCATGAAGCCGTTGCGGACGGTCGTGCCGTTCTGAACCTGCATGAGCTTCTTGCCCACTGCGGCGAACTGCTCCCAGGTCTTGGGTTTGTCCTTGGCCGGATTGAGTCCAGCGGCCTTCATGTCGGCGATGTTGATCCATCCGACGTAGTTGGAAAGCTCAAAGGGAACGCCATAGTACTGACCATCCCAATAGCCGCCACAGGTTTCGATGGCACCGGGATTCCACATCTTGACCACATCCGTCACGCTCTTCTTGCCGAAGGCCGAGGGGATGAGCGGAACGGCCATGCCGGCACTCAGGAATTCCGCAGCCTCGCCGTTGTTGAGGGCAAAGGAATCGATGGAACCGCCCGCCGCGAGGACGGTGCGGATGATGTTCACCCGGTCGCCGTCCGGAAGGAGGACCATCTTGACCTCTACGTCCGGATTGTCGGCCATGAATTTCTTCACCGCATTGGTATTGATCTGGTCGTAGACCGTCTCGGACCAGTGGTAGTGGTAGAGTACGATCTTGGGAGCGCCGCTTGCAGCCAGCGCAATCGCGAACGCCAATGCGAATAACAGAACGCGTCTCATCATTGTGCCTCCTAGTTTCCCTCCGGAGCCGGGTTTTGCCTTTCTTCCCCAGGTCTCCGCCGATATCAGCCCCAACGGGGCCGTGTCAGCCAATCACTGAACCTGCCCCTGCAGGGCCTTGCCGGCGAGTTCCACGTACATTGCGACCGTGTCCTCGAATATCCTCTTTCCCTTTTCCGCGCTGGAGTCGCGCGGATCCATCCTGACGACCTTGTCAGGTGCGGGATGGTCGCTGAAACCCGGCCCGTCGACGATGGAAAAATCCTTGTAGTGCAAGGGAACCCCGCGGCCCGGCAGCGAGGCAAGATCGACAAGCTTCTGTCCGCCGAGGAACTCCTTCTCGTAGTGGAGCATGATCGAAGTCTCGCCCAGGTCGGCATGCCCCATGAGGTTCCTTTCCGAGATATCCAGCACCACCGCGAGCTTCCACACGACAGTCGCGTCAGTCGTGTGCGAGTAATGCCTGGCCAGCCGTTCGAGGGTTTCGAGCTGGTTCCAGGCCCCGTGTCCGTTCACGATGACGATGGCCTTGTAGCCCTGTCCTATGAGCATCTCCAGGGTGGAGGCAACCATTAGTCCGAACAGGTGTTCCTGATAGTAATGGCTTGTCCAGGTGCAGGTAGGGAAATCCATGCCGACCACCCAGTCGCCCTTCTTGAATCCGAGGCTCTCCAGCATCCAGTCCGGCCGCTCGCGCTCTGTCCCGATATAGAGGGTTGGCATGACCACACCCTTGCCGAGCCGCCGGCAGGACTCCTCTGCACAAAGCCGGGCATTGATGGGGTCCATGCCAAGGGGAAGGTGTGGACCGTGGTATTCAAGCGGCCCGACAGGAAGGAACACGAGCGGCGCCCGTATCAACTCCTCCCTGAGTTGGGCAGGCCTCATCATTTCGTAGCGGATCTCCCGGTCGGTCATGGACTTGTCCCCCCGCGCAGACGGCGCGCCTTGAAATTTCCCTTTCTCATAGCCCCGTTATCCGCTTTTTTGTTTCAGCGAGCGATTTCCCCGCCTCGACGCTCGGCCAGTACTCGAGGCCAAAGTAGCCGGAGTAACCCATGTCATCTATTGTATTCAAAATGTAGGCGTAGTCCAGTTCGCAGGGAAAAGGCTCGTGCCGTCCCTGGATGCCAGCGACGTGGAAGTGCCCGATGAGGGCGAGGTTGGCCTTCACGAAGGCCAGGATGTTCCCGTACATGATCTGCATGTGATAGATGTCGAAGAGCATCTTCACACTCGGGCTGGCCACCGCGCGGAGGACTTCGACGCAGGTCTCAGGATCATCGAGGAAATAGTCAGGATGGTCGACCCTGGAATTGAAGGGCTCGACTATCAGAGTCATATTTTCTTTCTCGCAGACCTTCGCCAGAAGCGAAAGACTTTCAGTCATGCTTTCCAGGGCATCGCCGCGCCGGAGGCCAGGAATCTTGTTGCCGCTCCCGCTGATGAGATTGCGGCAACCGATCTTCTTCGCCAGACCGATCATTGCCTCCACCGAATCCAGCAGTTTGGCCCTATCCCGTTTGTCGATCAGGGAAGCTACAACCCCGCCGTCAGGGTGGTTGAAGACAAAATCGTTTGCAATAAGCCCGTACTTCGCGTTGAGCTCCGCAATCTGGCTGAAATCCTTCATCTCCGCGACCAGACCCTTGCCGTCGAAACGCTTGTCATGGAACCAGAACTCGTAGGCCTTGAATCCCAGCCCGGCGATCCGCTTCAAACGCTCCGCGTATGGCAGGTCCGAGAAGAATGGTTCTACGCACACGCTGAGCTTGACCATCATGTCTCCTTATCGTGGCCCTCGATCAGGCCCGTCTTTCATGCAAGAAGGACCGAAGCAACCTTTCGGATGCCCAGGGCTATCTGCTCACAATCCTTTTCAGTGAGCTGCGGAGGGATATCCAGATGGATCGAGCGTTCCAACAAGCCCATGGTCTGGGGGCAGGCATCGGGATCGTAATCGGGAGCAGGGCCACTTTGTTCACAATTGAAGGGACAGCCCTTGTCGGTCGGCATCATCTTTTCGATGAGCATCTTCCAGTGCGGGTACATATGCCAGTCGGGCACACCCTTGTTGTAGATGCCCCCTGCCTCGATCCCCTCCGCGTGGAGGGCCTTGGTGAATTCCTCGACCTGGCTGCCCTTCGGGAGGAAGAAAATGAGGCAGGTGGCAGTATCCCCCGCCTCGTCGGTCACCTCGCGGAACTGGATTCCCTTCAGGCCGATGAGCCCATCCTTGATGAGCTTCTTGTTGTGCTTCATCCGTCCGACGATGGAGTCGAGCTTCCTGAACTGGGCCAGGGCCACGGCGCCGGTGAGTTCGCTCATACGGTAATTGACACCGAAGAAAATCTCACCGGCGAACTCCGGAGGGGCAAAGCGGTCCTTGCGCCAGCAGGCGGCCACGTCGTGGTAGGCCTGGGCCCGTGTATAGGTGAGGTCATCGCTGGTCGCCAGCACTCCGCCCTCGCCGGAGGTGATGGTCTTGTGGAACTGCAGGGAAAAGCAGCCGGCATCCCCGAAGGATCCGAGGGGTTTCCCCTTGAAACTGCCGCCGTTGGCCTGTGCGACATCCTCGATCACCTTGAGCTTGTGCCTGCGGGCAATCTCCATGATCCTGTCGATCTTTGCCGGCATGCCCCGCATATGGACGGGGATGATGGCCTTTGTACGCTTTGTGATCTTCTTCTCGAGGTCCAAGGGGTCCATCGTCAGCGAGGCATCGACCTCAGCTACGACGGGGATAGCGCGCGCTGCGACCACTGCGGCGCAGGTGGCGAAGAATGTGTAGGCCGGAACGATGACCTCGTCGCCGGGACCGACGCCGACCGCGACCAGGGCGCTGACCAGCGCAGAGGTACAGGAGTTCAGGGCGAGGCTATGCTTCGTCCCAAGGTATTTCGCGTAGCCTTCTTCAAAGGCCTTTACCTTGGAGGGTGAATCCGTCGGGCCGTAGTAGCGGAAGAGGTACTTGTTGTCCAGCACCTCCATGACTTCCTTCTTCTCCTCGTCACCTATCTCAAGGCCGCCGGGAAACATCGGTATTGTCGGCGAGGTCTTTGCTTTCGGCCCCCCGTTCAGGGCCAGATCCTGTTTCGTATAGGTCATAGTTGGTACTCCTCAGCCTTTCATGAGCAATTCAAGCACATACATCTCGAGGGATTCGTAGTCGCGGGTTTCGACACACTTCTTCTGGAAGGCGTAATCGAATTTCTTGGCCTTTTCCTCGAGCATCCTGGCGATCTTCAGGCTGTTTTCGAGGTGCCTGTAGGAATTTTCCTGGGGCTGCGTGCGCATGGCCTTGACGTCGAGGCCGACGTACTCGCCCTTCGACCCGTAGTTGTTCTCGACGAGGACCTTGACCTGGTTGAAGGCCGTCCTGAGGTTCTGTACGCCAAAAGCCTTGTCCTGGTCGAACTTGAGCCCGTTCTGGTCGTTCAGGTGGACACCCCAGAGCTTGCCGAAGGTGAGGGCGAAGGCTATCTCGTTGGCGGGATCGAGGCCTGCCAGCATTGCATGGGCGCTTTCGAGGAGGCCGCCGACGCGGTTAGGGTCGACCGAGGCAGCGGACAGGGCGAGGGCGTGGCCCATGGTCGGGCAAAAACTGATGTCCACGGGTTCGTTGGGCTTGGTCTCGATGAGTACTTTGATCTTCTTGTCGTATTCGAGCATCTTGTTGATGGCCTCGAGGATGCGCCGGACACTGGTGATGGCGTCCTTGCTCTCGTAGCAGAGGGTTCCCTCCCGGGCCAGCCACAACACGATCTTGTCACAGCCCAGCTCGTTGGCGATGTCGATCGAACGAAGCGAGCGCCAGTCGGCGAACTCCCTCTCCTTGGCCGAATTGGAGGTATAGCCGCCATCGATCGTGCGCCTGTCCATCCACAGCCGTGGGGCTACGAATTCTGCCGCCAGGCCATTGTCTTCGAGGATCTTTTTGGTTGCCTTCGCTTTGGCCCGAATCTGCGCGTCGGAGAGGTCATTCATGTCCGGCACGGCGTCGTCGTCATGGAATTGCACCGCGTCGAAACCGATCTCCTTGAAGCGCTTCACCTTGTCGGCAAAGGGGATCTCGGACCTGACCTCGGGACCAAAGGCGTCAGCACCGCTGTGCACGTTCCATGGACCCACCGAGAATTTAAACATCGACATAAAGCCTCCTTTTAACAGCTAACTGATCGTTACCCAACGTCGTTCCGCGTTGCTCTCGAGGATCGCCTCGACGAGTTTCGTTATGTAATGTCCGTCCTCGAAGACTGCAAAGTCGGGCTTGTCCTTCCTCATGTCCCTTCCGTCCGCGATGAATTTGTACATGGCGTAGACATTGTTCTTCATCGCGTCGTTCCAGCCCTCGGGATGCCCTGCGGCTAGATAGGAATAGGGCCTGCTCTCGGGCGTCATGAGGTTCGGGTTGCGCATGATCTGGCTGTTGTAGCCATCGCGCGATCCCTGCCACATGTGGTCGGCCGTTTCCTGGTTCCAGCAGAAGGAGGATTTCGTACCATCTATCTCGAAATTGAAATGACACTTCCTGCCCGCGCTGATCTGGGAGACGTAGAACACCCCGTGCGCACCGCTCTCGAGCTTGATGAGGACCGCCCCATAGTCCTCCGTGCTGACCTTCTTCGGCTCGTAGTCCGCATTGGTGTTGATGCTGAAGGTCTCGACCTGTCCCTTGGGCTTCTTCCTGACCGGATGGGCTATGAAGAGGTCAGAGCAGACTTCGACGATCTTGAGACCGGTCACCGTCTGGACGATGTCCATCCAGTGGGAGCCGATGTCGGCGACGCAGCGCGACAGACCACTGACCTCGGGCTCGACGCGCCAGTTATAGTCGGTATCGTAGAGAAGCCAGTCCTGCAGATAGGAGCCGTGGACGAGATTGACCTTGCCGATATCGCCGTTCCGGACACGGTTCTTCATGTCCTGCACGAGGGGATTCATGCGGTAGTTGAAGTTCACTCCCCCCACAATGTGCGGATTCAAGGCCAGGAGATCGAGCATCTTCCGGGTCTCGACACTCGTCATGCCCAGGGGCTTTTCCGAAAAGACGTGTTTTCCCGAGCGTATGATCCTTTCGTTGATCTCGAGGTGCTGGTTGTTGGGTGTGCAGTTATGAACCACGGTGATCTCGGGGTCAGCCAGCAGTTCCTCGACCGTCGCATAGCACTTCGGGATGCCATACTCGGCGGCCTTGGCCTGGGCCAGGGCCGGATTGGCATCAGCAACCGCGACAAGCTCCGCAAAGCCGATCCTGCGAATTGCCTCGACATGGCTCACGCCTATGAATCCCATCCCTATTATGCCGGCTTTCATTCTTTTCAATTCTGTCCCTCCTTGAACCATGCGACAGGTCTGTCAGCGCTCACAGTGCTTTGAGGATTTCGGTCAGGCGCGTCGCCACGGAGGTGATTTCATCATCGCTCGACTTGATGTTGATGCCAAAACCCGAGCCCAGGCCCTTGTCGACGACACCTATCGAGATGTTGACCGCCCTGTCGAGGATGGCGTCTGTCTTCGGGAGCATGTGCTTGGCATAGGTGACCTCGGTGCCGTTCTTCTCACAGTCGTAGGGGCAGTTAGAGTTGGATGCCGTCACCTTGTTGAGCACCTGCTCCATGTTGTTGTAGACATGCCAGCCGGAATAGGCGAGGGGCTTGCTTCCGATTTCCGCGCTGAACCGTTCCGCCCTGTCCTTGGTATCGAACAGCAGGGTGAGGAGGGTCGCACATTCGCCCCCGACATCGTTGATCGTCCTCCATGTGAAACCTGGCAGACCATCGAGGGCAGCCTTGAGCCTGTCCTTTTTCCTGTGCAGGGTGGCGAGCATGCCGTCGAGCTTGCGAAGCTGCGCGAGGGCAACGGCTCCGGTCAGCTCATTGATGCGCATGTTGACACCGACGATGCTCCTATTGCCCACCTCGACCCCCATGCGGTTGGGCTTGTGACCCTGGTCGTGAAAACCGAAGGCCCTCTCGAAGAGGTTCTCGTCGTTGGTAACGACCACACCGCCGTCGCCGGCGGTGATCGTCTTGAAGACATTGAGCGAAAAGGCGGCGATGTCGCCATAGGTCCCGACCCGCTTGCCCTTGTAGGCAGCGCCTCCCGCCTGGCAGCAGTCCTCGATGACATGGAGTTTATGCTTCTTTGCGATGGCCATGATCCTGTCCATGGCGCAGGGATTGCCCAGCATGTGCACGGGCATGATCGCCTTGGTCCTCGGTGTTATGCGCTTTTCGATGTCGTCGGGATCGAGGGTGAGGGACTCGTCTATTTCTGCAAGGACAGGTATGGCATTGGACATGATGATCGAGGAGATCGAGGCGATGAAGGTATAGCCCGGAACGATGACCTCGTCGCCTGCACCGATGCCCAGGGCAGCCAGACAGCACATGAGCGAGCCGGTGCCACTGCTCGTCGCGACTGCATATTTCGTGCCGACATAGGCGGCGAACTCCCGTTCGAAGGTAGCGACCTTGCGCTTGAAGGCCGGATCATCCTCGGATCCGTAGCGCGAGAGATGGCCGCTCTCCATCACGTCCAGGAGTTCTCTTCGTTCCTCGTCGCCAAAACTATAAAGCCCAGGCCCACCATTCATGACTGCCTCCCTTTATCAATTTCCAGATTTATATCCTCATTTCGGCTCACGATAATCCCAATAAAACCGCTTGTCAAGAAAAACTTGGTCATATAAAATCAACTTGAGCTTTAATTATCCAATTCTTTATGGAGTAACAGGTGTATGATCAGGGCTGCGAGGAGGACTGAATCGACAACCAAGGGCTGAGCCATATTGAAAACGCCGCACGCAATCGCAGGGTCATCCTGAATACTGTCCGCGATCGGGGGCCGATCTCGCGACTCCAGATATCGGATTCCTGCGGCCTGAGCGTCGCGACGGCAAAACGGCTCGTTGACGAACTCATCTCACAGGGACTCCTCGTGGAAGGAAGCCAGCAGCAGAGTGTGGGAAGGGGAAGAAAGCCATCGTCCATCGCCCTGAGCGACAGGTACGGGTTTACCGTTGGTGGAGTGATAAAGCCAGGCAGGATGAACCTCACCGCGATCGGATTCGATGGTGCGATCCTCTATCAAAGAGAGCTGGACGTGGCTACCGATGACAGGATGTCTCTCCAGGAGCTCTTGATGTCCGAGGTCGCCCTGGCGATTGCCGCCTGCGAATCGGGCAATTACGGCAATCTCCGCGGCATCGGCATCGGAGTCGCCGGACTTGTCGATGCCCGTTCAGGGGTGGTGCTCTACTGCCCCGGCCTGCCGGGTTGGGAGAACATCCATCTCGTGAAGACAATAAAAGAGCGCTTTGGGGTAGAGGTTCTCCTCGATGATGTGTCGCGCTGCATGGCGCTCGCAGAAAAACGGCATGGTGCCATGAAGGGCGCAGATACCTTTCTTTTCCTGTACATCGGCATCGGCGTCGGCTCGGGGATTATACTGGGCAACCGCATCTATAGAGGTGTCAACGGCGCCTCGGGTGAATTCGGCCACATCACCGTCAAGGAAAACGGGCCCCTGTGTAAATGTGGCAACTATGGTTGCCTCGAAGCCCTTGTTTCCTCCGGCGCGATCCTGAATCGGGTGAGGGACCTGATCGTCGCTGGAGTGCATACCAGCCTCGGAGGCAGCGTAGACTCTTCAACGGGCCTGACACTTCCCCAGGTGGGTAGCGCCGCCCTTCGAGGCGACAAGTTGGCGAACATCATCGTCTCAGAGATCGAGGAGAGCATCGGCATCGGCATAGCTGACGTCATCAACGTCTTCGATCCCGGAACGGTGGTCCTTGCGGGTGAGGTTGTGGAGGAATTGCACGGCCTCATCCTCGAAGGTATCGAACGGATCGCCAGGAGGAGGGCCGTGCATGCGATCGCGCAGCGGACGGTAATCATCAAGAGCGCCCTCAATTCCGATTCTGGCGCACTCGGAGCAGCGACCCTCGTCATCGAGAGGCTCCTCGGGAACGAGATACTCAGCCTGTAGCCCAGGCGGCTAGCCCAGGCTAGTAGCCCAGGCTGGCCGCCTGGCTTGCTGGCCCGGACAAGAAGCTTCACTTCCAGTGGCATTTTGCGATACCCTTGGCCTGAGGAGTACATCGCAATGTCAACACTGACGCAGGAAATGAAGGACATGATCGGAAGCCAGCAGTGCTTCATCGCTACCGTATCCAAGGATGGTGCGCCTAACGTTGCGCCCAAGCGCTCAACGAGGGTCTTCGATGATGCTTCGCTCATCTTCACCGAGGGAACGGGAGGGGCGACCTACCGGAACATCCAGGGTGGTTCGAAAGTCTCGGTGGCAGTGGTGAACAGGGAGGTTCCCGACGGCTTCCGCTTCGTCTGCAGGCCGGAGCTCAAGGACTCGGGCGAAGCCTTCGAAAAGGCCAAGGAAATCTCCCTCAAGAACGTGGGACGCGCGCCCTTCGGGGTGGTCATCCTCCACATCGAGGAAATCCATTCACTCAAGCCAGGCCCGACGGCGGGCAAAAAGATAGGCTGAGATTCATCCCGTCGCGGCGTCTCGCCTCGGGACGCCGCGAAATCAGTGAAGATCCCTTTCCCCGGGGCTGGCGGGGTGGGGAGGGGCCGGGCTGGCGGCCAGGCCGGCAGCCGACTTTCCTACCTGTACTCTTCCCAGTTGATGTGCCGCATATCGCCATGCCGGAGGTAGGCCCGGTGCATGGCAAGGCCGAGGGAAAGCGAGAGGGGCTCGTGCCCCGTCAGCGTGAGCTTGAGGTAATCGCGGAGCATGTCGCGGTACTCCGGATCGGCGCAATTGTCAATGATGATCCGGGCGCGCTCGCGCGGATCCTTGCCGCGCAGGTCGGCGACGCCGTGCTCGGTCACGATGACCTGCACCGAGTGCTCGCTGTGGTCCATGTGGGCGGCGAGCGGGACAATTGCCGATATCTTTCCTTCCTTGGCTGTCGAGGGGCAGGAAAATATCGATAGATAGGCATTCCTTGTAAAGTCCCCCGAACCTCCGATGCCGTTCATCATGGTCTTGCCCATCAGGTGGGTGGAGTTGACGTTGCCGCCGAGATCCACCTCGATGGCGGTATTCATCGATACGATGCCGAGGCGTCGCACGATCTCGGGGTGGTTGGAGATTTCCTGGGGGCGGAGGACCACACGCTGCTTGAAGTAATCGATGCTGTCAGTTACACGCTTCATGGCCACCTGCGAGAGGGTCAGGGCGCAGGTCGAAGCGAAGGTGCAGCGGCCGTTTTCGAGGAGGGGCACGACGGAATCCTGCAGCACCTCGGTGTACATCTCGAAGGGGGGGATGTCAGGGTT
>SESF01002407.1_pt1 | contig 17448 bp, 11 predicted proteins | sample 3171521 | NCBI WGS metagenome assembly SESF01 (sample SAMN10866945, study PRJNA518727) | freshwater metagenome | biome: subpolar coniferous forest; feature: holomictic lake; material: water; isolation source: holomictic Lake 227, 6 m and 8 m depth | place: Canada: near Kenora, Ontario | collected...
TTGCGCACCCGCTTTCGAAGCGGCACTGGCGGAGAACAAGGCGGTGTTCGTGCCGCCGGGCGTCTGGCGCATTGCGGCGCCGATCGTCTTGGCCTACGGGCAAAGCTTGTTCGGCGTCGGTGATGGCTCGGTGATCCAGGCGCGTGAGCAGCCGTTCGACGCCGTTGCGCTGCCGACCTATCCCTCGGACTTCAACGCGATCGAACTTCAGGACGGCTATTGCCGGGTGGCTGATCTCAAGATTGTCGGCGGGGCAACTGCCGTGAAGTTGTATGGCAAGTCCGGCCCTTGCGTGCGTAATGTTCTGGAGAATTTGACCATCTGGGACGTGCTGATTGGCATTACTTTTGACGGCTACGACAATCCGGACAAGCCGACCTATTGGAACAATTGTTCAAGAATCCTGATCGCGCGGCCGGCTTTGCATGGAGTTCTGTTGACCGTGGAATCTTCAGGCGACACGCCCAACGCCAACAAATTTCATGATGTCCGCGTCTATTCGCTTTCCGCTCCCATGACCGGCTGCGGCTTTTTCTTGTCAACCGGGCGCTATCAGAACAGCTTTATCGATTGCGAGGCTAACCTCTCGCCGACCGCGCAAGCTTGTTTTCGGCTCGGGGCGATGACGAGCCAGACCCAAATCATCAATTTTTATGCCGAGTGCTCGGGCGCGGTGCCCGGCATTCGGATCGATAACGGCTCGACCGACAGTTGCATCATCAATCTGTTCTCGGCCACCGGCGGTGCCCCCATATGGGACACGTCAGGTGCTCGCGCCTATACCGCGCTGAATGCCGGCTATCCGACCCGGACCCTGCTTCACAAGGCGTTGGCGACCGACCTCCGGGTCGAAGGCTTCGCGGTCGAGACCATGTATGTCGAGCCGGCAACCGGCGGTCTGGTTCAACCCGATCTGACCAAATCGACCACATGGCTGGTCTCGGCCTATGGCGGCGATGTTGAGTTCAGATTGCCGCAGGCCGCAGACGCCAATGGTCGCAGGATCACGATCAAGAAAACCGACCTTTCCGAAAACCGGGTCACCATAACAGAGACCAGCGGGCCGGGTCCGGACGGGCGCCGTGCGATCCTGGCCAGCCGGTTCGATTTTATCGAGATCGTCTCGAACAGTGCGAATTGGTGGATCGTCGGCGGCAATGTGGTCGCCGGCAACGCGCGGTTCAGCCAGGAAGCCGGGGTGGTCGATATCGATCCCGAGGTCACGTTTCATGTCTTGTCGGCCGCGATCGGCGACGTGATGGCCCGGCTGCCGGCGGCCAGTGATCCGAGAGCCGCCGGCCGTCGCCTGACCATCAAGAAGTCGGACGCCAGCGCCAATGCCGTGATCGTCAACACGATTGACGGCAAGGGCGTCGATGGCCGCGCCGCCATCCTGCGCTATCAGTATGACTCCCTGGATTTGGTAAGCAACGGGTCGGCTTGGTACATCTCTGCCATGGTCAGCAACTACGGAGACGTCGAATACATTGAGGGAGAATCGCCGATCACCGGCAAGGCCGGGCGGTCTCTCTATACCGTTTCGGCCTGGAGCGGCGTCACCGAGTTCCGCTTGCCCGATCCGAGTCTGCCGACCGCGGTCGGCAAGCCGATGACGATCAAGAAGGCCGACCAAAGCGAAAACGCGGTGTGGGTCACCGCCGAAATCGGCAACGGGCCGGAAGGAAGGCGGGTGATCCTGTCGGCACAAGGGGATTACATAAACGTAGTTAGCGATGGATCAGGTTGGCATTCAATCGGCGGTTCAACCCCGACGGTTTCTTCAGCCTATGTCGAAGGCACCGCCGGCTTCTGGGTCGATACCGCCCGGCCGCTCTGTCTGGTTAGTGCCTGGGCCGGGCAGACCACCGCCACGTTGCCGGCGCCCGGCTCGCCTGACGGCTGGGGCCGGCAGGTCACGATCAAGAAGGTCGATTCCTCGTCGAATCCGGTGCTGGTGGTGGTCGATGGCGGCGGCGGACCCGATGGTGAGATGGTCGTGCTCGGCAAATACGGCGATTTTTGCGCCGTGGTCTCGAACGGAGCGGCGTGGCACATCGTGTCGCGAAGCTACGATACCCCCATAACCGGCTGGGCTTCGCCCGACGGCTCAGGCTTTAATCGCGGCGTCTACAATAGCGACGAAATCTCCAATGTCGGCTGGGAGTATAGTCGGGATGTCGTCAATGCGATCAACTATCGCCTGTTATCAACCCGAGACGTGCTGCGCGCTCTGATCTTGGACCTCAAAATGAAGGGAGTAATTGCGGGCTGAAAAGATGTGCCGGCGGCGGCGAGCAATGCTTTGCTTCAAGCCTGCCGCCGGCACGGAGTTTCGATATCAACGATGTTCAAGAAGCCACAAGCGCTCCGGGTGCTTGCACTGAAGCTGCTCCATGTCCCGTCTCATGGTCCGAGTGTACCTGAACGGCCGGGAAATGCGAGCTTCCGGGTTGCGGTGATGGCGCCGGCTACCGGGGCGACCGTACGGTGGCTCTGCCTGGTCAGTACCTGGACCGGGCAGACCACACAGCCAGCCGACGGGCCGAGTCGCTCGTCGGCTGGGGGCGATTGGTTGCGATCAAGAAGGTTGATTCGTTGCTGGTGGTCGCGAGCGGCACCAGCGGCCCTGATGGCGCCATGGCTGTGTTTGGAAAATACGGCAACCCATCCAAAATGACAGAACTTCCCTCGATCCAGCCCTGATCCATACCTTGACGAAAATCGGTTGCAGGTAAAAGAGAAAAGCTATAAAATCATCTCCGAGCCTCGTCCCCTCCCCCGTTATGGCCAGCATTCTTGGTCGAATTAGACTTCTTAGGCATTTCGACAAACAAAGGAGGAATGTCTGCGATGCATCATTATTCGGTCTCCGGCAATAACATTGCATAATGCGTGATTAATAATGATGAAGCTTGAGATAAACTCCTTGCTAAGCAAAGAACGAGCGAATGAGAGCGCTTGGGATTGTGTTGTTTCCTTTGTAGGGGGGGACAATTTGACTGACGAGGAGAGTAGAGAATTACACCTCATTGAGAAAACAGCGGAAGACGAAAAAAATGAAGGGGACTTCTTGTGGAGGGGGTTTGTCCGGAGCCAATTGACAATAATGGGGATGGATGCCTATAAGGCCCTACTGAAGGTTGATAGGGCAGAGTGGGCTTATGAGAAAGTACTTGCAGATCACAACATCCTTCGCAACTTGCTAGACGGCAAATGGAAAGGCCGTGTTGACAGATGTCTAAGATTTTTTGAGCTTGCTGAAAGCACTGATTCTCTTATAAATCTAACCAATGAAGCTTAGCAATTAGATAATGGCTACTGTAAGATTAAATGGACTATGAAGAAATTTAGAGGATATAATATTGGGAGTAAGTATGCAAGAAATATTTGGCTGGATATAAATGACATTTATGTTGGTAAGGGCCATATTGCTATTGATTCCAGGATAATGAAATTAATAACAATGGTGTGGACAGACCTTGATACCTTAACTGGTAGAATTCTGCTGATTGGATGCTTAGCTCATGAAGAAACTTACAGGAATATTGAGCTTGCGCTCATGGAGATTGCACATGCGGCTAATATATCAGGGTTTTATCTTGACAAAAGATTGTTTTTATCATATGCGCGATGGAAGGGGGGGCTCTCGAACCTCATGTGCCCCAGCGCTTTAGGCCCTGACCGGAACAGGGTCGAGCGATCTCAGTGGATTGAACGAGCGCCCTCGCCGAAGTGGTGCCGAAACTGAAGCATTAGGCGCGTTGTAGGGGGTACGGGGTCTGAGTAGCAGTGGATAATGCTGGCGAATTCGTCGGGCTAGTGTTCCGACTCCATCAGTTGGTACCCACGACGGCCTTGAGGGCGGTGCGGGCGCGCTCTACTTTAGCGAGAATGTCCTTGGTTGTTGCGGCAGTCCAAGTGAATGGCTTTGGGTGATCGTTGTGTTCGACGAGGTATTTGTAAATTGCGACTTCGATATCGGTGAATCTCATGAATACGCCCCGGCGAATGCGCTTTCTCGTGATTTCAGCGAAGAAGCGTTCGACGAGATTGAGCCAGGACGAAGAGGTTGGAATAAAATGTATGTGAAAGCGAGGGTATCGCTCCAACCATTTGACCACGTCCGGATGCTTGTGGGTGGCGTAGTTGTCGGCGATCAGGTGGAGATCAAGGTGCGGCGGCGTGTTCTTGTCGATGGTGCGCAGGAACTTGATGAACTCCTGGTGCCGGTGCCGATCCAGGCAACGACCGATGACGGTGCCGTCGAGCAGGTTCAAGGCCGCGAACAGGGTCGTGGTGCCGTGGCGCTTGTAGTCGTGGGTCACGGTTCCCGCCCGGCCCTTTTTCAGCGGCAGTCCCGGTTGGGTTCTGTCGAGCGCCTGTATCTGGCTCTTCTCGTCCACCGACAGCACCAGCGCCTTGTCCGGCGGATTGAGGTAAAGGCCGACGATATCGACCAGCTTCGCCTCGAATTTTGGATCATTCGACAGCTTGAACGTCCGGAGCAAATGCGGTTTGAGACCATGTTCGCGCCAGATTTTCTGGACGCTACTGACCGCGATCCCGACCGCCTTCGCCATGGCACGGGCGCTCCAGTGCGTTGCGTCGGCCGGGCGTTCGGTCGTCGTCTTGGTCACAACCTGCAGGACCACCGCCGCCGACAAAGGCTTCTTGCCCGGCGGGCGAGTCTTGTCCCGCAACAGGGCATCAACCCCCGCTTCGCCGAACCGGGCCTGCCAGCGCCAGACCGTCGGTTTCGACTGGCCGGTGCGCCTCATGATCTCCATCGTGCCGACGCCATCGGCCGTCAGCAGCACGATCTCGGCACGCCAAGCATGCTTTTTCGGGGTATTCCGGTCCGCGACCAGTGCGTTCAGCCGAACCCGATCCTCAGGCGAAAGCTGAACCGTGACGCCAGTTCTCATGCCCTGAGACTCGCACAAAGCGAGCCACAAGGGAATCCTCTGTTGCGGTCAGGACACTAGTGTACTGGCTCATTCAAATGATGCAGTGGGGAGGCGGTGGAGTTTGGTGAAGATTGTTTTGGCGGGCTTGGTCCAGACGAAGGGCTTTGAGGAGCGGTTGTCTCCGAGATATAGCTACGGATGGCGTCCTGGAGGTCGGAAACGGGCTTGAAGATGCCGCGTCGGATATATCTTCTGGTGAAGGTAGAGAAGAAGCTTTCGACAGCGTTAAGCCAGGGTGTCGAGGCTGGAGTGAAATGGAAAATCCAGCGGGGATGATCGGTCAGCCATTCCTTGACCGTAGGGTGTTTGTGGGTTGCATTGTTGTCTGTGATGGAGTGAATGATCTTTCTAGCTGGAACGGTTCGTTTCTCGGCATTCTGGAGTTTGACGAATTCATTATGACTGTACCTGAGCATGCAGCGGCCGACCACAGTTCCGTTCAGGATATTGAGGGCGGCAAACAGGTTTGTGGGGCCGTTGCGCTTATAGTCGTGGGTCATGGTGCCGCACTTGCCGGGCTTCATCGGCAGCCCCGGCTGGGTGCGCTACAAAGCACGGATTTTTGTTTTTCTCGTCGATGGATACGACCACGGCGTAAGCGGGCGGGTTCATGTAGTGGCCCACGATGTCCTCGACCTTGGCGACGAAGTTCGGATACCTGGACTTCTTGAAGGTGCACAAGCGATGGGTTTGGAGATTGTGAGTCTTCCAGATACGCTGGGCCGCGCTCAGGCTGAGGCCGACTGCCTTGGCGACCATGCGGCCGGTCCAATGAGTTGCTTCGCCGGGTCCTCACCGCAGGGGAGCGCCAGTACCTTGGCGATGGTTTCCAGAGAATGCGGCGGTTTTCCGGGCTTGCACGTCTTGTCGCACAGCAAACCCGTGGCCCCCTGCCTTGGCATACCGCTGTTGCCAGCGCCAGACTGCAGGCCGACTAGCGACAGATTGCCGAGTGACGTGGTGAACCGCGAGCTTCACAGCCGACAAAAGGATAATGTTGGCCCGCTGGCGTGCTTTTGCGGGCGGTTGCGATCGGTGATGACGGCGGCCAAGCGCGCGCGTTCTTCAGGGCCGACAAGGACGGTGGCGGTCTGGGCCATGACCCGAGATTTGCACAGATCGGCCGCCCTGGGAATCCTCTGTTTGGTTCAGTGTACTAGCAGCCTGTCGGACTTAAGCTCGCCGAAAGCCAATAACTTATTGATTTCATTGGGGTTACCTAATTTTCGGGCCGAATTTTTTCTCAATGATTTCAACGATCTAACCTTAAGTCCGACAGGCTGCTAGGTACAGACTAATTGCTGCTACATCTGAGATGGGGCAGGCATGTTGGCAAAAACTTCAAGTGTGTTTGTGGTTGTATTATCTTGTGAAGAAGGAATGCTAATGCCATGAAAACAATGATCTCGTTAGGTTTCTCTTGTCAATCTCGTTATACTATAAATCGCTGCGTTGCAAGCCCAGCAACATATCCGTTTGATTGGCTCATAACAACTAAGAAGTTTTTATTGAATTGCTTTCTTCATAATGGGTCTAATTTTTGCGAATCTATAATGCAACTAGATGTTTATGAGATGCCCGTTCAAAAAGTTCAAGGCGTGGCGGGAAAAGGAATATATTATTGGCATGATTTTCGTCGTAATGGACTAACTTTAGCTGAGAACTGGCGTGAAAATGTTGACAAGTTGGTTTACAAATATACACATTTGTGGGAGAAGTTGACAATTATATTGAGAGACAAATTTATTGAAAAAATACTCATTATTTCAAACTCTCAGCACAATCTTAATCAGTTTGCGCAATCAAGAGAGGAATTCAATGAAAAGTTTGGGATTGATGAGAAGTTTATTGCAGATATTGTAATTTCATTATTGCAATATGGTGCTGTTAATTTTAAAGTTATCGTGCTTTCCCGCAATATGTTTCCATATGATAAAAATATCGATGCTATCTCGGGCCATTATGATTTAGCAGATGTTCATTTCGTTGGCGTATTGTCGCTGCCTACCAATGATTTAGTTGCAACATCATTATTACATCATTATAATGGGCTGTGCCTAGACTCAAGCCGTCTTGATACTATTACAGGCAAATATCACAATGGCGCTAAAATCGTTAGGGACAAAAAAGGAAATGCCTGTGTTGTTTACAATTCTATTGGGATGCCATGGGCAGAGGCAAGGCTTTTTCCAGAAGGATATATCTTTGCGTTTTGCTCTATAGTGGATAGTGTTTTTACGGCAGTTTATGACAATGGAAAAATTATATTTTCAAACAATACGAGCTGGATAAAAAAAAATTCTTAGGAGTGGTGAGCGCAATGCTAAATTTTAAGATTGTTGCGTGTGCAAGCCACAATCGAATACCAAGTATTTTGATAAGTGCCTTATTTATTATCTTATTTTCGAGTTGGCATCGTGACTGCTTATGGGTTTATTCAATGCTTTCGTGAAAATTCGGCGTTGCCAGCAGAAGGTACTGGCAGCATAATCGGACGACTATGGGGGCCGCTACGTGAGGGCAAGGTCATGTTGTCTTTGATCGTCGTCGTTTATAACATGCGCCGTGAGGCCTTGCGGTCTCTCTTCACTCTGTCAGCTTCTTTTCAACGCGGCATCGCCGCGGATGAATATGAAATTATCGTTGTGGAGAATGGCTCCCAGTTACCGCTGGACCCGGGTACGGTAAGGTCACTGGGAGATAATATCCGTTATGAGTTCGTAGATTTCGGCTCGCCGTCGCCGGCGCGAGCAATCAATCACGGTGCCGGGCTGGCAAGAGGGGACTGGATCGGGGTGATCATTGATGGCGCCCGACTGGCGTCACCGGGATTGTTGCGGTGGGCGCGGGCCGGGCTGGCAGCCATGCCGCGTTCGCTGGTAACGACGGTTTCCCTCGATCTCGGGCCGGACATGCAGTTGCGTACCTCCGGCATCGGGTATGATACCGAAGCCGAGGACGATCTGCTCGATAGCATCGACTGGCGAACCGATGGCTACCGGTTGTTCCGCATTGCGGCTTTCGGTTCGGCCTGTGACCATGGCTGGTTCGGTCGCATCGCGGAAAGCAATGCCCTGTTCATGTCGCGCACCCTGTTTAAAGAGATCGGGGGATATGCCGAAGTCTTCGATATCCCGGCCGGCGGCTTGGTCAATCACGACACCATGATACGCGCGGCCCGATCTCCGGAAACGACGGTCCTGCGCCTGCTCGGCGAGGCCACGTTTCATCAGATTCATGCGGGCTCAGGATCAAGCCGGCCCTTAAATGAGGCGCTTACCAACTTCAGGGTTTGGCGAGAGCATTACCGGGCGGTGAGGGGCGCGGCTTTCGAAAAACCGGCGATCACTCCGGTGTTCTTCGGTGAACTACATCCGGAAACGTTGCCTTTGATCGCGCGCTCGGGCCAGTTTGCTCTCGACCGGTTGTTATCCGGTCGGGCTGTCGCCAACGGGACTCATCCTGCACTGAAATCACTGGCCTCCTCGCTACGCGACCATGTTCCCCCCCCTTCCATGGCCCGAATAATGGCCCGGTTTTTTGTCGATCCGGACTCGCCGCCTCGGCAAACGACCATCGAAATGACCCTCGGGAGCGCCTCATGACCACCACCCATCCCGGGGAGGCAGGCTCCCCTTCGGTTGATCCGGCTCTCGACCCGGTTGCAACCGTGCCATGCCGCCATGGCACCTTGTCTTTTTTTCGCCATGACGCGCCGATCGGACCGGCACTCGAATTGTATGGTGAGTGGGCGGAGATCGAGGTTGCCCTCCTGACCGGAATCATCAATCCCGGCGCGGTGGTGATCGACGTCGGCGCCCATGTCGGAGTCCATACCGTTGCGCTGGCCGGTCGCGTCGGGCCGACCGGCAAAGTTCTTGCCATCGAGCCGCAGGCGACGCTTTTTTCGCTGTTACAGCGCAATATCAAGCAGAACAATCTGAATCAGGTGGTGCCCTGTCATATCGGCATCGCGGAAACTTCCGGTGAGCTGTGCGTTCCCTTCGTGGATTATGCTGCACGCGGTAACTTCGGCGCGATCCAGTTGCAATCCATTGCCGATGCCGCCGACACGGCGGGGGGCCGAACGGTATCGGTCCGGACAATCGACGATCTTGATTTAGAGCGTTGCAATCTTATCAAGATCGATGCCGAGGGAATGACGGAACGGGTATTGACCGGTGCCGCCTGCACTCTTGCCCGTTGCCGACCCTATGTCTACAGCGAATGCAATTCAATCGAAGATGCATGGTCGGACAGCCGGAGGATGGCCGGCGCTCAGTATTCCACCTATTTCTTCCGATTTTCCGCCTTCAATCCCGAAAATTTCCGGGGCAACTCGGAAAATTTGTTATTCGGTGATGCCCATGAAAGCGGGCTGTTGTTCGTTCCGATTGAACTCACCGACCACTTCCAGGTGATCGGCGCCGATTTTTCTAGTTTGATCAAGGTGTCTTCCCTGACCGAGCTGGCGGAACTGATGCTGGTGACCCCGCGCTACCGGTCTCCGGCCGACGAGGGGGACCTGGATGATGCCGGAGCAGCCCGGATCGCGACGCTTGAAGCCGCACTTGAGCAGTCGAAAGCCACCATCGCAAAATTGCAGCGCACGCTCAGCTCGATCCAACGCAATGTCATCACCAAAAGTGGGCTATTCGATGCAGAGTTTTACCTGGAGACCAACCCCGAACTCCGGGCCTCCGGGATTGATCCGCTGCGACATTATGTTCAATGCGGAGCCGAGGAAAGGCGCAACCCGAATCCCTATTTCGATAGCGGATTTTACATAGAAAACAGCCCGGATTCAGTAGACTGGGGTATCAATCCTCTGGCACATTACATTCTCTACGGTGCGGGGTGGGGGCGTAATCCAGGGCCACACTTCAATACGTCTTTTTATGTCGGAACATATCCCGACGTCTTGGCGTCGCATTTGAGTCCGCTTGCCCATTTTCTTACAATCGGCGCCGCGGAAGGCCGCTGCCCCAACCAATTCTTCAACCCGCTTTACAACCGGCTGGATGACTGGACGGTCGAACGCGCTATTGAAGCCTGCCCCCCGCAGGAGGTTACGGCGGATAAGCTCGCAGCCCTGGCAACCCACCGGCTGGAGTCGTCCGGACCGGCGGCCGAAGTGCTGATTGATGTCATCATACCGGTCTATCGCGGCCTCGCCGAGACCCTGAACTGCCTGTTGAGCGTGCTTAAGGCGCCGGTCGCGACCCCGCACGAGGTGATCGTGATCGACGATGCCGGTCCGGACCCCGAGCTTAAGAGCGAACTGGAGGCCCTGGCCGCGACCAATCTGATTACCCTGGTGCGTCATCCGGTTAATCTCGGCTTCGTTGCCACAGTCAATCACGGGATGGGGTTGCATCCCGACCGCGATGTGGTGCTGCTGAATTCGGATACCGAGGTCTACGGGAACTGGTTGGATCGGCTGCGTGCCGCCGCCTGGGGCCAAGCCCGGATCGGCTCCGTGTCGCCGCTGTCGAACAACGCGACAATCTGTAGTTATCCTGTTTTCAATCGAAACAATGCGTGTCCCGACGACGTTGGCTATGAAGAACTTGATCGCTTGGCCGCCTCGGCCAATCCGGACGGCACCGTGGAAATACCGACAACCGTCGGGTTCTGTATGTATATAAGGCGAGATTGTCTGGATGAGACTGGTCCGTTTGATGTCGATGCCTTTCCCCGTGGTTATGGTGAAGAGAATGACTTCTGCATGCGCGCATCGGCGCGGGGCTGGACGCACCTTTTGGCCGGCAATGTATTTGTGCGCCACTATGGTTCGGTATCGTTCGGAGCCGAGAAATCAAGCCTGATCGAAAACGGATATCGCACACTGCGCGCACGGTTTCCAAAGTACGAATCCATAATCCGGGATTTCCTGATCAAGGATACGGCCCGGCCACTGCGTCAGCGTCTTGATGTGACGCGGATACGACACCATGCCGGCAAACGATCCATGCTCCTGATCACTCACCGACTGGGCGGCGGAACGGAACGTCATGTCCTGGAGCTGAGCGCACGCCTGGAAGCCGAAGGCGTGGCCGCCTTCGTCCTGCGGGCTCAATCGCAGAAACCCGGGTTCGCGCGCCTGACTCATCCCGGCCTGGGACCAATACCAAATCTTACGCTCGACCTGGATCAGGATATGGACGGGGCGATCGCAACGCTGGAAAAGATCGGGATCAGCCATATCCATGTCCATCACCTGATCGATTTCGGTCTTAGGCCGGTCACCCGAATAACCGAGATCGCATCCCGACTCGGTATTCCTTACGACGTGACCGTGCATGACTACCTTCCGATCTGCCCACGGGTCAACCTGATCGACGGCAGCGGCCGTTATTGCGGCGAACCGCCGATCGAATCCTGTGAATTGTGCATAAGGACCAACAGTTCTCCGTTCGGACGGGTGCCGCTGGCGCATTGGCGTGCAGGCTATGCGGAGTTGCTGACCCGGGCGCGGCGGGTATTCGTTCCTGATTCCGATGTCGCCTCTCGGCTCGGTCGGTATTTTCCGGAGATACCCTTTACCGTCCGCGCCCATTTCGAAACCCGCCCGGCCGGACGGGGGGGCGGCGCGGCACCGCGCAGTGACTCCACCCTTCGCGTTGCGGTGATCGGAGCGATCGGGCCGCACAAGGGATCCGATATTTTGCTGGGCTGTGCGCGAGACGCCGAAGCACGGGGATTGCCGCTCAAATTTACGATTTTCGGCTACAGCGACAAGGACGATTTGCTGAAGCTGCACTCGAACATCACCATTACCGGGCCCTATGCCGACCCCGATATTCACGAGATTCTCAGGGGCTCGCCATGTCATGTCTGTCTATTGCCGTCGGTATGGCCCGAAACCTACAGCTATACCCTGAGCATCGCCCTGGATGCCGGGCTGTTTCCGGTGGCCTTCGATCTGGGCGCCCTGGCAGAGCGAATTCGCAAGTCGGGCAGGGGAGAACTGCTGCCGATCACCTGGATGACGGATCCGGCCAAGATCAACGACCGGCTGCTCGAACTCGACATTCCGCCGGTTCCCGAATTCCCGGACTTGCATTCGGATATCGCCTACCCCAATTTCATGAGCGACTATTACGGGTTGCCTCCGGGGCGACCGAAATGATATCCGCCTCTCCTTGGTCCCGACGAGTCGCCCAACTCTTAAAGATAAGGTGCCATTCAGCCCATGTCATTTGCAACCACCTGGACCGGCTTTGCGGCCTTCAACCCGAAACTTGCGGCCCATTACACTTGGGGCGTCGAGAACTGGCCTGCCGAAGACGGCGCCTGTTTGCATTTGGGATGTGGATCGAAATTGCTCGACGGCTTTGTTAATCTTGACTTTCTGCCCTCGAATCCCAAGGTCGTCAATTGCAACCTGCTGAATATATGGCCGGAACGGCTCATCGGGCGGACATCCCTGGTCTATTCCGAGGACGTGCTTGAACATTTCGGTCTTAACGAACAAATTTATTTATTGTGCTCGATGAATCTGGTGCTGCGGCCGGGTGCAATCAGTCGGGTTCTGATGCCAAACATAGATATTCTATGGCGCTACAAGGAAATTTTCGATCTGGACACGCTTTTAGCCAACAATGACTATCTTGCTTGCGTGCTTGGATGCCGCAGCGGCACCGACGCCTTCAATATGGGCATGCGTATGGGCGGGCATCGCTGGCTACACAACCGTGAGGGCTTTGCGCGCATCGCCCGTGCCTGCGGCTTCAATCCGGTGGCCAGCCGTTGCGATACTTCGCTGGATCCGCGCATGAACGGGATCAACATTCGCGGCGACGACAGCTTCGCCTTTGCGATCGACCTCGTGAAGCAAAATGCGCTGGAGCGGCTTATCATTCCGCCACTGAACGTCCGGCAGGCCGAGCAGATCGAGGAAATTGGCTCGGGACAAAACCTGTGGCGGGCCATCGGCAGTGATCCTTCAATCAATTACGATTTTCCGGCCATACCGGTCGAAGAGATCGCCTGCCTTAACGTGCGCTCGGCCAATATATCCGAGTTTCGTGAACATAATTTCTCGAAAGCTTATTTTGCATTGAAAGAGGGGCATGCGCTTTATGTCGACCGCACCTTGTTATCGGCACCGCACATGAACCCGTTCTCGACTGACGACCTTTATCGAGCCCTCCAGCAGCGACCGCTGCTGGAGCAGTTGCGCTTCAACCCGAGCAAAAGTGCGGGAGACCTGTTCACCGTCGGACCGCTTGAAATTTTCCGCTTCACCAGAGAACGAGACGATGGGTGACCTTGCACTGCCCTATATTATGCCCCGTATCACCGACCCGGTCCGTGAGCTGCGCAAATATGCCAATTTTCTGAGTGCCCTCCGTCGGCGCCGCTTGCGCAGTGAGCGTGTCCATCATACACCCGTCGATGCCACCGTCGATCTGACCACCACCTGTCAGCTTCATTGTCCATATTGCGTGGTCGGCAACGGCACCATGCGACGGCAAGTCTCGCTGATGCGGCCGGACCTTTATCACGACATACTCGGGATCATCGGCCCGAACGCCTTCATCATCTGGTATTTCAGCACAGGGGAACCCCTGCTGCACAAGCACTTCGCCGAGTTGCTGGCCTACAGCAAACATCATGAGGTTTTTTCGGTGATTTCTACCAATCTCAGCCTGCCGTTGTCGGATGAGCGGATCGACGGGTTGTTGAGTTGCGGTCTCGGTATGATAAGCGTTTCACTGGACGGCGCCAGCGCTGAAAGTTATAGCCGCTACCGCAAAGGTGGCTGCTTTGATCTGGTGATCGAGAATTTGTCCCGGTTGATCCAACGCAGGGCGGTGCTCGGGTTGGAGCACCCCTTGATTGAGTGGCGCTGCCTGCGTTTTCGCCATAACCAGGATGAAGAGCCGGAGGTACGCCGGCTTGCGCTCGAACTCAATACCGATCTGCTTGAGTTCTATCCGGGCTCTGCCCCGGCCAGTGCGCCAGAGGGAACTGTACAGACAGCAACCAAGCCGGTAGGCGGCTCCCCGATCGATGGCCCCGCGCTGGTCCGAGGGCTTAAGCGGCGTGATAGTGATCTGCACCGGCTTCTAGCCGATCGCCCTCCGCAATTTGGCATGCCGGCGCTACGCCCAGCCGAGTCGCGTTGCGACTGGCTTTACCTCGGTACCATGGTCTATCCCGACGCCTCGGTCGGGCCGTGCTGCGTTTCCAACGATCGTGCCGACGACTTTACCGAACTGTCCTTCCCGACCACAAGTTTTGAGACCGCCTGGAACAGCGAGCCGTTTCTGCGCTCGCGCGACATGTTCGTTACCGGCAAGCCCGCCGGCACCATCTGTGACCGCTGCCCGTTGCCGGCCGCTCAGACCTATCAGTTCATCCAGAAAATCCGTGCGATCGTGCGCAACGCTCCGCCCTGGGTGCTTAAGGTTCTGAGTGTCGCGCCGGGGGATTTTTTCGTAGACCTTGATGATGCGCTCATGCCACAAGAAGCAGGCATGCTTCGCTCGGGTGCGGCGCTGCGGGCACTGCCCGCTCTTGCCGATCCGCAGCCGGAAATTGCTGCCGATCTTGCCGGATATTGTCCTGACTCGCCCGATATTCGCCATCTCATTCAACTGGTGCGTTGATGACAGTAATTTCTGCTACCGCAACCGTCACGGAGGCCGTCGATCGCTGGCTTGCCGGCCTGGAGAAAACCGACGGGATTCACTTGGTCTCGCCGCCGCGTCCGTTCGCTCACGACGAGGCCGCGTTTGATGCCGGCCAGCGGCTTGATAAAAGCAAGGAAAGTATCGGGGCCGGGCTGGTCGAACTTCTACGACAAGAGGGCTGTGATTTCAGTGTTCCCGCCCTTGAAATCGGCTGCGGCGGCGGCGCGCTCAGTGTCGGACTGGCCCGTCACGGCATCTTTCCCCGGTTGGTGTTGAGTGACCCTTCGCCGGCCTTTCTCGGCATTTTGCGCCGCAGACTGACTGAGCATGGCATTGATACCGCGGCTTTGCGTTACGCTCTGATGGCCGCCGAGGAAATTGACCGGCTCCCGGCCGGGGGGTTCGGGGTGATCGCGCTGCGTCATACCGTTCATCACATCCTGGATGTCGAAGGCTTTCTGAGCCGGGCGTGCTCGGCGCTACGGCCCGGCGGCTTTCTGGCGTTCGAAGAACCGTGCTGGGAAGCCTTGGTGCTGATGGCGGCGCTGTGCCGGGTGCTGCCGGATATCGCTGTGGCCAAAGGTCTGGCCCCGACCGCACTGCAACTCGATCAGAATGACCGTTTCTGTCGCACCATCGAATTCTATGCTCGCCGGGATATCGACAAGAGTCAAGGCGAGGATAAGCATTTGTTTCGTGCCGACGAGATGATCGACGCCGGCCGACGCGCGGGGTTGGAGGTGCGGGCCTTCCCGAACCGCTCGTTCGGCTTCTGGAGTTTGTCGCAGGAATGGCGCCGGCTGGCCGACGATTATTTTTCTCAAAGCTTTCGCGGCTATCTCGAGCATGTCATCGGCTTCGGCCCGGAATTCGGCGAACTCTGGCAACAGACACTCGGCGACGCCGCCGGTTTTGTCGACCGCTGCGCCCGCGGCAGCAGCGGCCCGCACTATCTTACCACCTTCCTGTGCCGGAAGAAATCATGAGTTCCGGTCGTCCCGGCTATCCCGACATCGACGACGACTTGTTCTGGCGTCTGCACGATCGTTGGCGACCTCATTCATTGCTGTCGGTCGAGAGGCTTTATTCGCTCTATACGGTCATGGGGTTCCTGGCCGGCAGCGGCCTTCACGGCGCCGTGGTCGAGTGCGGGGTCTGGCGGGGAGGAGCCGCAGCGTTATGTGCCGCCACCCTGGCATGGCTCGGGGACACCGAACGCGCGTTTTACCTGTTCGAAACGTTTGACGGGTTTCCCGAGGATGTCCGCGAGCCCGTCTTCGACGGCTCGGTGCTGACCCACGACAATTGGCATCGCGACGATGTCCAGGCCGTCGTCGAAACGAATCTTCGCGCCACCGGCTATCCGACGGATCGCATCCACCTGATCCGCGGCCGCGTGGAAGACAGCCTGCCCTGTCGGGCGCCCGAGACGATCGCGCATCTCCATCTCGATACCGACTGTTACGGGTCGACCTTGCACGAGTTGCGCACGCTCTATCCGCGGGTGGTGACGGGCGGACTGGTCTCCATCGATGATTACGGCCATTTCTCCGACTGCGCTCGCGCCGTCACCGAGTATTTCGCCGGAACTGCCGTATTCCTTCATCGCATCGACTATACCGGCAGGCTGATCATAAAGAGCGGGCAATGAGCTGTGGTGCCGCCATTGATATCAATGCATTATTAGCCGCCGGCCGGCTGGACGAAGCCCGACGGGCACTCCACCGTCACCTCACCGCCCGCCCCGACGACGGCGCGGCGCTCGGGCAGCTGGCCAAGCTCGATTACCTGACCGGCTCGTGCCGAGCCGGACTGGCCGCCATGGTCCGGGCGGTGGCTCTGGCGCCCGCCCGGCCGGATTTGCTCCAGGATCTCGCGACCATGGAGCTGGAGCAGGGCAATCACCCGGCGGCCATCGCCCGCCTCGAAACCCTGGTCGGGCGCTGGCCGGAGCGAGCCAGCGCTTGGTTTACCCTCGCCTGGGCGCTACGCCGCGACGGTCGCAACGATGCGGCCGCCGACGCCTTCACCAGGGTCATCGAACTGGAGCCGGGCAATGCCGACGCCCGCTATAATCTTGGCAATGCACTGACCGCTCTCGGTCGGAGCGACGAAGCGCTGGCCGCCTATGAAGCGGCACTGCGGCTCAAACCCGATGGCATCGAGATCATGATCAATTCGGGTGCGCTCTTGATAGCCGCGGGGCGTGAAGACGAGGCCGAAACGCGCCTGCGCCATGCCTGGAGATTGATGCCGGAGCCGCGTACCGCCAACCCGCTGGCCAACCTGCTCGCCAATCGCGGCCGGACGGCCGAGGCCGAACGGGTTTACCGTGCGGCGCTGGCCGGAACTCCTTGGCATTCCGAAACCGTGTGCAACCTTTCGGTGCTGCTCGGGCGCGTCAACCGACTCGATGAAATCGCCGAACTGTTGAGGGATGCGCTTCTCCGTCATCCGGACGATGCCGAACTGTGGAACGCCACGGGCCGGCTGCATCTGAAGCAATACCGGCTTGAGCTGGCCGAACACGCGTTCCGGAGAGCGATCGCCTTGCGCCCGGCCTTCGCCGAAGCGCTCAATAATCTCGGCATGGTCGCAGCCGAGCGCGGTGCTGAAGCTGCGGTCTTCTTCCGTCAAGCTCTGGCTATCGAGCCAAACCATGCCGGCATTCACAGCAATCTCTTGTTCGCGCTTCGCCATGGCGCCCGACTGTCACCCGAGGCCCTCTATGCTGAACACCGGAGCTTCGGGGAACGGCAGGAAGCGCTTGCGATGCCGCTGGTCCTGCCGACACCGGTTGCGGCTGATGCTGAGCGACGATTGCGCATCGGTTTTGTTTC
>SESF01025218.1_pt1 | contig 17441 bp, 23 predicted proteins | sample 3171521 | NCBI WGS metagenome assembly SESF01 (sample SAMN10866945, study PRJNA518727) | freshwater metagenome | biome: subpolar coniferous forest; feature: holomictic lake; material: water; isolation source: holomictic Lake 227, 6 m and 8 m depth | place: Canada: near Kenora, Ontario | collected...
AAAATGATTTACAAAAAGCAATAAACAGCGTGCCTTAAAATATGGCAAAATATGGCAATATGGAAGCAAAAGGAAATCAAACATCCTTCAAGCCTGGCCAGGGTGGGCGGAAAACAGGGTCATGCAATAAAATAACACTCGAACAAAAGGAAAGGGTCGAATGGGTTCTTGGACTACTGGATGATACTCTGGAAGAAGATATCCAGAATTTAAAAGCAGAAAAAAGAGTGGAATTATGGTCCGTACTTCAGGAATTTATAAGGCCAAAGCTCCAGCGGATGAATGTTGACATCACTCCGGTAGAGGACAGGATCACCAAGATCACCTTTGAAGTGGTGGAAGCTGCCATGATTCCGGGAGCAAACATAAAAACCCTACCCATTGGAGAAGACAGTGAGGGTATCCGCAGTATTCCGGAAAAACTATAAGGCCACAACCAAGATCGTAGTCAACCAGGGCGGAACCCGGTCGGGAAAAACCTTTTCCATATTGCAATTACTCATCCTTGTGAAGGCATTTGAAGACACCGACATGGTGTTTTCCATTGTCAGGAGATCAATGCCGGCGTTGAAAGCATCGGCGATGCGCGATTTCTTCGAGATCCTCAAATCGGCTAACCTTTACAATGAGAAGAACCACAACAAGACCGAGAACACTTATCTTCTGAACGGGAACCTTTTTGAGTTCATGAGTCTGGATCAGCCGCAAAAGAAACGTGGCGCCAAGCGGTCTTACCTGTTTATCAACGAGGCAAACGAATTATCTCTGGAGGACTGGGTCCAATTATCGCTGCGAACAGAGAAACAAATCTTCCTGGATTTCAACCCTTCGATGGATGAACACTGGATTTATGATCAGGTCCTGCCGCGAAAGGATTGTACCTTCATCCATTCCACCTACCTGGATAACATCCAGTTTCTGCCTGTCGAAATGGTACAGGAGATCGAAAATCTGAAGTCGGTGGATGAAAATTACTGGCGGATATACGGTCTGGGAGAAGTCGGGCAAATCACAGGATTAATCTTTACGAACTGGCGCACTGTTGATCATTGGCCGGATTCATGCAAGTGGATCACCTTCGGGATGGATTTTGGATTTAGCAATGATCCGACCGCCCTGGTCAAAGTCGGGATGGATGGCGGGGAGCTTTGGGTGGATGAACTGATTTATTCCCGGGGATTGACCAATCCGGACATCTGCAGCTGGATGAGAAAACTTGGGATCACCCAGGGCGATGAGATCATAGCGGATAACCAGCCAAAGTGCATTTACGAAATCCACCAGGAGGGCTTCAAGATTATGCCCACCTTCAAGGGTCCGGACTCCATCCTGACCGGGATCGATATTTTGAAGCGGTACCCGATCAACGTGACCAAACAGTCCATCAACCTGATCAGGGAGTTGAAAAACTACAAATGGAAGGAGGATGCATCCGGAAAGCCGATGAATATTCCCATCGACCGGTTTAACCACGCCATTGATGCCATCCGTTATGCCTGTCTTAGCAGGTTATTTCATGGGCAGAGGATCATCAAGACGGCGATCCATCAAATTTAAGGTCACCAGTCCGGGGTTCGTCCGCCGGGAAACCCTGGCCGACAGGCCAGGGAACCGGGATAGCTGAACCCGATTAGGCTTTATGAGCCTGGGTAAGTTGAATGAGCGAACGCAACTCGGAAACCAAAACCGGCTTAGGCTGCGAGCTTTGCCTGATGGCCTGGATGCGCGACAACTGCGAATGAACTTTGGCTTGATAAGAAGCCCTGGAACGATTGGATGATTGATTTGCTGCCATGATAACCCCCGCTTTTAATTGTGTGAAAAAAATGAAACTTATTGGCCACAAACACCGAAGTAATTTTTTAAAGGGCAAGGCTGGCGGTCGTTTTTTTACCCCCAAAAAATAGACACGTCAAAAAAACGAAGCCACCCGAAGGGTTTAGCCTTACACGTAAAAATTACGCAGGTAACTTTGACAATGAGTTGCATTTGTTGCACTCACCCATCCGGCGGTGCCGGAAATACGGGCGCAAGCCCGAAATCCCTGATTACCTGGTAATATTAATCAAGACCTTCCATCCACGGGAGCGGGAATCCTGGTTCTGATGGAGGCGTAGGACTTCCACAGGGAACAGGAAATCGTAATTTAGCGGGAATAGAAGCCCTGACATGCGGGTATCTCTGCTCTGCAGGAATAGTTACTGGCCGCCTGGGCGGATCAGGAATAACCGGCGGATCTGAAGGAACCGGGATTTTTACCGGATCATCGAACTGAATTAATAGTTGCGTCTCCATTTATAGGTATTTTGATTGCGATGCCAGCGTTTGGCAGCATTGCGGATCACAGCAATGATAAAGAGTATAGAACCCGCCAAACTCATTATGTAAAAGATCATAAACCCTCCGTTTTGAATTGGTTGAAAATATAATGATGGAAAAAAATTGAAATCTTAGCATCCAGTAACCGGACAAAATTTTAGATGCAAGGCCGGCGGTCGTTTTTTTTACTTCTAAAAAAATTGATTCTTAAAAAAAAACGAAGCCGCCCAACGGGCTTGGCCTTGCAGATATAAAATTTTGGAAGGTAATTTTGCGGCAGATTTTGATTTTATTATCCGATTGCTGACAAAGTGAACGAAGGATGGTTGACCAGCTGCCAAGATTTGCACCCGAGGCACGAGGTGTGCAATAGGTGGCAGGAGTCGGCTGGCGGACTGAGAAAACCTTAGGGAGCCAACCTGCGGCCAGTTCTTTCCGCTGGTTGGCCTTTAACGAGAAGCTGGCAAACCTGCTCAAACGAAGCTGATGCGGCAATGTATTCACCGGTATCAGCAAACGGTAAAGGGATCGGCGAATGACGCATTGAAGTAGCTTTTATGGAAGGTGAGCGGAGTGTAGCGCAACGAAATGGAGCATCCGAGGTTATGAGGGTGCGAAATGTAGTGAAGCGGAACATAGCGAGGCCTGTAATAACAAGATATCTTCAATGGGTCATGATCGAGGTGAAATACTTTGCCGCTACTCGTTGTACTGATTACCGGGGAACGTAGAGTTTCAATTTATTGAACCGCTGGTTACGAGGACCGTATGATCAGTAGTGGGAGCGGCCCTCCCCGTCGGCGATACTAACGGGGTTACCTAATCGATTAGGGGACGAACTTTATTTTTTTGAAAGTTTGATTTCCCGAAGTTTAAAGAGTTCATCTGTGTTGATGATATTTGTAAATCCCTTTTTAACAAGGCCATTTCGCAATACCTTGTCACCAGACCATAATTTACACCTGAAATATTTTGAGAATGCCACATAAGCAACATCCTTGGGATCTATATCTTTTACCAGATGTTCAGAGGAAACCCTAATTGAGAGAGGAATGTGTACTTCGGAAATGAAAGAAATGGGTTTGTAAACTTTATCTTCGATTTCAAGTAGTTCGGAATTTGAATAACCTGAAGTCATCAATATTTTTTTTTGATATTTTCGAATCTCATCTTTTAAGAACCGAGGGGCAATAAATTCATAAATATTATGGGAATTGAGCAGGATATCCCCAATTTTGCCATCGGTATTGAGGATAGCACTGAAAATGATATTGGCATCAACAATGATTCTCATTGAATGAAGCTGTTCTTATTCTTATCCCACCAGGCTTGATTGAGCTCATTAGCAAGTTTATCAGCATCCGATTGTTTGGCCTTGCTTTTTGAGGTTATTTCCAGATATTCCAAATAATCCATAATTCGCTGAAAACCAAAGGTGTCAACTTTAGGGGATATCTTAATAAGTATCTGATCTTTTGTTTTTTCGATTATCATAAGGTGAATCTTTACTCCAAATGTACAAAAAATTGTTAATTTCACGAAAACGGAGTTAGATTTTGCTGGCAGAAGGATAGCTTTCCATGATCACTTGCTGGGCCCGAAAAGCTGAAATTTTGAAGGCGGAGCAAGGTGAAAAACAGAGTAAGAAAATTGCTCGTTTTGCGATGGCTGAAAAATTATCAGCTTAAGTTGTACAGCAGGTGATAGAAAGTCCGCTGCCAATATGTTTTCTTTTCTTGAAACTTTTTGGCTGCGGAATGGCCGGAAGTATGGAATATGGGAATCTACAACGGACACTTGTCAGGCTCGTCACTGCAGGAGGCAGGGCATTTGCCGGTTTTACAATCTGGTGGTGGTGATGGCAGGTGCTTTATGCGATACCGGCAATATTAGGGAATATGCAGCGAACTCTGAGAGGATTGCGCGGCAGCTTGGTTTGCATTGGATGACAGTATTGATTTACGCTGCGGCGCAACCTCGAAGCAGTGAGTGGTTGGGGAGTGAAGGGCTTGCTGTGGGAGCAAATGGAGCGTCCGGCGGCAAGGAGCATGCTGATTAATTGATGAACGGATGTATGCCGACTGTCGCGAAATGAAGCGGACACATGAAGCCCGGGAACGACCATCTGGTGCTGGCAGGTATTGCATAATGCACCATGATCGAGGCAGAAATGCGCTGCCGATTTACTTCTTGTACATCAAACTCAAATTTACTCGTCAACCGGTTGGAAGAGCACCCTCTCAAACCTCTCGTGAAACTAACCTGGATATTTATCATAATACTGATTTATAAGAGTGTCCGCAGGTATGGTGCTGAGCGATGGAAAGCAGCAGCAGCGGCAGTTTTATAAAGTCATGTTATGATTAAATAGACAGAAACTCGTCGTACTGAGGGGAGGAGCATGCTGGCTACAATGGATTGAAACGATTGCCACGGCGGTTGCAGATTTCTGATATGGGAAAAATATCCGGTTTTTCCCGGGACAACCAGCTGGTACAGCTGGGGGTGGGGGGTGGGACTTCAGGTGTAAAAGTTGCTTGCAGGCGAAGCTGCTTTGATGAACTGAAGGGGCAACTTCATAAGCCTGAAGACCAAATGATAGCAGAATGAAGTATCGAGGCTTATGAGGTTGCCCAGGTAAGATGGATTATCGTACAAACCATTCTGCGAGCAACGGGTAAGAGTGAAGGAATGAAGCGGCTGGGGGAGCTGCGCAGCAGCGGCAGCAGCGAAATGACTGAACGATTACCGGTTGCGAGGTGGAGCGCTATTGATCTTTGATTTCTTTGATTTTCTTCTGCGACAATTGCTTTGCATTTTGACGGGTCACAATTTTCTTTCCTGACTTTTCCTCGATGGCCTTGCGCGTATTTCCTGCAATTGTGCCACCCTGCCTTGCAATTTTTCGATTATTTTCAAAACCTACCGGTTTCTTTTCTTTGGAGATTTCAGTTGTTGTTGCTTCTGCCAGCATATTTAAAACTAATTCAAGATTCGACATGTGATCGCGAAGGTTTTCTTTTTTCAGATTTTTGAATTGCTTATACTGTTTTGTTGAAAATCCGCTCCATGCCTGGGTAATATCATCGGTAAGTATGGCAAATTCCTGGCCTTTTTCAACGCCCCGGTTTTCCCATTCATCGGTTAAGTCTTTGCGAACTTCAATACTTTTAAGCCGCTGGTTGATCCATTCTTTAGAATACCCTTTTCGTAAATAGGTTTCCATTAACCGATCAATGCCTTTTTCAGGATCTTCAATTTCGTCGATACGCTCAGCGCCAACTTTTGCCAACCACATTTTAAATGGCTCGGCTTTTGACGAGGGAACTGACTGTATAAGTCGAAATAGTTGCTCAGTATCAGCAACATCAGTTAATCGCATTTTTCCATCAGCAGCAGGCATTTTCAAAGCGTTACAATTTGTAACGGTTTCGTTTCCTTCACCCAGGAGCCTTTTTTTCAGAACCCTCCAATATATCTGAGGATTTTTGCTCTCCGAAAGGACGCCAACCACGTCGACAATCGAAAAATACCATTTTTCCTGGTCACTGTCCCAATGACAACGAACCTGCTTTTGATTGAATAGTTTTATTGCCGTTTCTTTAGTCATTTTTATCCATGGTTAGTAAGTACAAATATATGCTTTCTATTTCTTTCAAGAATCTCCAATGGGAAAAATCGAAATCTAAGGCTTTTGATAACCGATAATATCATTTTGCCTTAGAATTGACATGTTGAGCTGCTAAAATTTTGTTCGTTAAGGTTAACATTGACACCTCCCATCGATCATCTTTATCATCATCAGGACCGGGAAATCTTTTTTTAAACCTGTGTTTTACGCCTGTCCATGATGTGTCCCCTTCAATGCTTACTGCTCCAAGTAACTCATATTCTATCCCTTTCATAAAAAAGAACCGGTTGCCTTTCTCAAATCCGTAGCATCGTTTTCTGTTGATGTATGTTACTTCAAGGCCCATGGTAATTTTAATGGATTTTAGGGGTTACTTGTAAGGTTACAGCATATGACATCGGCCATTTTTTTTCAAGTCCGATCCGGATATTTGGAGGTGTACCACTGGTAGAATTCATCGAAGGTGTGGATCAGCAGGTATATTCCTCCGGCCTTTTCGACCTGCTGTTGATATATTTCCTGTTCGGGCCGGATACGATCGCGGCCGACTTTAATCTCAATTTTAACTGACCGGCCGGCAATGGTGGCTGAAATGTCGGCCGAACCTTTCTGCATACTCGACTTTATCCAGCGCACAGAACCTATCTGCCTTTGTTGACCCAGCACATCGGTATAGGTTTTACGCATATCAACCCTGCGGCCAGTGATGGATATCCGCTCAGCCTGGCCGCCGGATAGCTGGATGAATTTTATCACTGCCTTGGTTAGTTCATTGGCTTTGGTGGCCTTGATGGGTTTGTTTGGCAATAACCGTTCGGGTATTTCGGGATAGCGGCGTACCATATCGGCATGAATCATGGCATTGAGGGTGGCCAGCGGTTTCATAATACAATATTTTCATAATTGAATATCCCTTGCGGCAAATCGCACCCTCTTATCTTATAAAGAAAAGTAACCCATTGTCTTTCTGTCAAAAGCATTCTCCCATTTGGCATCCACTCTTTTGCCTCATTATTTAATGGCACGATGTTCCACTGGGTGAAATCAGATTTATAGCGACATGCAAACACTGGAATACCGGCTCTAGTTCCAAGGTCAATCATTGCCTGGTATGTTGGATGTATCGCGTTTTGTGGCGCTGAATGCTCATGTTTGTATTCAACAATGGCCACAGCTTTTCCCCGGTCATATTCCAGGAACAGGAAATCCAAATCTACAGCCGGTAAATCCCATCCCCATTTTCTATGTCGGAGGGATAATTCCAAATCACGCCAACCTGTTCTTTCCAGCTTTACTGATGGAACACCGCTTTGCATCTTTCAAGACTTTTAGTTACGCAGTCCAAATCGATATCACACCCCACAAACCGTCTGCCCTGGCTTAAGGCAGCAACACCAGTGGAGCCTGCCCCTACGAATGGATCACATATCAGGTCGTTCGGACTGGTTAATCTGTTTACCAAATCGATCATACCTGTTTCAGACTGACCCCATTCATGAAAATCCTTATCGTTGCTGTTTGATTTTGTTACATCCCCGATCCACTCTATTGCATCGCCAAATAAGAGTACCGGTTTCCAAAATGTGTTCACTTTTGATACCCATTGCTGGACGGCCTGACCGCCGGGTGTTAGATAGGCCATAGTCCACCTGTATTTCAAATGGCGCGACATCAGTGGCAATATTTCAGGGAGGTAGCTTTGACCACACATCACCGCAACGATGGATACCTCTTTTGACAATTCGGCCAAACTATCATATAGATAGATAAATTTTTTAGGGTACGGCGGGTCTGTAATGATGGCATTTGGCTTTACCGTGGCCATGAGTTCGTTGTATCCACAATGCCTGATGCTGCATACCGATTCAAACTCGGTAATATTTTTTAGCTCAGCGGCCCGATCTTTTATGGCAATTTCTCGTTCAATGCGCGTTACCTCTTTTTTAGCCTGGGAGATTGTTTTTTCGCCACGCTTTACCTGTTCAAATATTTCAGGTTTATCATATCGCAGCCTGGATGCTTCATTGATGTAGGTGCGGTTGGTGTTGAATACTGATGCTAACTTGGTAGGTGTTGAGTTTTCATGTTCATTTCGCAGGGGTTGTGACAATTTTTTGTCACAAACACCAAACAATCCCTTTTCGTGGGTTTCAGTTAATTTTTCTGATTGCTTTTCCCGGCGTTCCTTTTCAACTTTTTCTTTTATTGCCGACACCATTTCTTCCGCCTCAACGGCAATTGCAGCCCACTGAGAACTATTCAGGTTTCGCCTCTTGTTTGTGCGCATCACGAACTTTAACGCCTGAGCATCGGTTCCGGCAAACTCATGATAAACTGGTTGTATTTTCAATTCATCGCATGCCCGGTAGCGGTTCCAGCCGTCCAGTATCTCACCATGATAGGTGTATATCGGATTCTTTGTATCATACCCATTCGCAGCCAGATCATCCTTCAACCGATTGTAGTCGTCTGACTGCATGAGCGGGAAAATATTGAACTTGTGTTTACGCATATCTTCTGATTTTAAAATGGTAAAACTTCATCATCATAATTCATCACCTGTTGTACAGGCTCATTCCACGACCTGGACAGGTAACTATCATAGTCTGCCGATTCACCTCTGTGATGTATCCTTCCGTTTACAGTGTTGTAGCAAAAATCAATCGACCCGCCCGGGCCCCAGTGTTTAAACTTTACCTTCTGAACGACTACAGATACCACACCTTCAGCCCAGTTCCGATAAATAGTAAGTCCATAATCAGCCTTGTTATAGAAATTGGCCGATCCTGAAATATCATACAGTGTAGGGATTTCAAACAATGAGGGAGTATCCTTCTTGTTTGTCATTTTCCGGGGATGGGCTACCAGAAAAATAAGTACCCCATTGATTCTGGCAAAATTTGCCAGTTTATCCAGGAACTTACTGATGTACTGGGTTTCGGATTCGGACTTATCGAACAAATGATCAAGTTTATTAAACGGGTCGATGACTAAAATCTTAATTCCACGTTTGCGAACGAGATATCTGGCCTTTTCAAGGATGGAATCAATTGTAACATCTTCTTCCGGAGAGATGAAATAAAAATTATCGTTCATGTATTCAAACACGCGGTTAAATTCTTCAACCGCCATGTACCTCCCATCGAACGACTTTCCTGAAATCTTGGATGCTATTTTTCCGTAGTGGTAAGAAAGTGGATGATTTTCGGGGCTGAAGTAGGCTGCTTTCCATCCATGGATCGAATTCAGACGCGTGATGATGAAATCGACGATTTCACTCTTTCCATGTCCAGGTATTCCTGTAACGACCGCTAATCTTCCGATCACCCACGAGACCGCGGCGTCAAACTGGGCCATTCCAATATCTGCCCCCGGCCGGAACCCGTTAAGATAGAGATCATGCAGGCTTTCGTAAAGGTCATAACAGGTAAACACGCCTTCAACCTTTACATCTGCTGCTGACTTCAGCAGATTTCCCAGGTCGAACGATCCGTGACGCTGCAAATATTCGTTGGCATCCTTGCAATCATCATAACAAATCACGGAACATCGTTCGGCGCCCAGGCGGCGTATCAGCTCATCACGCAAGCTGATTCCTGCCTGATCGTTATCCACCCCGATGTAGAATTTTTCAATGTGCTGCAGTTCTGCATAACAGTTGTCGATGTATTCCATGGATTTCGAGCCGGCGCCATTGGGAACGCTGATCGTATTTTTTACTCCTGCCTGGATGAACGAGAGGCAATCCATTTCGCCTTCGACAATGACACATTCCTTGCAGCTGCTGATGCTGTCGATGTTATAGAATATCAGTTCAGCGCCCTTTTCCAGCTTGAAATTCTTGGCGCCATCGCGATACTTCACATTCACCAGTTGTCCCTGGCGATAGTATGGGAAACATATCACGTTGGCATTCCTGGTCACCTGTGGCATCCATTCCACGGCGCTGCTGATATTCATGGAATTCAAAACATCATCCAGCACCAGGCGTGAACGCATCCAGGTGGCCGCTGCATTGGTGAGTGCGGTGCGGTTCTTCCACTGCGGGATGGAATATTCCTTCATTTGAACCTGCTCAATGAAAGTATAGAACGACACACCACAGTGCATGCAGTGCCCTATTCCTTTTTGCAAGTTGAACGAGAAGGGCTTTGCACTTTTCTTATTCCTGCTGGCTGAACATTCGGGACAGCTCTGACGGTTCTCGCCCGAGCGGTTGATCTGTAAATCGTAAATTTTTCCGGTCGTTGATTTTATCTTCATCTTGGAAATATGATTGAAGATGAACCACTCGGTTTCTTATTCTCATCTTTGAACCACACCGACTGCATTTTCTGCTTCCAATTCCTGACCTGTTTCCCATTGCTGTCTTTCCAACCAGCAACGGAATAGTAATTGAAGGCTTTTACTGCCGATTGTTCTGAATATCCATTTTCAATGAAATAGGATTTCACCTGATCCAAATTTGGGTACTCGTACCCTCCTTTCCTTTCCCCCGGACCCCCTATTCTATTCTCTATAATTTCAATTTCATTTTCAGTTTCAATTTCAGTGTTTGTTATACCTTTTGTTATAACAGGTGTTATATCAGAATTGGCATACCGTTTTTTCATTCCTTCCTTACCGGCACGTGACTTTGCGGTTCTTATTTCTTCGTCACGAACCATCTTTCTGCAGTATATTGCACCATCTTCGCGACGAGAAAACACATTAAATTCTTCCATTTGCTGTATCGCCCGATCTAACACAATGCTATCACAACCTATGAAACGTGTTATAACAGAATGGCTAACAGGTTTTCCATTTATTGTTAAAAAACCACGTTCAGTTGATTCCCACATGAACCCAAGCAATTCAAACCAAATCATGCGGACATCTAAATCCATTGCACGTATTTCGGGAGCTTTACGCCAATCACCAAAATAGAATGGGAATGCTGGTAAATCGTATTTTTTAGCCATTGCAGTTACTTGTTAAAGTTGTTACTGCTGATCCTTTATGAATTGCTGGTACAATTGGCCAGTGGTATAATAATCTGTCGCCTTGTGCTTATGACTTACGGTATTGTACCAGGTTGATTCCTGAAATTGCCGCCATCCAAATGAATCGAGCCATTCAGCAAAGGCCGTGGCTTCTTGTTTGGTGAATCGTTCCATGAGGCCGGCGATTGAATTAAAAAATGGTTTATCGAAATCAGGATGGGGATTGCTTGTAATATCTTCGCAATTACCTATTTCGAATTCCCGGATCAGAAAGTCTTTTGCTGGCGCCATTTTTTTAAGGGATTATGATCAGAAGGGAAGATCGTTTATTGGTTCATCAAGCGGGCCCGTTCCGTCATCAGGAGGCGAGGGAGTGACTGATTGTGATGCAGGTGGTGGATCGTTGAACGGATCGGCCTCGACAATAACGGCATCTTTTGGGATGTGCTTTTTGATTTTGCCAGCAACATAATTTGATTTCAATTTTTCGCTGTACTTGACCCACATGGCCACATCAAATTTTTCGGTGTGGCCGCAATGAGGGCACGTTGTCATTGCATTTCCTTTCCATTGGGGTTGCTGGGAACCTGCTACACGATCGGTGTTTGGGAAGATGCTGATCTCTTCGGGTTTCATTTCATAGCTGGACATATTTTTTGATTTTAGGGTTATGATTTACGAGTGACGAATGACGAGTGACGAATGACGAGTGACGAGTAACGAGTGACGAATGACGAGTGACAAATGACGAGTGTTAGAATGGGTATTTTGATAGATAGACTTCGAGGCCTTTGTCGGCGATCCAGACGGAGGCGTTCGGTGCTACAGTTTGTACTGATTTTGTAAAAATTTTTGAATCGGAATTACCGCTGCTCAGGTGCAGCAGGACAATGTTTCGGACTTGTCTCATATCGTTTGCCTGCAGGAATTGCAGACAGGTATCAAGGCTCATATGCTTGCCTACGGCCCGGTCGTTGGTGAGGATTGAATCCTCGTAATTGGCTTCGATCAGGATGTGGTTCAGGTTATTGAATTTATGCGGGATACAGGCGGCATCGGTGACAAAAAGAATTGAACCGGCCAAGGGATGTTTGATTAAAAAACCGAGGGTAGGAACGCCATGTGGGACAGCAAAGCATTTGATGGTAAACTGGCTGATTTGAACTGGTAGTGGAGAAAACTGAAAGACACGGTGGCCGGATAAATTCGCTGCTGCAATGGTTTCTTTTGAGGTGTAGATATCGATGCCGTACTTCATGTAGTCATTGGCATATTTGCAATGATCGCCATGGGAATGGCTGATCAGGCACCCGACCACTTTGCTCAGGTCGTAGTTCAGGGCTTTTTTTAACTCCTGGAGCCGGATTCCTGCTTCGATAATCAAGCACTGGGAATCCGACTCGATGAGATAACAGTTTCCAGCGCTTTCGCTGCCGAGTACCTTGAGTGTCATCAGAAACCGGGTTCTTTGGGTGAAGGATGTGTTGCAGGAATGCTTACATTGGGTGAAGTTTCGTTTTTCCACTCGCGTTTGTTTTCGGGTTTTGCAGGTGCAGGAGCGGAAATTTCTGTAACTTCTTCTGCAACCTGAACAGTCTCCTCCTCTGGAATGTCGATGACGCCGCTCTGATTTGCAGCTGCTTCAATCTCAGCTTTCGCTCTTCCCATACGGCCATCTTCACCTGGTTCCATGAGCACTGAATCATCGCTGGAGGCAATGAGCAGTTTACATGCCCGGTTGATGACAGTTTTCTTGGCCATTTCGCCCGGGAAGTTTGTATGGGCAGGACTTTTGCCTTTGGTTGGACCCTGTTCCCAGGATTTTTGAATCTGGGCCATGGTCATGATTTCGGTATTTACACTGCCGTCGTCGAACGTAACTACGGCATAGGCGCCAATGATTTTGGCATCATCGAGGTTTTCCATTCGCTGCGAATGAACGGTGATCTTCTTCATGCCCGTGGTTGTATCGATGGCATATTCGAACACATCGCCTTTGTAGATCACTCCGGCATAGATATTCTTCATCGCGCTGTACCGGCGTGCCAGGGCAATGCTGCCGGCGTACTCCCGTTGCATCGTCAATTTGTCGCCATACACAATGAAGCTACACTGGCGCTTGGCGGGATTTAATCCTTGCACCACCATGTTGAACAAAGAGTTTGCTATGGAATCGGGCGTGGATGTTTTCAATACCGGGAGGTTTGCCTTGTCTTTCATGTCCTGCAGGATGAGCCAGGCTGAGCGGAGCGCATTTTCGGCGCTGTAATCGGGTGGAAGGGCGATGCCTCCGATTTCTTTGAGGCTGTTGACTTTGGTGAGCACTTTTTCGACCATGGGAGGCTCGAATTTTTTGATTGTTGTTTCTGGGGTCATAGGGGTTAGGGTTTAGGGGTTGGATTAGCCATTAGCCATTGGCCATTGGCCATTGGGGATTGGCCATTGGGGATTGGGTTATTTGATGGTTAAGGTTTTGTCGGTGCTTACGATGAGGTTTATTACCTGAGATTGGGTGGCGGGGATGTTGTTTGTGGATTCGCGGTTGTCGATCCAGATGGGGGCTGATATGCCATAGTGTTTGCTCAGGGTATTGATGATGTCTATGCCGGCCTGGATTTTTCCGGCGCTGTTGACGTCGGCAAAGGGTACGCCTTGGACCAGACACTCGCAGGTCTCTTCGATGCTGCCATTGATGAGGGTGTTGAACATGCGAAAACGGACGAGGCTGAATTTACCATTGATCATGGTTTCGACTGTGTCCATGCGGGAGCGGGTATAGGCATTCATGGCAAACTCCTGCTTTTCGAGCCCGCTGATCTGCCCGGCCAGGGATTTTTCTTCGGCCAGGAGTTCTTTGATCCTGGAATTACCCCGGGTGATCACATCCAGATGGCCCAGGGTCACCTGAAGGGCATAGATTTCGGCCTGGGCTGCGGATTTTTGGAGTTTGAGAGATTCGATATCCAGTTTTGGCGCCTCAAGGATCTGCAATTCAAGGATGGAGATTTGTTTTTTAATATCTGCATACCGAGGGATGGTATCGGGATCGGGTTCACCGGCGGGTGGGATCGACTCAGCCTCTTTGAGTTGCCCGGATAAAGATTCGGCCTTGTGAGATAGTTTATCGATGCCGGCTTTCAATGAATCAATCTGTGCATTGGCTTCACCAAGCATTACGGAAAGTTTCCGGCCTTCGGCGGTGATTCCGGAGAGTTGTTTTGAATTGTTCTCATTGAATGCATGGATCATTTGCGCCGATTTTTCGGCCAGGGTATCGGGATCAAATTCCCGTTTGCAGGTGGGGCAAACAGACTCGCCTTCGCCGAGCTTCAGTTCTGCAATGCTTATCTCGGCCCACAATTCACGGAGCGCTTTGATTTTGGCCTCGGTGGCCGATTTAGATTGTACAGCCAGATTGCAAGCCTGATGCTCCTCGTTCCATTGGCGGGAGACACCGGCTAATTTCTGTTTGAGATCGTTGATTTTAAATACTCGTTCATTTTCAACTTTCTGGGCTTCACTTTTCGCCTCAAATTCCAATGACTGCAATGTTTTTCGATGTGCGAATATCTGGTTCTGCACCTGCTGAACCGATTCGCCCTGCGTTTTGTAGGCCGCCACCTGGTCGTTGATCGTGTTTTCAAGATCAAGCAAGAGCGCCTGTTTATTGCAGATATCGGATTTGATTGCCTCGAAATCGACCGGTTCGGGCAGTGACCGGGTGACCTCATCGATACGAGAAGGGATGGTTTTGAGATCATCGCTGAGTTTCTTTTTACGCATGGCCAGTTCTTTGAGAAAATCAGCCAGTGGTTTGCCGGAGTTAAGCAGGATGGTTATTTCGGCTACCTGCTGTTTGTTCATTTTGGCCAGCACATCGGCATTTGAAATTTCTCCGGCAATCAGGATCAACACCTGGCGGCGGTCCTGCCATTTCATCGAATTGAAATGCAGGGTTGAAGTAAGCAATTTGAAAAGGCCTTCATTCACCACGGCATCGACCTTTGTCTTAAATTCACCTGCTTGCTGTGGAACGCCATTCCAATAGAACAGCGTTTCGTGGCCGGTAAGCTCGCTTTCTTCGGAGCCGCGTCGGCGTTGCCACTTCTCCTGGTAAATGCGTTTAAGGGTTATTTCTGTGCCATCAATGTACAGGATGCCCTCAACTCCGTGTTCGAGCATGGGAATGGATTTGCCAAGCTGATCAAGGGTTTTGATATTGAAATCCTTGGAATCGTGGGAGTCTTTACCGAATAGCAGCCAGGTGAACGCATCGAAGATGGTGGACTTTCCGGTACCGTTTTCACCATGGATGTTGGTGACCTCGTTAAATTCGATGGACAGTTTCTTAATACCCTTGAAATTTATCAGGGTAAGTTTTTTGATCTTGATGTTCATAGCGGATCGATTTCGAGAGAGGTTTGCAAATACCTTTGTGGGATGGGGCGTTCGAGTTGACATACTTCACCCGTGTCGGAACGGATCCACGATACGGTATCATGGGCAGGGTCGATGATCACTTCGCATTTGGTGTTCCGGTATTCTGAACCGGCGTTGATAAGCGTGGCAGTTTTGTTGATGATGGCATCGTGGCCTTTGATTTCAGCCTTAATCTGCGCGGAGAATGAGGCGAGGTTGTCTTCGGCCTGTTTCTTTTTGTTGATGTGTTCGCTCATCTCTTTGGAGATGGAAAGCATTTCCTCATCGGAGAGGGTGCATTTGAGGTTTAATGTTTCGAATTTGTTCATGGGATTGGGGGTTATTGTTGGTTGGGAACATTATATCGGTATCTGTCGTTGTAAATCCTATAAGCTGAACTTTCGGACAGATGCAGGCTCGTGCCGGCATTGGAGAAAGCCTGTTGTTTAGAATTCCCTTCACGGATAAGTGCATCAATATGCAGGATCAACCTGATATTGCGGGAAACAATATTACTGCGGCGTGGGGTGAGTGATCTCATAAATTTCCTTTTGAAACTTCAAAACAGTAATTGGTAAAAAAGCGTTCGGGGAATGGGTGGGGGATATCAAAGGTTTTAATGATCCTGCCCTGTTTAAGCACGATGATCTTGTCGTCACCGACCAGCCATGCCACCTTGAGTTCGGTTTCGTAGTCGATGATGGCGATATACTGATCGAGGTCCTTGTTGTATTTTGTGAGAAGGAATATCATATCACTTGGATTTAGCAGATGATTTATCCATTTTCTTACCTCTGAAGGCCAGGCTGGAGATTGCTTCGGCCTTGATTTCATCGACCGTTGAGCGGCGGCTGGTTTTGACCCATTCGAGAATTTCCTTTTTAGAAAAGTATAACCGGCCGCGGCGTTTCATGCAGGGGATGGATCGCTGGTGCACATAGCCATACACGGTGGGAACCGTTACGGATAACATGTCGGCCACATGAACGATGGTGAGCAGCTCTTCTTTAACAGGATCGGAAGGCTTGGGATTGAATTCGGACATTGCCCGGTAGACCTGATTGAAGATCAGGCTTTCCAATTTTTCAAGGGACAGGGGGGAGAGGATGAAATCTTGCATAGCTGATTTGAATTAAAAACCAGCTGCAAATAAAATACAAAAAAAGTCGAATAATCAAAATTGCCTCGGCAAAAATTGCCTCGAGGCAAACGAGGCAAACGAGATAATTTGTAAGCAATTAAATATGAGATAATTGATAAAAGAAATGAGCAAAAATCGTGATAGGCAAACGAGGCAAAACGAGGCAAATCGAGGCAAATGAGGCAATTGGAAAAAAATGCAAGAGGAGTGTTATTACTTGATTTTTTTGAAAATATTGGAGTAATCACGCAAGGTGGCGTGGTTATGAGTAATGGTTGATCGACTAATTTTATCAGTTTTGAACGTGTTCATACAGATCGTTTGGATTTCAGACGGGCTAAATATTGTTTTCTTACAGTATCCTTGCATGATCAGACATTTTATTATTTTTGTCTGAACAGCCATCCATGCTGATGTGTAATCCCGCCATGTTCCATTAATCGTACAGTAGCCTTTTTCGTGGAGAATGGCCATGACACGATTATATTCTACAGCCGAATTAAATGCATCAAGCAAATTATCATAAACGGGTTGAGCCGTTGTAACGATTTTAGAGACAGGATGGGTGGCCGGTTTTTTGTGTGATTGAACAGGTGAAGGGTAGCTGACAAAATAGGACATATTGGCCAGATATGATTCAATGATGCTGCGCAGGTTTGTATTGTAATTGTCGACAGACCGGAATGTTTGCCGGACCCAGTGTTCGGTGCTGCCTCCTTCTTTTATATAATTTTCAAGAAGATTTTTCAGGAAGGAATTAATGATTTCGTCGCTGACATGGATTTGCTGGAGGACATTTTGCAGCGAAGAGCAATCGAAGGTATCGAGCTGATCGACCTGGTCGGCTTCTAACTCAAACTCAGGATAGTTGGCAAAAAGGTCCTTTACCGGGACTGTTAATTCGTTGAATGTGATTATGCGATCACAATTCCTGATCAACCCATATAGG
>SESF01001369.1_pt1 | contig 17420 bp, 16 predicted proteins | sample 3171521 | NCBI WGS metagenome assembly SESF01 (sample SAMN10866945, study PRJNA518727) | freshwater metagenome | biome: subpolar coniferous forest; feature: holomictic lake; material: water; isolation source: holomictic Lake 227, 6 m and 8 m depth | place: Canada: near Kenora, Ontario | collected...
AGCACCAATTGTAATGAAATTCGGCTTCGGCCGGCCAGGCTCCGGCACAGCGGCAGGCACAATGACGGGCCTGGCGACAGGCTCGAAGGCGGCAACCGTGGCGGGCAAGGCCTCTGGCGACGCGGAGAGCCTGCGCCAGGCTGCGGCCCTCGCCAGACGCGACGCGGGAGAGGGCGTGCTGGTCGTCCTCTCGGCCTTTTTCGAAGTCACTGACGATCTCCTCCGCTGCGGACGGACGGCGCAGGCGGGGAACGAGGAAGGCGCCATCGCAGACCTCGAGGCGATCCTCGGACGGCACGAGGGCGCTGCGGCGGAGCTTCTCGGTCCCACGGTCCACCCCCTGGTGGAAGCCGCCATCGGCAAGGCCAGGAAGGAGCTCTCCGCGCTGCTGCGCAGCCCCTCCCTCCTTGGCACAGCCCTCGCGGTGGAGACCGTTTCCAAGGGCTGGGATCTCCTGGCAGGCCGAGGTGAGATCCTCTCCTCCACCATCTTCGCTGCCTGGCTCGGGCTGCCCCTGGTCGATGCCCGTTCGGTGGTCCGCACCGATTCCCATTTTGGCTCGGCCAAGCCCAGACCCGAGGAAATCCGGAAGCTCGCCGCCAGGGAAATCATCCCCCTCCTCGGTCCTGGAAAAATCGTCGTCACCCAGGGTTCGATCGGGTCAGACGAGACGGGAACCCCGACCACGCTGGGACGGGACGGCACAGATTTCAGCGCCAGCCTCCTTGGAGCAGCCATCGACGCTGCCGAGATCCGGATCTGGACCGAGGCAGAGGGTATCCTGGCCTGCGATCCGCGCCTGGTTCCTGAAGCGCGGCCCATCGCCGTCCTGGGCTACGACGAGGCAGCGGAGTTGGCCGCCTACGGTACGGGCATTCTCCACCCCGCGACCATCCAGCCGGCCGTCGAGAAGGGCATCCGTGTAACTGTGCGGAGCCTCCGCAGCCCCGAAGGCCGCTTTACGACCATCTCGCGCGACCCGGAACCGGGACCGCCGGTAACCGCCCTCGCCACCCGGGGTCCGGTCACGATCATCACAATTACGACGCCACGGATGCTCGGTGGCTCGGGCTTCCTCTCGCGCATCTTCCAGGTCTTCGAACGGAGGGGGATGGAAGTCGACCTCGTGTCCACCTCCGAAGTCGCGGTCTCGCTCACCCTCGACGCGGGTCTGTCCCTCGACGAACTCGTGCGGGAACTCTCCGCCTTCGCCGAGGTCGCGGTCAACAAGGACAGGGCTGTGGTAGCCCTGATCGGCCGCGAGATCAAGAAGACCCGTGGTGTCTCGGGAAAAGCTCTCGGAGCCCTCCGCGACATCAACATCGAGATGATCAGTCTCGGCGCCGACGAGATCAACCTCTCCCTCGTCATCGCCCAGGGCGACGCACGCGAAGCCGTGTCGAGGCTCTACGCAGCTTTTTTCGGCGAGGGCGAAGGCGAAGCGCTGTCTGCCAGGGCGACTCCCGTCGCGGCACCTTCAACCATCGGGCCGTCCATCGCAGCCGAGGCGCGGCAGGCGAAGGACGAGCCAAGCACGAGCCAGCCTGCGGGGCAAGCCGCGGGGCAAGCCGCGAAGGAAGCCAGGGCCAGCGATACGTCCACCCTCCGCGTCGGCGTCTTTGGCCGGGGGAGGCTGGGTTCAGCTGTCGCCTCCCTCGTACAGCGCGAGGCGGGCATGAGCCTGGCCTGGTGCATCGGCCGCTCGGGCCCGCCTGACACCGACGTAGACGTTGTCCTCGACGTAAGCGCTGCCGCGGCAGTGCCCCAGCACCTCGAATGGGCCCTGGCGGCAAAAGTGGATCTCGTGATCGGGGCGACAGGCTGGGACCGCGCGCTGCTCTTTGACCGCCCAGCCACCGTCGAAGAAGCCGGAATCGGCATTTTGGTAGCGCCTAACTTTTCCCTCGCAGTCGCCTTCATGCGCCGGGCCGCCATGGCCCTCGGGCGCCTGGCCGAACTCGATTCCGAGGCCGAGCTCGGCGTGGTAGAACGTCATCACGGAGGCAAGGCCGATGCCCCGAGCGGAACCGCCAAGCTCCTGGCCGCCGCCCTCGCTGAGGGCTGTCCACGCTATTCGGGCTGGGCCCAGGGCAAGGCCGAAGAAGGATGCATCAACGTCGCGAGCCTGCGCTCGGGCAGGGAAATCGGCTATCACGAACTGCGCTTCGAGGCCACCTCCGAGACCATCGTGCTCTCGCACGAGGCCAAGTCTCGCGACATCTTCGCCCGCGGAGCCCTGCGGGCCATCGCCTGGATACATGGACGCCATGGAATATTCACCTTCGACGACATGGCCACCAAGGTCATCGACCCCCTCTTCGAGAAGGCGGTCGGAAAAGAAAGGAGACACGCGCAATGAAAGACGCAACGAGGCTCAATGGGCTCGGCATCGCCCTGGCCACGCCCTTCCTGCCGCCCGGCCCCGGATCGCCGGGAGCCGGGGGCATCGACTTCCCCGCATGGCGGAAGCTCGTCCGCCATGTGGTCAAGGGAGGCGTTGATTTCCTGGTTGTCCTGGGTTCGACCGGAGAGGCCGCCACCGTCCTGGGCGACGAACGCGACGAGCTCATCAGGACAGCCAAGGAAGAATGCGGAGGCATCCCCGTTATTGTGGGAACTGGACACAATTCCACGGTAGCGGCCGCAGAACTGGCCGCAGGCGCGGCCAGGCTCGGCGCTGACGGCCTCCTTGTGGTCACTCCCTATTATAACAAACCCCAGCCGGCGGGGCTCGAGGCCCACTACCGCTTTGTCGCGGCCGCCGCCCCCGAATTGCCCATAATCCTGTACAATGTCCCCGGGCGCACCGGGCTCAACCTTCTGCCCAAGGACCTGCCGCGACTCTGGGCCATTCCCCAGGTCGTCGGCCTCAAGGAGTCCTCGGGCAACCTGGCGCAGATCGGCGAGATCGCCAGGACCCTCCCCAAGGGCAAGGTCCTGCTTTCCGGCGATGACGCCCTGGCCCTCCCCGCCATCGCGGTGGGCGCAACCGGCCTCATCTCCGTGGCGGGCAATCTCCTCCCGGCCGAAACCAAGGCCCTCATCGTCGCAGCAGTCGCCGGTCGCCGCGCCGAGGCCATCGCCATCCACCAGCGGCTGCTCCCGATCATGGACGCCCTCTTCCTCGAGTCCAATCCCGTCCCCCTCAAGGCAGCCCTGGCAATCGCCGGCATATGTGGCGCCGACCCCCGCCTTCCCCTCTTCCCCGCCAGCGAGGCGACCTGGGCGCGCCTTGCCGAACTCATCGACCAATTAAACGGGAAAGGCAGCAAGTAAGTGATGGGACCCTCCACACTCACGGCCTTCTTCGATCGCGCGATGGAGGCCATCGTGGCCGACCCCGGGCTTCCAGCCGCCCTCGAGGAGCTCCTCGACGGGCTCGAGGCAGGGAGCCTGAGGTCAGCCGGGCGCGATGCCCAGGGGCAGTGGCTTGCCAATTCCTGGATAAAGCGGGGCATCCTGGCTGGCTTCAAGACCAGTGCAATTATTCCCTTCGAGGACTGGCCCGGCGGGGCTGCGGACAAGGCAGCCTTTCCACCACGGAAGCTCGGAGCAGCCTCGGGTGTCCGCATGGTTCCCGGAGGCTCATCAGTCCGGAGGGGCGCCCACCTCGGGCAGGGCGTCGTCATGATGCCCCCCGCCTACGTCAACGTCGGCTCCTACATCGGTGACGGCACGATGGTCGACAGTCACGCCCTCGTGGGCTCCTGCGCGCAGATCGGCGCGCGTGTCCACCTCTCGGCAGCGGCACAGGTCGGAGGGGTGCTGGAACCCGCCGGAGCCAGACCCGTCATCATCGAGGATGGAGTCTTCGTCGGAGGGCTCTGCGGCCTCTTCGAGGGCATCGTCGTCAGGGAGCGCGCCGTCCTTGCCCCCGGAACGGTGATCAGTGCCAGTACGGTCATCTACGACCTCGTTCGCGGCGTAGAACTGCGGGGTGAGGTGCCCGCCGGTGCTGTCGTGGTGCCAGGTTCGCGCCCCGCCAAGGGCGATTTCGCGGCCTCGCAGAGCATCTCCCTGTACGCTCCCTGCATCGTGAAATACCGCGATGCAGGCACCGACGCAGCCACCGTCCTCGAGGAAGCGCTCCGGTGAAGGACGAGGAGGCGGGCCTCTTTGCCATCGACGGGGCCCGTGCGCTCGAGCTGGCCAAAAAGAACACACTACCGACCTTCGTATATAGGCTCGATCTCCTCGAAGGGCGCTTCCGCGACCTCAGGGCAGCCCTGCCCTCCCGCGTCCGTCTCGCCTACGCGGTCAAGGCGAACCCCCATCCAGGGGTCTGTGGGCGCCTCGCGGCCCTGGGCGCAGCCTTCGACTGTGCCTCGGAGGGAGAGCTGGCCCTCGTGGGGGGCCTCGGAACGCGGGGGGAGCGAGTGCTCTTTGCGGGCCCGGGCAAGAGCGACAAAGAGATCGGCATGGCACTTGACCTCGGCGCGCGCATCGAGGCCGACGGGATGGAAGACCTCGAGGCCATCGAGCGCCACCTCGAAGCGCGCGGTTTTTCCGGGACCCTGCCCATCAGTCTCCGCGTCCATCCCGGCGCAGGCCACGGGGTCGCGGAAAGTTCGCGCATCATCGGCGGAGCCGGTCCCTCGGCTTTTGGCATCGACGAAGAAGACCTCGACGCCTTCCTCGGCCAGGCACACCGCTTCAAGCGGCTGTGCGTCTCGGGGCTGCAGGTCTTCGCAGCCAGCAACGAGCGGAACGCCACCCGGCTCCTGGCCAACCACCGGGCAGCGCTCGCGATCGCCGAGGCCATGACCACCCGGAATGGACTTGCAATCGACCTCATCGACCTCGGTGGAGGGCTTGGCATTCCCTATAGTACTGACGAATCGCTCCTCGACATCGCAGCCCTCGGTCAGGGACTCGGAAAGCTGCTCGAAGACAATGCATGGTTCAAGGGAGAGCTCCTCCTCGAGCCCGGACGCTGGCTTGTCGGCCCCATTGGGGTCTACCTCTCCCGTGTCCTCCGCACCAAGCACAGCCGTGGAAGCGACTTCGCAATACTCGAGGGAGGGGTCAACCACCTCCTTCGGCCTGCCTTGACTGGCCAGAGCTTTCCGGTGACTGCAGCGGGAGTCCAGGGAAAAAAGCAAGCAACCATTCTCGCCGGCCCCCTCTGCACCTCCCTCGACCGCCTCGGCACCCTCGATCTTCCGCCGCTCGCGCGCGGCGACCTCCTCGTCTTCGGGCAAGCTGGCGCCTACGGCTTTACCGAGGCCATGAAAGACTTCCTTTCCCACCCTCCCGCCGGAGAGCTCTGCATCGAGGGCTAGGTCGCAGTGAGGGCCTGGCGACTGGCGCAGCCCCTGCCTCAGGCCTCCCTGATCGACCAGGCGAGCCCATCGGCGTTGAGCTCCAGATCCTTGTCAAGGAAGCCATCCTTCGCAATCGCGAGGGCATCATCATAATACAAACGTAATTTCCCCAGGATGAAGGGCTGACGTGCGACCTCCGGGAGGCTGCGCGCCTGTCCGGCAATCTCGATGGATGCCTCCAGATGCCTTCGCAATTGAACCCTTGCAGCGGCAATCTCGCGGAGCTCCCCGAAATGGCTGAGCATGACTCGTCCCGCCCCGGCGGCCGCGATGCGATCGACGGCCGCGAGAGCCTCCGCACCCTCGAAGTCGGTCGGACTGCTCGAGGGGAAGATGAAAAGCCCCCGTTCCTGCAATTCGGGGTAGAAGAGCCCGAAGGCGTCGCCTGTGTAGACAGCGTCTGCGAGAGGGTCGAGGACAGCGAGGTGGTGCTTCGCATGCCCCCTCGTATGCATTATGAGGAGTTTACCCGAACCGAAGGGAATCGACGCGCCATCTTCAGGGGTAATTACCCGCTCGGCAGGCACCGGCCTGAGTTCTCCGTAGAGCGCTTCGAAAACCTCATCGCCGTAGACCCGGCGGGTACCCGCCTCGAGCTTTGCCGGATCGACCAGATGGCGTGCGGCACGCGGATGGGCGACAAGGGTCGCGTTCGGGCAGGCTTCCATGAGGGCAAAGGCACCACCTGCATGGTCGAGATGAGCGTGAGTTACAATAAGGTAGCGGACTTCCTCGGGATGGTGCCCGCTTTCGGCCAGCGCGCCTAGAAGAAGGGGCAAGGCGCGCGCGGTGTTTGCCTCGACAAAGGCCAGCTCCCCACCTTCCTCCCGCAAAAACGCGGCTGCGACACGCGGCCGCTGATACATGCAATCAATGATTCGGGGTGAATGGTCCAGCTTCAGCCCCTGAGCCTGGCCGCCCCGATTGGCAGCCTGCCCTGCCACGGTTTCAGTATCCACGAAAGCCCCTTCCGCGCGGGCGATGGAAATGACCGCGCCTTTCCCGGCCTGGAGTGTAGCACGGGAAAGGCAGCGGGAAAAACCTCAGCTGCCGAACGGGCCGCCGCCGGAAACGCCATCGGTCGATGTCGCAGCTCCGGCGGCACCCGGCCTAATTGGAAGCTGAGTAGGTAAGTTCTACCGCAGCCGTCACGTCGGCCTTTCCTGAGACGACAGGAGCGATATAGTACTTCGCGCCATCTGCCGGAACGCTGATGAAGCCGATGATGAGCTTGCCGGCCTCGCGGGATATCCCCGTGCCGATCAGGGTAGTAAAGGCCGCATCGCTGGCCGCCACCCACACACCCGTCGTAATTGCACTATTGGCGATCTCGCTGGGCCTCGGAGGCCGCATGGATCCGACGCCTGCGCCGGCAAAGTCGCCATGATGTCCCATATCCTGGCGCATTTCGCCACCGAGTTCGCCCATGCCCATCTTGCCAGGTCCCGCCATGCCTGCCTTGTTGCGATAGAGGTCCGAGATTGCCGGAGGAGCGCTGGCGAGGGAGGTCCAGGTAGTCTTGTCGGTAGAATACTCAGCACTTGTAAGGCTTCCATCGGCTCCAAAAACCTCTTTCAGGTAGTAGACCTCGGTTGTGCCCGTCGTGGGAGTAACCGTGATGGTGTCGGTGATGGTGCCGCCATTGTCGTCTGCATAGCCATCCGCGGCAATGGTGACAGTACCATCGCGGGAAAGGGCGGAGTCCGCGTCACCCTTGTCGATGGTCGCCTGATAGGTCAGAAAGGTACCATGGGTAGCCACAGCGGTGGAGTCAGCCTTGATCTCAAGGGTCGCCGTCCCATGCACGTCGATGCGACCAGCTGACATAGTCAGGGTGGCGGAATCGTAGGCCACAAAGGTCTGGTCGACGACCGTCGTACCACTGGTGGCCTTGGCCTCGAACTTGACCTTCGTTTTGTCGTCTGACCAGTAGAAGGAACGCGTCTCGACTCCTGTGCCCATCCCGATCGCTTCGGAGGCAATCGTGATCATCTTTGCATAAACGCCATAATTGCTTGCATCTGAGGCAGGCACGACATCGTAGGTGAAATCGGGCAGCTTCCTGGTCGAAGCAACTGCGGGGAGCATCGCATCGCTGCCGAACTGGGCATTTTTGGCAAAGGCGCTGGGCAGGAGGGCAGTCACGGAGTCCACCATGGCCTGGGTCCAGGTGACCGACGTGCCGCTGACCGCAGTTGCCGAGGGTAGGAGACTGTCGGCCGTGATGATCGAATCGATGGCCACGATGGTAGCTGCTCCACGGGCAAGACGGGCTTGCGAGTCCCACAGGCTGCGCATGATCCAGAAATGCGCTCCCATACCCCGGTCGAATTCATGACCGCCCATCATTGCGCCACCGAAGCCGCCCATGCCACCGAAGCCACCCATTCCACCCATCGAGCGAGCCGCAGTGGTTGATCCGACGAGTGAGGTCGGTACCTCAATCGTGAGGGACCGGGGCACGGTCGTAAGGCTCGCCGAAGTCGCAATAGCCGATGTCTGGATAGTGCCATTCGTTTTGCCTGTGATGCCTCCCAGGTCGAGCAATTGACAGGACATGAGTCCGAAAACCACGAATACAGCCGCAAAAAAGCTCAAGATCCGCTTCATATCTTCTCCTTGGAATCCCTGTGTCCCCGGCACCTTTCATGAGGCCTCATGTGAGTCGCCGGGCTGCGTACAATCGCTGACATAATGGGATATCCATCGGAAGCGGGGTTGGTTGCAGGAAATCGGAGGGGATTTTGATGCACCGGGCCATGAGCTGCGGTTTGCACTGGATCATTTCTAGATTTCCCTTTCAAGCGCGAGACGATACTACCTTCCCCCTTGGCATAATGCCCCCATGGCGCTGCCGTCACCAACTCTCTCACAGCCTGTGAGAGTCTTTCTGTCTCAGTTTTGTTTATCCCCAATTCTCTCACAACTTGTGCAAGAAATTCGTCGCTGCCGTGGGTGCGATACAGCAGTACATCTGCCAGACATTCACAATTGACAAGCCCTTCATGTCCGGACACTCAGATCGAAGGTCCGCAGCCAAGCTCTCAACGACAGCACCCCCAGCCTGCGGCCCTGGCGCGCGTTGAAGATGCGCTGGAAATTGAAGATGCGCTTTGTCTATTCCAGGCCTGCGTGATCAATTACCATCGCCGTTTGAATGAATAGTTTAGCGTTTCGTTGTCCGACCGGGTGCATGTGGGAATGATGAGCATCGTCTATGACATGGAACCGCAGCGAGGTGAAATGACCGACAGGCGCCTTCGCCGCGAACTGGGCCGGGAAGCTGCCGCCTTTCTGACTGCATTTTGCGCACGGATCAAGAATGAGTTTGACCAACTAAAGCGACCACTTCAATTTTCTGTAGGTATCGAATATTGCTTGGCACTGACCAAGAACCTCGGTGATGCCGACATAGTTCTTTCTCAAGGTCCGGCCGCTAGTACGGCAGTACAGATAGTTGAGATCCCCAAGGATTCCAGCAAATCACACCTGAACCGCCAGACAGAGGTGATACAGAAAATGAAGGCTGCGGTACCGGGCTTGAGCCTTACTCAATACGATATCCAATGCGTCAATAAAGCCTACGGCGTCAGAGAGCGGCCTGAATATTTCTACCAAGGCAGAGTCAAGGGTTCACCGGCCCAATACAGCCAAGCATTTGTGGGCTGGCTAATCCAGCAATACCAGAGAGATGGAGAATTCTTTTCAAAAGCCAGGGTGAAGTCAAAAAAGGACGCCTAGACCATGGAACACCCCACCGACCTCGCCGCCTACCTCCCTCTTTCCTTCAAGAGCGAGAAGGAGCAAGAATACATCGAGTTCCTCTGGGACGCCTTCGAGACGAACTACACGCACGGAAAATACCAGTTCGCCTTTCTCGCCTACCACATGCTCCCGATGAGCTTCGTCTATTTCAATATCCGGCAGATCAAACAGACCGAACAGAAGGACTTCGCAATGAGGCTCATCGGTTTCGGCAAGGACATCGAGAAGAGTCTCCTCGAGGCGACATCCTCCTTCGTGTTCAGAACTGTAAACGAACGCAGCATCCTTCGTTTCCCCAAACTCATTGGCTGCGACAACGGCAAGATCGGCACCTACGCCAAGCTCGTTGAAGAACGCGAGTATGCTGAAGCCGCCGACCAGATCCGCGAAGTTCTGATACATGGAAATTATCTGTCGCAGCGGAATACCGAATTCTGCCTCGGCTTTGATGTCGACACTCTTGCTGATCATCCGGGCATTGCAGGCATGCGAGTGCTACACGCAGTCTTCGTAGAGCAGTCCAAAGGGGTCTTCTGATGGGCTACTCAAATCCAGCCAAGATGCGAGTGCTGCCAAGGCCTTTTTTGCCCATGCAACGACATCCTTCTCGCCCTTTGACCGGAATGACGCTCCTTGGGTCTTACCTTCTTCAGACGATGCTTCCGCGCAAGGAATGAAATGTCATCACAATTGCCAGTATTCTTGAGAGAAGGAACGTAACCGAAATGGGGTTTAGCCGATGGCAATCATGCCCAAGTAGGAACAGCTTTGGATACCTTCAGTGGGCCTTCTAGCCCGCTATGATTTGCGATATGATTGAATGAAAGGGGTGCGAAATGTCGTCACTGACGCTTCCTTTGGCTGAAATGTCGCTCGCTGAAAAACTCACGCTTCTCGACCTTGACTGGGCCGATCTTCAGCGTAGTCCAGAATCCCTGCCTTCCCCGGCCTGGCATCAGGATGTCCTTGTTCAGCGTCGCGGGAATGCAGAGTCCGGAAACTCCGACTTTTCCGCTTGGAACGAAACGTTTCAAAGAATACGCGATCGGACCACATGACCATAGAAATTCTGGCCGAAGCTGAACGGGACCTTTCAGAAGCTTGCCTTCTATTTCGATCGTGATATCGACTGGGCCCGATATTTTCTTGATTCCTTGGCATCGGACATAGAATCCCTACATTTTCATGCTGGGATCCATTCGGTTCACTGGGGCTATCACAGGCTTCTGGCGAAGCGATTTCCCTTCGCGAATTACTACACCGTAGACAATGATTTTGTCAGGATTTGGGCCATTCTCGATTGTCGCCGAAACCCGGATACCATTGAGCAAAGGTTGACCTGAAAAATGGCGCACTCGATCAGGACTCCGGGTGACAGCACCCGCGTAATTCTCTATGGATTGCGAGATCCCGAGCATCTCGCTGATAGAAAACCGCAAGCGCGGCGTCGGCGTCCGTACCGCCCGCAAGCTTGCCGCCGCCCTCGGCATTCCGGTCGAGCGACTCATCAGGCCCTGACACCCCTTCGGGGTCTCCAGATAATTCCAACTCGGCACGAGAAGGAGAATGATCCATGCCCTCGGTTTCGGAATCCAATGGAATCAGGATACTTGTATTGGGACGACCATTCGCCAGCTCATTTCCATGCGGAATACGGTGAGGCGAAGGTACTTGTGGAAATAGGGAGCGCGACCGTCATGAAAGGCGTCTTCCCCTTTATGGCGGACAACAAAAAAAGAGTCCCATCGGAAGCTCGGCGATGCAGCGCACCGCACGAGGCACATGGCCTACTTTCACTTACCCGGGACTCAAAGTGAAAATATTGGCATAACCGCATCCTGTCAAGTCCGCTTTGAAGTTAGCATGTCGATGCATGACGGGAATCAGACATGGTCCAGCGGAGGCGCATCGAAGAAGCTGTTCTTTCCCAAGGGAGGTCGCTGATGGCATTCGATCCACGTGAACCCTATGACGATCTGCTGGCCCTTCCGCCTGCGGGCGACATCGAGACCAAGGCTATCCTGCGTCGAGCGGTCTCGGCCTCCCGCGCCCTCGCGGAACTGAAGGGCATGGGTGGAATCGTTCCCGATCAAGCTATCCTGATACATTCCATCCCGCTCCAGGAAGCCAAGGCAAGCTCGGAGATCGAGAACATCGTCACGACGAACGACGCCCTCTACAAGGCCGTGGATAGTGCCTCCGCCCTTACCGATCCGGATACAAAGGAAGTCCTCCGCTATCGGAGCGCCCTTTGGCAAGGATATGAAAGGGTGAAAACGGAGCCGCTCTCCCTCGATTTGATACGTGGCTTGTGCTCGATATTCCCGTCCTGTATCTGAGCGGCTTCATCATGAAGGACAAGGCAAAATACTATGGCGGCCTGCGGGCGGTGACGGAGGCGGGCGAGTGGGAAGCTTGGCTGGAATATATGTTGGAGGGCGTGGAGCACACCGCCCTGTGGACGCGGGATCGGATCGTGACGATCAAGGCCCTGCTCGATTCGACGCTCGATCGATGTCGCAGCGACCTTCCGAAGGTCTACAGCAAAGAACTCATCGAACTGATGTTCAAGAAACCGTATTGCCGGATTGCCGATCTCGTCGATTCCGGTATCGCGAAGCGCCAGACCGCTTCCGAATATCTCCAGGAACTGGAGCGCGTCGGCATCCTGGCGGGAGAAAAGGCCGGTCGTGAGCAGGTGTATCGCAACGTCACCCTTCTACGGGCCTTGGCTGAGTGATGTGTCGAATTATTCCAAGTATTTCGGCGCATTATTGTGACCTGTCGATGATTTCGACAGGAACGCGACTCTTTGCGAAGGTCCCGATCCCCGATTCAGCTCTCCTCGATCGTGTATCCCATCGCCCGATACCCTTTCTTCCGCTTTTCCCACATGCGCACCAGAATACCACTGTCCGTTTCGACGTAGTCATGGATCTCGACATCGGTCTTCCCCGCGTGCTCGCGATGAAGTCGACCTGCGTATTGCTGGAGCGTCCCCTTCCAGGAAATCGGCATGGCGAGAACCAGGGTGTCGAGGGCTGGATGGTCGAAGCCCTCGCCCACGAGCTTGCCTGTGGCGAGGATGATTCTCGGTGTCTCCTCGTCCAACGCCGTCAAAGCCGCGAGCACTTCATTCCTCGTCTTGGTTTTCATGCGCCCGTGAAGGATGAATAGGCCCTTGCCTTCGCCGATCAAACCGCGAAGGTTCTCGAGATGCTCCGTCCTCTCCGTAAGGACGAGGATCTTGCGTCCCTTCTCGTAGGCTTTCAGTATGTCGGCGACTATCTTCCCGTTTCGACCCGCATCGTTCGTGATCAGCCTGAAGACATCCTGTATCCCCGCCTCAGGTGGCATATCCGGAGCCGCGAGCATTGTGGCGATGACCTTCATGCCCGTGATTGTGCTATTTTCTGCCTTCGCCCTGTGCCGGATGGGCCCGCATTGCATGAAGATGATCGGATGATGGCCGTCACGCCGGATGGGGGTCGCGGTCAGCCCAAGGACGTACTTGGCTTTGAAGCGCTTCATGACCGACTCGAAGGAGAAGGCGGAAACATGATGGCATTCGTCGACGATGACCTGGCCATAGCGCTCGAAGATCTCGTCCGATTCCGGGAGGCGGGCGAGGGACTGCATGACGGCGATATCGATCGTGCCGGAGGACTTCTTCTTGTTCCCGCCGATGCGGCCGAGCGAGCCATTCCCGAGAATCAGGAATACGCCAAGCCTCTCGATCCATTGTCGCGCAAGATCGGTCCGATGGACGATCACGAGGGTGGCGGTTTTTCTTCGGGCGATGAGGGCTGCGGCGATGATGGTCTTGCCAAAGGCCGTCGGCGCGCAGAGAACTCCTGTATTGGAGCGGAGCATCGCTTCGACGGCCTTCTCCTGCTCCGCCAGGAGTTCGCCCTGAAACTCCGCCTCGATGGCGTTTCCGGATACCCGCTTGTCTTCGATCAGCGCCTCGATTCCATTTTCGGCGAGCAGCGCGGAGAGCGCGTCGAGGCAGCCTCGCGGCAGCGCGATGTGCTTGGGGTAGTTCTCGGCGCGGCTTATGATGCGCGGCTTATTCCATACGGAGAGCCTCAGGGCCTGGGTTTTGTAGTACTCGGGATTCTGGAAGGCCGCGAGTCTGATGATGCGATTGGACAAGGGCTGTGGGATCTCGTCCCGCGCGATATAGATGCGATCTGCCAGGACTACTGAGAGCGATTTCGGCAAAGGGACCGCAAGCTTGCCGTTTTGTAGTGCAGAACGACGCCACGGAGTTTGGCTGCGCCCTTCTTCTTCCTCGACGAAGGCGACATCAAGCGGATGGCGACCTCCCGAGACCTTTTCGACAAGCTCCTCGACTCGAGTCGCATCGAGGGGTTCGAGCGAGGCCAGGAAGGCCCACTGATCAGGCAGGGCTGTGAAGTTGTCATCGACGAAGACGCTCGCGCCTCTTCCGCGCGGTTTCTTCTGCAAGGGCAGGGCGATGAGGTTGCCGAAGCCGCCCTTGGGTAGGCTGTCCTGGTTGGGAAAGAAGCGGTCGTAGCTGGCTAGGGAAAGCTGTCGCGTGCGTTCGCAGGTATGGCTGACCAGGGCGGTTCCGAGTCTGCGTGCGTCGCGGGCAGGGATGGCCGTCCGGAAGAAAATCCAGACATGGGCTCCCGATCCCGAGCGGGAGATTTCCAGCCCGGCAGGAATCCCGAACTCCCGGCAGGATATGACGAAGGCGAGCGCATCGCCCTTCCAATCGGCCTCGTCGAAATCGGCAGCCAAAAAGTGGCAGGTATCATCCTGGAGAAGCGGATAGATCCCGACGGTATGCTTGCCCGAAAGATGGGCATAGATAACCTGATCATTGATCGGGAGCAACTCGCGGCAGGGACATTCACTGCATTTGATCCTGGGCCTTTCGCAGATGCCGCGTACCCATGCATGGGCGCAGGCTGGCGAATAGCTTGAACCACCCTTGGCCGATTCCCATCGAAGGGCGAAGACATCCTCCCGGCCAGCGAAAAGTCGACGGAAGATCGCCACCTTCTCATCAGGCGTCAGGGTCGTAGTGGGTGAGGCGGTAGTCGGCGAACTGCTATAGACCAATTCGGCGACCGAGGTGGCCTTATTGATGGCGGCCGCCTGCGTTTCGACGAGAGGCTTTTCCCAATCGATCCCATGGGCCGCGAGCAGACTTTTCAGACGCCGGTATTCGGATCGGAGAAGATCCAGTTCGGTTTCATCCATGGGCGGCTCCGGGCGTGGATGGATGGGTGAATGAAGGCAAGGGAGTGGAAGCGAAAAAGGAAATCCGGGATGTGCATCCACCTTCTGCTGGGAAATCCCGATCAGCCGGCCCCTTGCGACAGTGATAGGTCGATGCCGTAACTCTGTTTTATGAAGGCGAGAATCACCTTCAGTATGAGTTCTGCATCCGTCAGACCTCGTCCTGATTCCTCTCGGTCTGCCTTTACGAAAACGTCGTAGTCGCCGGATTGTCTCGCGTCGTACAATCTGCCGAGGGCCTTGCCAAGTTCCTTCGGGAAAATACCTGGAACGACAAAATCCTTGTTGAAGGCTCCAATGAGCTGACCATGTCGGCTGAAAGATTGCCCTTTGAGGAAGAACAGCAGGCTGACTCCATGGAAGGCCGCATAGTAAGCCCGCGAAAGAGCATCGTTGTAGTAGCTCTGTGCATGAAGACTTCTCGCCGATGCGAGCTTTTCATTGGCGACGCTGAACATCGCGGCGATGGTATCTCTGTCGCCCGGATTCGTCATGCCACCATTGTTCCTTCCCGCAGGATGTTCCATCCAAGCGGCGAGTTTCTGGCCTTGCTCCAGATTTCCGGGGTGTAGACGACGCTGGCCACGAGAATTCCCCATTTTTCCATGCAGGTCCATTCAGCATCCTGTACGATCCTTCTGGCAGCTGGAAGGCTTCCTTCGACGACGACGAGCATGTCGTAATCCGAATCTTCGTGGGCGTCGCCTCGGGCGCGCGAGCCGAAGAGCCAAACGCCCTTTAAAGCCGATCCGAAAGATACTCGTAAGGCCTCGACAAAGGAATCGGTGACGACTTTGGGGTCTTGCATCATTGCCATGCTTCAATAATAGCTGGATATGGCCATGCAGGCAATCGTGCGCAAAGGGGGTTATGCGCCCTAGACGAATGTCTACAAGGATTTTCTGACATCCGGGAAATCTGCCGCCACAATTGTCCTCATCTTATCCATAAGGAGGGCAAAAAATGGCTCAGCAAGACAATCAAGTAATCTATCAGACAAATAATGCCTTTCATGATGGACTTATCATCACTAATCTGCTATTATGTCTTTTATGGCCGACAATAGTGAGCACGTGCCTGGAGGGAGAAGGTTCCCCGCGATGATCCGTCGCGATGAGTACATCCGCCATCTAAAGCCCCTGTTCAACGACCCGCTGATCAAGGTGATCACGGGCATGCGGCGGGTGGGCAAATCGACGCTGCTGAAGCTGATCCAGGAGGAGCTCCTCGCCACCGGCGTCGCTCAGGATCATTTCATCGAGATGAACTTCGAATTATTCTCGTTCCGCGATTGTCTGACAGCCGAAGGCATGTACGCCTATGTGGCAAGCAGGATCGGGGATAAAGGGATGCATTATGTCTTTCTGGACGAGATCCAGGAGGTAAAGGGCTTCGAGAAGGCGGTCAATTCCCTCATCCTCGAGCATCCCGTCGACCTCTACATCACTGGATCAAATTCGAACCTTCTGTCCGGCGAGTTCGCCACCTACCTCACGGGCCGCTACTTCACGCTCGAGGTCTTGCCACTTTCCTTCAAGGAGATAATGAGCGTGAAGGGAGCTTCCTCCCGGGACGAGGTGTTTTCCGAGTACCTCCGCTACGGCGGCCTCCCTTCTCTGATGCGCTTCGAGGAGGGAGCCGTCAAGAAGCAGTACATCGAGGACATGAAGTCGTCCATAGTGCTGAAGGACATCGTCAGGCGCTACGAGATTCGCGATGTTGACCTGCTCGAAGGTTTTTTGCGCTATGTGTTCCAGAACATCGCGCAGATCTTCTCGGCCCAGAAGATCGCCGATTTCCTGAAAAGCGAGGGGCGCTCGCTCTCAAGAGAGACTATCTACCACTATATTGACGCCTGCAAAAGTGCCTTCCTGATCCACTCTGCACCACGATACGACATCAAGGGCAAGCAGTTGCTCCGGACCTCCGAGAAGTATTTCCTCAATGACCTGGGCTTGAGGGGGGTGGAATTCGACAACGAGGCGGACATCGGGCAGTCCCTGGAGAACATCGTCTACCTCGAGTTGCTGCGTCGCGGCTACAAGGTCTCCGTCGGACGGCTGAAAGATGGCGAGGTCGATTTCGTCGCCGAAAAAGGCAGCGACAGGATCTACATCCAGGTGGCCTACCTGCTCGCTTCGCCGGAAACCGTGGAAAGGGAGTTCGGATCGTTGGAGCGGATCGATGACAATTATGATAAGTATGTGCTGTCACTCGATCGCATCCGGATGGACCGGAACGGGATCAGGCACCTGAATCTCCTCGATTTTTTGCTCGGAGATCACATTTAGGAATTCCAACATGGATGGACAGGATGAAGAGGATGAAGAGATTGGGAATCGAAAGATTTAGGGTCCTAGAGATCAAAGGGGAAGGAGGGGAGCATGCTTTTTTGACATAGGGGGAGCAGTTGAACAAGAAAACCGAGCATATGGAGGTCAAAGGCGTGTCTGTCGCTGTGACCGCTTACCCGGAAGGGGATTACCTATCCCTGACAGACATGTTGAAGGCGAAGGACGGGGATTTTTTCATCTCGGACTGGCTGCGCAACAGGAATACCGTGGAGTTCCTAGGCATTTGGGAAAGCGTCCACAACCCCGGTTTTAATTATGGCGGATTCGCCACAAATAAAAGTCAGGCTGGCCTGAGCAGTCACATGCTCGAAGCAAGAGATTGAACATGGATGGACAGGATGGGCATGATAAGAGCCTGAAGAATGGGGATATTACGGAAGCGGTGATCGGTTGTGCATTTGAGATTATCAATGAGCTTGGCTCGGGTTTCCTGGAATCGGTCTACGAAAAGGCCATGATACTGGCGCTTCGAGAAAGGGGTTTGGCAGCTAATGGCCAGTACCCGATCAACGTTACCTTTCGTGGTCAAAGCGTCGGGGAGTTCTATGCTGATATACTCGTGCAAGGAGTCGTCATCGTCGAACTAAAGACTGCAAAAGCCCTAGCCCCGGAACATCAAGCCCAAATCATCAACTACCTCAACGCCACAGGAATTGAAGTCGGCCTTCTCATCAACTTCGGTACCGCAAAGCTGGAATACAAGCGT
>SESF01028040.1_pt1 | contig 17420 bp, 10 predicted proteins | sample 3171521 | NCBI WGS metagenome assembly SESF01 (sample SAMN10866945, study PRJNA518727) | freshwater metagenome | biome: subpolar coniferous forest; feature: holomictic lake; material: water; isolation source: holomictic Lake 227, 6 m and 8 m depth | place: Canada: near Kenora, Ontario | collected...
GTTGGCGTTCGACAGGGTCAGACTACCGGAACCGGACTTGGTGAGGGCGAAGCCGCCGCTGAGCACGCCGCTGAGGGTCAGGCTGGTGCCGGTCACGCTGATGGTGGAATTGGCAGACATGGCCACCGTGCCGATGACCTTGCCGTTGCCGCTGGTGAGGGAGAGCGCGCCCCTGCTGGAGACGCCGGTGCCGGCAAGGGTCAGGCTCTCGGCGGTGACGATGCCGCTCGCGATTTCCAGCGTTGCGCCGCTGGTGACGGTGGTGGCCCCGGCGGTGGTGCCTAGCGCGTTGGTGTGGCTTGCCACCAATGTGCCAACGGAAACAGTGGTGGCGCCGGTATAGGTGTTACTGCCCGAAAGCGTCAGGCTGCCGGAACCGGTCTTGGTGAGCGCGAAGCCGCCACTGAGTACGCCGCTGAGTGTCAGGCTGGTGCCCGCCACGACGATGGTGGAATTGGCGGACATGGCCACCGCGCCGGTGACGGTGCCGGTGCCGCTGGTGAGGGAGAGCGCGCCCGCGCTGGAGACGCCGGTGCCGGCAAGAGTCAGGTTCTCGGCGCTGGTGATGCCGCTGGCGATTTCCAGCGTTGCGCCACTGGTGACGGTGGTGGCCCCGGCGGTGGTGCCCAGCGCGTTGTTGTGGCTTGCGACCAATGTGCCGACGGAAACGGTGGTGACGCCAGTATAGGTGTTGTCGCCGGAAAGAATGATCTTTCCGGCATTGTTGGACCCGGTCACGGTCAAATTCCGGGCTCCGCCGCTTTCCGATATGGTGCCGGTGAAGGTGGCCACGGCAGCGCCCACGGTGGCCAAGGTGGCGTTGCCGGCCAGTGTGATGGTGTTGCCGAGGGTTTTGGTCCCTTGCACGGACAGCGTCGTCGAGGCTGCGAGGGTAATGGAACAACTATTGAAAGTGGCGGCTGATAGGATCCTCATTTCCCCGGATGAAACCGAGAAAGCCCCGGTGAAATCAGAGCTATTACCACCATAATAGACAGCGCCAGTCGTGGTTAACAAGCCCGAGCCGGTGATCGTCCCAGACAGTGTGGAGGTGCTGGAGCAATCAATTAGGCCACCGCCGGATCCGATAACAAATTCGTTGGCAAGGGTTACATTTTCAACGAACGTTCCACCATTCAAGGTAACCGTGCCTGTACCGAAACAGGTGGCGTTGGTGATAGCAAACCTGCCAGCGGTAATGGTCACGCCCCAACCGGTATGGTTGACATTGTTATTCACCAGAACCGCTCCGGCTCCGGTCTTGGTCAGGATGTTGCCGATGCCGGATATCACCCCCGAGAGCGTCAGCAGGTCAGAGCCGCCGGTGTTGGCATAGCTGATCGTGCCGCCGCCGGCGACCAGGATGATGGCGTTGTCGACCGTCTGGCCGCCGATGCCGGTGACCGCCAGGGTGCCACCGGCGAGACGAATAGCGCCGCCAACATTGGACGTTATCGTGCCGCCATCGTTCTGGATCCAGGTCGCGCCGAGATTGGCGTCCCCTGCCACTCTCAAGGTTCCCTCGGAGATCGTCGTGCTGCCGTTGTAGTGGTTCGTTCCCGTAAGAACCAGCGTGCCCGCCCCGGCCTTGGAAAGCCCGAACATCGCGCCATCGGTAATGGCCGCGACATCGCTGCCGATCGCACCGCTCAGCGTCAACGTCGTGCCGGTCGCGACATCGACGCCAACGTCGCCGAAAGGCTTCTTGATCGCACCGGCGAAGGTGTTGTCGCCCGACAGGTTCTGGATGGTTCCCCCCCAGAAGTCGGTGATGTCCTCACCGGTAATGGTGACGTCCCGCAGGGCCAGGACGGTACCCTGGTCCATCTCATCGATGCCCTTGTCGGTGGTGCCCAGCGCGGCGGCGTTGGCCAGCGTGAGCGTACCGTAATTGAGGGACACCGCGTCTTTGAACGAGTTGGCACCAGACAGTATTACGGTCCCGGTATCGGTCGTCGTGCCGAAATGGAGGTCGTAGCTGCTGCCGTCGCCATTGCCACCGCCAGCGATCATGCCGCTGATCGTCAACGTGGTACCGACAGCTGCCGAAACGGCGACAGCGCCTTGGGAGGCATGGGTGATCGTGCCGGACAGTGTGTTGTTACCAATGATGCTTTCCAAGACGGCGGTGCCGGAGGCCGTATCCAGGACAATGTTCTCGGCGATGGTCACCCCGCCTGAGAATTGCAGCGTCGCGCCACTATTAACGGTGGTGCCCCCCGCCGTGTCGCCCAGCGCGGTGGCGTTGGCCGCCACCAGTATGCCTGCCGAAAGCGTGGTGGCGCCGGAGTATGTGTTGGCGCCGGATAGGGTCAGCGTGCCCGCCCCGGTTTTGGTGATCGCGCCGCCGGCTCCCGCCGCCACGGTGCCGATAGCGAGGGTGTCGCCGGTGCCGTTGGATACTGTCAGCCCGCCGGCCAGGGTGAGCGTGTGGGACCCATCGATGGTCACGGTGTCGCTGGTTCCCGCCGAGATATCTGCGTTCAGCGTCACCCCGGCCGCAACCGACAGGTCGGAGCCAATGGTGATTGTATAACCGCTGGCGAAGGTGATGGTGTCGCCGTTGCCGGCATAGTTCAGCGCCTCGCGCAGGCTCAGGCCGCCACCGTCGGCCGCGTCGGTGTCGTAGTCGGTGTCGATGGTGGCGTTGGCGCCGCTATCGGAATTGGTCGTCACCATCAGCGAGGCGAGGATATGGTCGTAGTGGGCAGGAAGACCATTGACGAAGGGAGAAAGCGTGCTGACGCTCCCGGTGGTCGATTCCAAGCTCCAGTTGGCGCCCCTGGCGGCAAGGCCCGTCACATCGGTCGAGGCGGCGATGTCGGCGCTGGTCGCGCTGGCGAGGTCGGCGACGAATTGCCGTCCATCAGAGCCTTTGGCGACATCGCAGCCATAGAACAACAGGTCGCCGCCCGCGTTCAGGGCGTGGCCGATCTCGGCCAGTTCGGCCCGGGAGACGGCGGTGGACAGGCTGGCGTCAGTCACGGCGTCGGTGCCGAGGCGCAGCGTGCCCGGGGAGCCGTGGGACATCACATGGATGGCGTCGTAGCCGATATGGCTTTCGGCCCAGAGCGCCATTTGGGCGAAACCACTATGGCCGCCGTCGATCAACTCGATCTCGACACCCGCGCGGATGCCGTCGACCAACGTTTGATAGTCGCCGACCGAGGTGTCGATGAACACCACCTCGCGCTGGCCGTTGTTCAGGCTCGGATCGGCCGCGCGCACCGGGGTCGGCGCGGTCACGTCGGGGATCAGGGCCAGTTGGTCGGCGGTCGCGGCCTCGTGGGCGGGGGCGAGCACGCGGTCATAGGCCGCCTGGGCCTCGGCGGTCAGTGCCAACGGGGTGGCGATGGCGCCGGTCGCGCTCTCAAGCGTCCAGTCGCCGCCCATGGCGGCGGCGCCAGTGCGGTCGGTCGAGGCCGCGACGTCGGCGCCGGTGGCGGCGGCGATGCCGGCAACCAATTGCTGGCCGTCGGCGCCTTTGGCCACGTCGCAGCCATAGATCAAAATGTCGCCGCCCGTCTTCAGCGCCGAGCCAAGCGCGGCCATCTCGGCGCGTCCGACGTCGGTGTTCAGGCTGTCGCTGGTCACGCTGTCGGTGCCGACGCGCAGGTTTGCCTCGGTGCCGTGGGAAATCAAGTGGATGGCGTCGTAGCCGCCGTGACTTTCGGCCCAGAGCGCCATCTGGGCCAGCCCGCTCTGGCCGCTGTCGATCACCTCGACCTCGACCCCGGCGCGCACGCCGTCGACCAGCGCCTGATAGCCCGGAGCGGAACTGTCGACGAACGCCACCTCCTTTTTGCCGCCGTCTTTGCCTGAATCGGCAGCCCGAACCTGGGTCGGTGCTGCGACCCCGGCGGTTGTATCCTCCGACAGGACATGGCTCGAGAGCGCCTGCGCGAGTGGGTCTGGTGTGGTGTCGGGGGGGGCTGTGACGTTGACGTTGACGTGATGAGCGGCGTCAACCACGCTGGCGGCGCCGGCGCCATCGAACAAGTAGCGGGGCTCAAGGGCGATCATCAGGGGGCCACGAGCCCGACCTGGCTTCCTCCGAAGCCCGGCGCTTAACGGCGAGACCGAACCGGCGGTATCAATGAGCATCCTGCGGATCGCCACTTGCCACCCCGCTCCGATCTTGTCCATCAGTCACACTCCGGAACGTTACAAGGCTCGCGGCAGGCGAACCTGCAATCAGGTCATAGCTTTTGCTGGGTTATGCATGAAAGTAAAATAACATGAATCGTCAAAAAACACGAAACCAATAAACGTTAGTTTGATAAGAATATGACGTATAGGGTTCTCTGATCATATTAAGAAGAGCTTTAACGAAAGCTGCGGTGTCGCTGTTAGACTCTGTCCTCAGGCATCTCCTCATTCTATACTACCTCGAATACATCGGAGAGCGGCCGCTGATCGTTCATGAGTTCTGCATACCGGACCATCAGCGGCACGAACATCTTTTCGGGCATGGTTGGCATGATCGTCACACCAGACGGCACAAGCTCACGACTACGCTGTTTCTGAACGAGGCATATGTGGCGCACTTCCACCCCGCCGTGAGTCGGCGCCTGTCGGCTGGCGTCGTCCGGTGCCGGGCCCGCCGGGGCCAAATCCGGTGTAATCGCCGGCAAATGTCGGCTTCTGTGGCCCCCTGTCGGCACGACGCCGACGGACTGTAAATCGGCAACTCACTGGAACAGCCTTGGTTTCAATATCGTCTGAGGTCGGCCCGCCGGTCCGGGTTAGATTGGTAGCGAGGCATTGCGCCTGCCGACCATGGTCAGAAAGGCATCCTCCAGCCGCCGCATAGCGCCCCATCCCAGGGTAAGCAAATACCGCTCACCGGCAGTTTTTTCCTCGCCGCCCGGCAACTCCTGCCGGCGGCGGCGGGAGGTTTTTGTTGCGGCGCGACAGGAACCGCGGCCGGCTCAGGCGCTGGCCGGCCGGCGGCGGCGGCATGGCTTTTGCTTTCTTCGGGAATAGATGTGACCACCGTCACGTTGGTTCCTCTGAACACGGGATACCCTGCCATGACCGCCCCAGACACCGAGGCACCGGACGCCCTGCTCCGCCACCTCGCCGCGCAAGCCCTCAGTCGGGCCGAACGCGCCAAGGACACGGCGGAACGGATCGGCTGGCTGCACCGTTACAGCGAACTGCAAACTCAAGTTGCCGAACTTGCCAACGCCGGAGACGACTGATGAATGCCCTGATCATAATCCTCGGAGTGGTGTTCGCGGTGGAATTGCTGCTGTGGGACGGCAGACCCGCCCGCCGCTGATCCCTTCGCCCCAACCGTCAGAACCAGGAAGGACGCCATGGGCCTGATCGATTGCAGCCAGCCGAGCCCTGAAGCCGACGCCGGCCGCACCGCCCCGTTTCCGGCCGGGGCCGGGCACCGGGCCGCCACCCTCCGCGCCGTGGTCGCCCTCGCCTCCCGGCTCGGCGTCGCCTGTCCGCCGATGCTGGTGGGCGGCCTGCTGGTCCGCCTCGCCGAGACCGCGGAGACCGATCCCGCCGATGCCGAGGGCGGCGCCAGGGCGGCCCGGACGTTGGTCGGCTATCTGGCCGAGCATGCCATCCCGCTTCACGCGCTCTCCGAGCCGGGACTGGTGCTGGGCACCGAAACGGTGCGCACCCGCCTGCAGGCGATCAACACCGACATGGCGCGGCTCGAAGCCCTGGTCGCGGCGCTGACCGAGGACTCCGAACCCGAGCCTCCGATCTGGCAGCCGCTCGGCCTCGGCGAGGCCCGGCTCCGGCGCGGCGTGTTCTCGTCGGCCGGCATCTGCCGCCGCCTTGAGGCCTGCCTTCATTGACCGGCCGGTCGTTTTCCCGTTGAACGGCACAGGCGGCAGGAGGACACTCCGCCTCGTCTTGCCGTCCCTATTCCAAACGCAACGGGGGTCTCATGAATCGCAGGGAAGTCATCACCGCCGCCGGTATGGCCGCGGTCGTCGTCGCATCGGGTGCCGCTTTCGCCGAGGACCAGCCGCCGGCCCCGACCGCCGCTGCCGCCGAGGTCAAGCCCGAGGTCAAACCGGAGATCAAGCCGGAGATCAAGCCGGCCGAACCGCACGAGCATCACGAGCATGCCGCCGCCGCCCCGGCGGCGCTGATCCTGGCCGCGCTCGACTGCACCAGGACCGGCCAGCTCTGCCTCGCCCACTGCCTGCAATCCTTCACCACCGGCGATACCGCGCTGGCCGCCTGCGCCAGGAGCGTCGATCAGATGCTGGCCACCTGCGGCGCGCTGGCCAAGCTCGGCGCCGCCGGCTCGCCCCATGTCGGCGCCGCCGCGAAACTGGCGCTCGCGCTGTGCCGGGAGTGCGAGAAGGAGTGCCGCAAGCACGCCGATCAGCACGCCACGTGCAAAGCCTGCGCCGACAGCTGCAAGACCTGCGCCGAGGAGTGCGAAAAGCTCGGCTGACCCGGCCCCGATCGCGAGCACGGCCGGGGCACCGCCCCGGCCGGTGTTCGATTCGCGCCCTTCCGAGGCACATTGGCGCTTTGATGCGCTGGCCGGCGCTGCTACCATCGCGCGCCGCCATCGGCCTTCCCGTCCCCTTGCCGACAGTCCCCCGCCATGCCTCGCGATTATCGTCCGACCGTGTTCCTGCCGCGCACCGGCTTTCCCATGCGGGGAGGGCTGCCGACCAAAGAGCCGGAGCTTCTGAAGCGCTGGGCCGAGGCCGGCCTGCAGCAGCGCCTGCGCGAAACCGCGGCCGGGCGGCCGAAATTCATACTTCACGATGGCCCGCCCTACGCCAACGGCAACATTCACATCGGCCACGCGGTCAACAAGATTCTCAAGGATGTGATCAACCGCTCCTGGCAGATGCTGGGCTATGATGCCGCGTACGTGCCGGGCTGGGATTGCCACGGCCTGCCCATCGAATGGCAGATCGAGGAGACGTACAGGAAGGCGGGGCGCGACAAGGATCAGGTGCCGGTGTTGCAATTCCGCGCCGAATGCCGCCAGTTCGCTCAAAAATGGGTCGACATCCAGGCCGCCGAGTTCCAGCGCCTCGGCGTCGCCGGCGACTGGGCGCGTCCCTACACCACCATGACCAACGCCGCCGAAGCCCAGATCGTACGCGAGATTCACAAGTTCCTGGTCAATGGCGGCCTCTACAAGGGCGTACGCCCGGTGCTGTGGTCGGTGGTCGAGAAGACCGCGCTCGCCGACGCCGAGGTCGAGTATCACGACCATGTCTCGACCACGGTCCACGTCCGCTTCCCGGTGCTGCGGCCGTCGCGGGCCGAGCTGGCCGGCGCCTCGGTGGTGATCTGGACCACCACCCCCTGGACCCTGCCCGGCAATCGTGCCATCGCCTATGGCCATAGTTTCGAGTACGGCGTGTTCCGGGTCGGTGCCGCCGGCGAGGGCAGCCTTGCCGATCCCGGCGAGACCCTGGTCGTCTGCCTCGAGCAGGCCGCCGCCACCGCCGCCGCCGCCGGCATCACCGACTGGCAGCTGCTCGCCCGCATCCCGGGCGACAGCCTGGCCGGCACGGTCTGCCAGCATCCCCTGCGCGGCGACGGCTATGATTTCGAGGTGCCGCTGCTGCCCGGCGACTTCGTCACCACCGACACCGGCACCGGCTTCGTCCACATCGCCCCGGGCCACGGCGAGGACGATTTCTTCCTGGGCCGGAAGTTCGGCATCGAGGTCCCGGAAACCGTCGGCGAGGACGGCCGCTTCCTCGACCGGGTGCCGCTGTTCTCCGGCCGCACCGTCTATACCGAAGAGGGCAAGCGCGGCGATGCCAACGGCGCCGTGCTCGGGGCGATCGCCATGAAGGGCGGGTTGCTGGCCCGCGGCCTGCTCGAACATTCCTATCCCTGCTCCTGGCGCTCCAAGGCGCCGCTGATCTTCCGCACCACGCCGCAATGGTTCATCTCGATGGAAAAGAACCAGCTGCGTGAAACCGCGCTGGCGGCGATCGACGCCACCCGCTGGGTGCCCGGCCAGGGCCGCAACCGCATTCACGCCATGATCGCCAGCCGTCCCGACTGGTGCATCAGCCGCCAGCGCACCTGGGGCGTGCCGATCGCCCTCTTTACGGCCAAGGCCGACGGCAAGCCGCTGGCCGACCCGGCGGTGCTGGAGCGCATCGCGGCCATTTTCGAGGCCGAGGGCTCGGATTCCTGGTTCGCCCGCCCGGCCCAGGACTTCCTCGGCGACACGTACAGCGCCGATGCGTACGATCAGGTCCGCGACATCGTCGATGTCTGGTTCGAGTCCGGCTCGACCCACGCCTTCGTGCTCGAGCACCGTTTGGACGAACTGGCGTGGCCGGCGACGCTCTATCTCGAAGGCTCGGACCAGCACCGCGGCTGGTTCCATTCCAGCCTGCTCGAATCCTGCGGCACCCGGGGCCGGGCGCCCTACGACACCGTGCTGACCCACGGCTTCGTGCTCGACGAGCAGGGCCGCAAGATGTCGAAATCACTGAAGAACGTCACCGCGCCCCAGGAGGTCTACGACCAACAGGGCGCCGACATCCTCCGCCTCTGGGTGGTCGGCTGCGATTATTCCGAGGACATGCGCATCGGCCCCGAGATCATCAAGTTCCAGGCCGATCTGTACCGCCGCCTGCGCAATACCCTGCGCTACCTGCTGGGCGCGCTCGACGGCTTTACCCCGGCCGAGCGAGTGACCGACAGCGCGGCGATGCCCGAACTCGAGCGCTGGGTGCTGCACCGGCTGAGCGAGCTGGACGCGGAGGTGCGGCGGTCGATCGAGGCATACGACTTCCACAGCCTGTTCACCGCCCTCCATACCTTCTGCTCGGTCGACCTCTCGGCCTTCTACTTCGACGTCCGCAAGGACGCGCTCTATTGCGACCGCGCCGAATCTCCGCGCCGCCGTTCGGTGCGGACGGTGATGGACACCCTGTTCTCGTGCCTGACCGCCTGGCTGGCCCCGATCCTGTGCTTCACCGCCGAAGAGGCCTGGCTGGCCCGGCCCGGGGCCAGCGGCGCGCCCGAGGACAGCGTCCATCTGCGCACCTTCCCCGAGGTGCCCGGCTGCTGGCGCGACGACGCCCTGGGGCAGCGCTGGGAGGCCATCCGGCGCGTCCGCCGGGTGGTCACCGGGGCGCTGGAGCGGGCGCGGGCCGACAAGCGGATCGGCTCCTCGCTCCAGGCGGATCCGCTGGTGTTCGTCGACGCCGAAACCGCGGCCCTGCTGTCCACCACGCCATTTCACGACATCGCGATCACCTCGGCGATCCGGGTCAGCACCGAGCCCGCGCCCGAGGACGCCTTCCGTCTTGAGGATGTGCCGGGGGTGGCCGTGAGCGCCGAAACCGCAAGCGGCGCCAAATGCGACCGCTGCTGGAAAGTGCTGCCCGAGGTCGGTGGCCATGCCGAGCACCCGACCCTCTGCCCGCGCTGCATCGAGGCCGTGGCATGAGGCGGGGCATGAGGAGAGTCCGGGCCCGGCTGACGCTGGGGCTCGGCATCGCCGCCATCGTCGCGGCGCTCGATCAGCTGGTCAAATGGTATGTCGTGACCGGGCTGATGCAGCCGCCCCGGGTGATCGAGGTCACCGGCTGGCTCAATCTGGTCATGACCTGGAACCACGGCATCAGCTTCGGCTTCTTTTCGGGCGATGCCGTGCCCTATGTCCTGGCCGCGGTGGCGCTGGCGGTGGTCGCCGGACTGATCGTCTGGATGATCAATGACCGGCGGCCGGCGGCGGCGGTCTGGCTCGGGCTGGTGATCGGCGGCGCGCTCGGCAATGTCGTCGACCGGCTGCGGCTGGGCGCTGTCGCCGACTTCATCGACGTCCACGCCGGAGTCTGGCACTGGCCGGCCTTCAACGTCGCCGACGGCGCGATCACGATCGGCGTGACGCTGATCCTCATTGATGGATTGTTCGGCCGGTCGGAAATGTCGTAATACTGAGGCGGGGGCATCGGAGCCACCGGAACGGGCCGCGCCGACGGACCGTCGAGCCATCGAGACCAGTCAAGACCGATAAGGCAGGGCCATGAACGGGAACGGACGCAGCAAGACCGAACGCACCGCACCCCTCGACCGCCGGCTGCGCGCCCGCCGGCGCGCGGCATCGCTGAGCTGCCTTGCCGCGGGCGCTCTCCTGCTGTCGGGATGCGGCGGCTGGCGCCAGACCTTCGGCCTCGACCACGCGCCACCCGACGAATTCACCGTCGTCGCGCAGCCGCCGCTCAGCATGCCGCCCGACTTCAACCTGCGCCCGCCCCGCCCCGGCGCGGCACGCCCCCAGGATGTCGGAACCACCCAGGCCGCCGCCGCCACCGTGTTCGGCTTCAAGGAAGCGCCGGGCGCCGAGCGGGTCAAGGGTGCGGCCAGCAGCGCCGAATCGGTGTTCCTGGCCAGGGCCGGGGCCGGCAACGCCCAGCCCAACATCCGGGCCGCCCTCGACGCCGAAACCCGCAATCTGATCGCGGCCGACAAGCACTGGGTCGACCGGCTGATCTTCTGGCAGAAGCAGCAGCAGCCCTATTCGGCGGTCGATGCCGCCGCCGAAGCCAAGCGGCTGCGTGACAACGCCGCGCTCGGCCAGCCGGTCACCGCCGGCAACACCCCGACCATCGAGCGCAAGCGCAAGGCGCCGCTGGAAGGGATATTCTAGGCCGCGACGCCTCATTCCGAGCAGGAGACCACCGCCCGTGTCCGACATGCTTGCCCGCCCTGGCGTCAGAGGCGGATGGCTGGCCGCCGCCCTGGCCCTCGCGCTGATTCTGCCGGCGCTGCCCTCCGGCCCGGCCGCCGCGAAAGGTGTTTATTTTCCCGAGACCTTCACCCTCGCCAACGGGCTTGAGGTGGTCGTGGTGACCAATCGCCGGGTGCCGGTGGTCAGCCATATGCTGTGGTACAAGGTCGGCGGCTACGACTGCCCGGCGACCAAGTCGGGCCTCGCCCATTTTCTCGAGCACCTGATGTTCAAGGGCACCGCCACGGTCGGCCCCGGCGACTTCTCGAAGATCGTCGCCCGCAACGGCGGCCGGGACAATGCCTTCACCAGCCATGATTACACCGCCTATTTCCAGAACGTCGCCCGCGACCGGCTGGAACTGGTGATGACCCTGGAGGCCGACCGGATGGTCAACCTCCACCTCACCGACGCCCTGGTCTATCCCGAGCGCGACGTCGTGATGGAGGAACGCCGCCAGCGCACCGACGACGTTCCCGGCGACCGCCTCTCGGAGCAGCTGGAAGCGACGGTGTTCGTCAATCATCCCTACGGCACCCCGGTGATCGGCTGGGAGCACGAGATCAAGACCCTGACCCGGGAGGACGCCGAAGGCTTCTACCGGACCTGGTACGCCCCCAACAACGCCATCCTGGTCGTCAGCGGCGACATCGACGCCGCCGAACTGCGGCCGCTGGCCGAGAAGACCTATGGCCGGGTGCCGGCCCGCGCCGTGCCCGAGCGGCAGGCTTTCGAGGTGCCCGCCCTCACCGCCGAGCGCCGGGTGATCCTGCACGACCCCGAGATTCGCGAGCCCTCGGTGGTGCGCGAGGTGCTCGCCCCCTCCTACCGCCACGGCGCCCCCGGTCAGGCTTATGCCCTGGAGGTGCTGGCCGAAATCATGAGCAGCGGCGTCACCGGCCGGCTCTACCGCTCCCTTGTCGTCGAGCAGCGGGTCGCGGTTGGCGCCGGCCTCGGCTACAGCCCGCTGGTGCGCGGCAGCGCCACCCTCGAGGTTTCGGCAACACCGGTCCCGGGCGGCGACATCGACAGGACCGAGGCCGCGCTCACGGCCGAGGTCGCCAAACTGCTGAAGGACGGCGTCACCGAGGAGGAGGTCGCAACCGCACGGAAGCGCATGCTCGCCGCCAACGCCTACGCCCGCGACAGCCTCCAGGGACCGGCCTACGCCCTCGGCATGGCCCTGGTCACCGGTCACAGCCTCGATGACGTCGAAAGCTGGCCCGACCGCATCGCCGCCGTCACCGCCGCCGAGGTTAACGAGGCGGCGCGGGCCGTGCTCGGCGCCCCGGGCGGCGTCACCGGCCGCCTGCTGCCGGCCGAAGCCACCTCATCCAAGAGCGGGAACTGAGCCCATGGTCATGATTTTCCGCCGCCTGCCCGCGGCTCTGGCGCTGGCGGTGACGCTGTCGGGCCTGACCGCCCTGCCCGCCCGTGCCCTCGACATCCAGCGCGTCGTCAGCCCGGGCGGCATCGAAGCCTGGCTGGTCGAAGACCACAAGGTGCCGGTGATCGCGGTCGAGTATTCCTTTGCCGGCGGCGGTGCCATCGATCCCGCGGGCAAGGAGGGCCGCGCCACCCTGGCCGCCAGCCTGCTCGACGAGGGCGCCGGCGACCTCGACAGTCAGAGCTATGCCAAACGGCTCCAGGACGATGCGATCTCGGTCAGCTTCCAGGCCGGCGCCGACGATTTCCACGGCAGCATCAAGACCCTCTCCGAACACCGCGACGCCGCCTTCGAGCTGACGGCGCTCGCCCTGACCCGGCCGCGCTTCGACGCGGAGGCGGTGGAGCGGGTGCGGGCCGCGATCATCAGCGACATCCGTCAGGGCGAGGCCGATCCCGCGAAGGTGGCGCGCCGCGCCTTCTATGCCCGGCTGTTCCCCGATCACCCCTATGGCCGCGACGATCTCGGCAGCCTCGACAGCATCGGCCGGTTGGGCGTCGAGGACCTCCGCGCCTACGTCGCAAGCGGCTTCAGCCAGGACCGGCTGCTGGTGGCGGTCACCGGTGATATCACCCCGGCAGCGCTGGCCCCGGCGCTCGACCGCCTGTTCGGCGCCCTGCCCGCCAGCAGCAGCGCGCCCGCGATCGCCGAAATCAGCCCGAGCCATCTCGGCGAGACCCTGGTGGTGCGGCGACCGACCACCCAGTCGATCCTGATGCTCGGGCAAGCGGGGCTGAAGCGCGCCGATCCCGACTGGTTTCCCGCCTACGTCATGAATTACGTGCTCGGCGGCGGCGGCTTTTCCTCGCGGCTGATCGAGGAGGTGCGCGAGAAGCGCGGCCTGACCTACGGCGTCTACAGCTACCTCTACCCCTACGACCACGCGGCGCTGATCGTCGCCGGCGGCTCGACCAAGAACGCCAAGGCCGGCGAGGCCCTGGCCCTGATCAAGGCCGAATGGGCGCGGATGGCCGAGGGCGGCATCACCGAAAAGGAACTGGCCGACGCCAAAACCTATCTCACCGGCTCGTTTCCGCTTCAGTTCAGCTCGTCCTCGGCGATCGCCCGCCTGGTGCTCCAGGTCCGCCACGACACTCTCGGCATCGACTACCTCAACCGCCGCAACGGCCTGATCGAAGCCGTCACCCTCGCCGATGTCCAGCGGGTGGCCAAGCGCCTGCTGGATCCGGCCCGGTTCTCGGTGGTGGTGGTCGGACAACCCGAAGGCGTTGAAAGCACCCCGGCCGGCCCCTGATGGCGGCGCGAGACGGATGGCGCGGCCATGATATGCTGCACCGCACCTTGACAAGCGGCGTGGTAAGCCGCCACCTAAGGGTCACGCGGCCATTTCCGCGCTCCGGGCTGGACCTGTCATGACCATCCACAACATCGACGCGCTTATCCAACCCGCCACCATCGCCCTGATCGGCGTCACCGGCGCGCCCCGGTGTCCGGGAACGGTGATGGCGCGCAACCTCTTTCACGGCGGCTTTCGCGGACCGATCATGCCGGTTTCGGCCGATCACGTCGCGGTCGAGGGCGTGCTCGCCTACCGCACGGTGGCGGCGCTGCCGGTGGCGCCGGATCTGGCGGTGGTGTGTTCGCCGCTCGAAAAGGCCCCCGACCTGATCGAGCAGCTGGGCGCCCGCGGCGCCCGCGCCGTGATCCTGACCTCCGACGGCTCCGAGGGCGGCGCCCAGCCGACCCAGGCCCTGCGCCAGCGCCTGAGCGATGCCGCCGCGCCCTATCGGTTGCGCCTGCTCGGCCCCGGCAGCCAGGGGCTGATGGTGCCCGCGCGCGGGCTCAACGCCAGCCTGATCCAGTCCCGCCCGGCCAAGGGCGACATTGCGCTGATCGGCCAGTGCGGCACCGTGGTCGGCGCCGTGGTCGAATGGGCGGGCGAGCGCGGCATCGGCTTTTCCCACGTCGCGGCGCTCGGTGACCATGTCGACGTCGACGCCGGCGACCTGATGGACTATCTGGCCAGCGACGGCGGTGTCCGCGCCATCCTGCTCCACATCGAGGCGGTAACCAGTTCGCGCCGATTCATGTCGGCGGCGCGGGCGGCGGCCCGTCACAAGCCGGTGATCGTGATCAAGGCCGGGCGCAGCCTGGAGGCGACCTGCCGCGCCAGCGCCCGGGTCGGCGCCCCGCCCGGCTCGGACGAAGTCTACGACGCCGCCTTCCGCCGCGCCGGCGTGCTCCGGGTCAACCGCCTCTCGGAGCTGTTCGACGCCGTGCAGACCCTCGGCACCGGCGTGTCGTTCTCGGGCATTCCCGCCGGCCCCGGCCGCCTCGCCATCGTCACCAACGGCAACGGCATCGCGGTGCTGGCCACCGACACCCTGATCGACGGCGGCGGCCGGCTGGCCGGGCTGTCGGCCGATACCGTCCAGAAACTCAATCAGGGGCTGCCGCCCAGCTGGTCCCACGGCAACCCGGTGAATATCGGCAGCGACGCCACGCCCAAACGCTACGCCGACGCCCTCGAAGTGCTGCTCGCCGACAGCACCAACGACGCCGTGCTGGTGCTCAGTGCCGCCTCGGCCACCAGCGACGCCGCGGCCACCGCCCAGGCGGTGATCGAGGTCACCAAGCGCCAGCCCCATGGCCGCCACCGCCCGGTGCTGACCAGTTGGCTTGGCGAGGGCACCGCCGATGAACCGCGGCGGCTGTTCGCGCTCAACCGCATTCCGTCCTACGACACCCCCGACGGCGCGATCCGGGGCTTCCTGCAGCTGATCGAGTTCCATCGCAACCAGGAACTGCTGATGGAAACCCCGCCCTCGGTGCCCGACCAGTTCCAGGTCGATGAGGCGGCGGCGCGCACGATCATCGAGCGGGCGCTGGCCGAGGGGCAGCGCTGGCTGGGCGAAACCGAGGCGCTGGCCGTGCTCAGCCATTACGGCATCGAGATCGGCGAAACCCGCCGGGTCACCACCCCCGAGGACGCCGCCGAGGCGGCCCGCGAGATCGGCAAACCGGTGGCGCTCAAGCTGCGCTCGCCCGGCCTCAGCCACCGTCCCGACTTCAACGACGTCGTCCTGACCCTGCGCAGCCCCGACGAGGTGCGGCAGGCCGCGCTCAGGCTGTTGTCCCAGGCCGCGGCCATGGACCCGCCGATCACCGTCGACGCCTTCACCGTCCAGGCCATGGCCGAACTGGCGGAGGCCCAGGAGCTGATGATCGGCATGAGCGAGGACCGGCTCTTTGGCCCGGTGCTGCGCTTCGGCCAGGGCGGCACCGGCGGCGAGGCGCTGGGCGACGAGGCGCTGGCCCTGCCGCCACTCAACATCAATCTCGCCCATGATCTGATGGCGCGAACCCGGGTCTGGCGGCTGATGCGCGGCTATCGCGGTCGCAAGGCGGTCGACCTCGATGCCGTGGCCCAGGCGCTGATCAAGGTTTCGCATCTGGTCGCCGACTTCCCGGAAATCGCCGAGCTGGAGGTCGACCCGCTGTTCGCCAGCCATCGCGGCGTGCTCGCGCTCGGCGCCCGCATTCGCATCGAGACCCCGGCCCAGCCCGGCACCACCCGCCTCGCCATTCAGCCCTACCCCAAGCAGCTGGAGGAAACCGCCAGTCTTCGCGACGGCACCCCGGTGCTGGTGCGGCCGATCCGGCCCGAGGACGAACCGGCGCTGCACGCGATGATCGCGGCCATGACACCCGAGGATCTGCGCCTGCGCTTCTTTGCGCCGACCCGGCGGCTCTCCCACCACACCGCCGCGCGCATGACCCAGATCGATTATGATCGCGAAATGGCCTTCCTGCTGATCACCCCCGATCATCTGGGGGCCGAGATTCTGGGCGTCGTGCATCTGATCGCCGATCCCGACCTCAAACGCGCGGAATTCGCGCCGATGGTCCGCAGCAGCCTGACCCACCGGGGACTCGGGACGCTGCTGATGGGAAAAATCATCTCCTACGCCCGCCAGCGCGGCATCGGCGAGGTCTATGCCGAGGTGCTGCGAGAAAATGTCGGAATGGTCAAGCTCGCAAACCATTACCGGTTTTCCCGCCACGACAACCCGGACGAGCCCGGAGTCCTTGAGGTCCGGCTCCGGCTCGATGGCCCCGCCCCGCCCCGGCCATGACTCTGGCGGCCCTGAAAAATCCACACCTTTCGTCTACAACGTGAATCTGTCCTTGCATATTGCGCCCATTACGCCATGCTAGGAGCATAGTTCTTTCCACTCGACGAGACGACTACATGTACGACCGCTCTCCCCGTTCCTTCAATGCGCCCGCAATCACTCAGAGCGGCGCGCGCGCCACGGTTAAGTGGTTCAATCCGACCAAGGGCTTCGGCTTCGTGACGCCGGAGGACGGGTCACCTGACGCCTTCCTGCACATCTCGGCGGTTCAGGCCGCCGGCCATGATGCGCTGCCGGAAGGCGCCACCATTATCTGCGATCTCTCCCACGGCCCCAAGGGTCCGCAGGTCGCCACCATCTCCTCGGTGGACACCTCGACCGCCAGCGCTGGCGGCGGTCGGCCCCAGCGGTCGAGTCCGCGCGGCGGCGACTTCGGGCATAGCCCGCGTGGCCCCTCGCGCGGCGGCTGGGGCGGTCAGGATGATGACCAGGGTGGCGACACGGTCGAAGGAACCGTCAAATGGTTCAACGCCGACAAGGGCTTCGGCTTCGTGGCGCCCCAGGGCGGCGGCAAGGACGTCTTCGTCCATCGCAGCGCCCTCGAGCGGTCCGGCCTGCATGCTCTGGCTGACGGCGAACCGGTTCGTCTGACCGTCCGCCAGGGCCAGAAGGGTCCGGAAGCGGTTCGCGTCGAAGTCCTCTGAGACTCCGCCGGGACACAGGCAGACAACACCGCCCCGAGTCGCGACCGACTCGGGGCGGTGTTGCGTTGTCTCCGGGTTTGGTAGCCGGATAGCCGCCGCAGTCCCCTCACCGCCAACGCGAACGCAGACGGCGAAGGGGCGTCGCGCCGGCGCTTACTTCAGGCTGACATTATGCCAAGCCCAATTGGCCGCCCAGAGGCCGCCCACGGCGCTGGCCACCGCGATGAAGCGGTTGATCGCCTGCGCGCCTTCCCACATCCCCGCCTGTTCGATCGACGAGGTGGCAAAGGGAATTGCCGCCCAGCCGCCGGTGATCAGGTTGAAAGTCAGCACGCCGCCAAGCGCGCCGACGCCGAGCACGAACGGATAATAGTCAACCTTGGCCGCGCTTTCCTGCGCCTTCGGCGCCTCGGCGTGAACGGTCACCGGCAGGACGCCGATCAGCGAACCATGCCTATCCGGTT
>SESF01027886.1_pt1 | contig 17418 bp, 21 predicted proteins | sample 3171521 | NCBI WGS metagenome assembly SESF01 (sample SAMN10866945, study PRJNA518727) | freshwater metagenome | biome: subpolar coniferous forest; feature: holomictic lake; material: water; isolation source: holomictic Lake 227, 6 m and 8 m depth | place: Canada: near Kenora, Ontario | collected...
AAGCCTATGATTTCGGCATGGATGCGGGCGCCACGTGCCCGCGCATGTCCCAACTCCTCCAGCACAAGTGTCGCTGCTCCCTCACCGATGACCAAGCCATCACGGTCGCGGTCGTACGGTCGTGGCGTTGCTGATGGACGGTCGTTTTGCTGGCTCGTGGCATAGAGAGTGTCGAAGACTGCGCTGTCGGTGATGTCTAGTTCTTCGGCACCACCAGCGAGCATGACATCGGCGCGGTTCCACTTGATAGCCTCGTAGGCGTATCCGATACCCTGACTACCCGAGGTGCATGCACTTGAGGTCGGGATGACACGGCCAGTAGCGCCGAAGAAAAGCGCAATGTTCACCGGAGCAGTGTGTCCCATCATCCGAATGTAGTTGGTTGCGGTGAGGTTTCGAGACTCCCCGTGCATCTTAAGCTCGTAGAAACCCAGCACGGCATCTGGACTTCCGAAGGAGGATCCGTAGGCGACCCCGGTCCGGCCGCTCTTCACCACAGGGTCATCCAGTAAGCCAGCGTCAGCGAGGGCGCGCTCGGTGGCGTAGACCGCCATCTTGGCTACAGGACCCATGCTGCGCAGCTTTTTCCGAGGATAGCGGTCGTCCACGGAAAAGTCACTGACAGGCGCTGCGAGGCGAGTGTTGATACCGGTGAAGCGGTCCCATTCACGCATGAAGCGGATGCCGGTGCGCCCAGCTGCGAATGCAGAGCGGATGGTAGGCCAGTCCTCACCCAAGGCGGTAATACCGCCCATTCCAGTGACCACGACACGGCGGTTCATACCATACCCCCGTTGACCGAAATCACCTGACGGGTGACGTAGGATGCCTCGTCGGAGCACAGGAAAGCGACAACGGCCGCGACCTCGTCGGGGTTGCCGGCTCGCCTCATGGGTATGACCTTGGCCACCTCGTCCATCGGGAGTTCGGCCGTCATCTGGGTCGCGATCACCCCGGGAGCGACGCAGTTGACCGTGATGGCGCGTTTCGCCAACTCGATGGCGAGGGACTTGGTTGCACCGATGATTCCCGCCTTGGCGGCACTATAATTGACTTGGCCGCGGTTCCCGATCAGTCCGGACACCGAGGAGAGGGTGACGATCCGACCACCTTTGCGGGCCGAGACCATCGGCATGACGATTGGCCGCAGCACGTTGTAAAAGCCGTCGAGATTGGTCCCGAGTACGGCGTCCCAATCATCGTCGGTCATGGCCGGAAACGCGACGTCGCGGGCGATGCCGGCGTTGAGAACGACGCCGTAGTAGACTCCATGAGCCGCCATGTCCGCCTCGATAACGTCCCGGCAAGCCGAGCGGTCGGAGATGTCGAACGACAGCAGGCGACCATCCCCCCCGGCCTCGACAATCGAGGCCAGGGTTTCCTCGGCTCCGCTCCGATCATTCCCGTAATGTGCGGCGATTCGGAAGCCGCCACGTGCCAGCCGCCGGGCGATAGCTTGCCCGATACCCTTGCTGGTGCCGGTGACCAGGATGGTCCGGTCCCGCATCAGGGACGTCCCTTCAATTTGGCGAGCAGGTCGGGATCGTCGAGCGCCTTGTCGACGGTCTCCTGCAAGGTGGCGTTCATGAAGTCTCTCAGTTCGTTGATCTGGGATTGGCGTCTAAAGTCCCACAAGTCCCGCTCCGTAACCCTGTCCACGATGAGGGGCTTCGAAACCAGCAGCGTGGAAGTGGCGGCATCCATCAGGTTGATATTGAGGTCGACATGGGCCTCGCGCCGCATGTACTGGCTGCAATCCAGCTTTTTGATCACGATCGCCAAGGTCGCCTTGGCCTTGCCCGGCTGGGCGCGCAGGCCCCGCGCCGTCAAGCCATCATTGAAAACCGTCTTGACCAGCTCGGAGACCGGCGGCTCTGATTGAAGAACGATGCCGGCGTTTCCCAGGGACCCCCGGATGGCGCCGAGCCAGTGGCTGTCCACCTTCCGCTGATCGTCGACGATGCCGACCTCAAAAAACGGCTGGCTCGCCCGCTTCGTCGCCGCCGCGCGAGTTTGGTCATAGGTCATGGGAACTGTAACTGTGGTACAACTTGCCATGGCCGCTGCCGCCAACAGCACGAATCCCGACATAAAGCGCTTCATGACATTTTCCCCCTCATGTTCTTCCAGTCATCACACGCCGTCCTTCAACCGCGCGAGTAGAGATGGGTTGTCGAGGGCTTTGTCCACAGCCTCCTGCAGTGCGCCATTCATGACCGCGCGCAGGTCTTCGACTGACGCAAAGATACCAACGTCGAATATGTTGCCCCCGGATACCTTTGTGACACTGACTGGGGCGGTGAAGAGCGTGCGGCGGTCAGCCAGATTCATCAGGAGGAGGTCCAACTCGACATGGGCTTCACGTCGAACATACTGACTGCAATCAAGTTTCCGAATGATGAGTTCCAAGGCTACCCGAGCCTTCCCTGGCTCAGCTCGTAAACCGCGTGCGGAGAGGCCAGATTCGAAGGCGGTCTTGACCAGCTCGGAAACCGGTCGGTCAGCTTCGAGATTTTTGAGGGGGTTCCCGAATCCGCCTCTTACTGCGCCCAGCCACTTGGCATCGACCTTGCGTTGGTCATCGACGTTGGCAACCTCGACTACCGGCTGAGCGGTGCCGGCATGTTGTATCGTTGTATCTCGGTTATAGGAAAGCGAAACCTCGGTGGTGGAGCAGCCTGCGACCAGCAGGCCAGTCAGCATTACCGTCCCATACACAAGTCTTTTCATTATATTTTCCTTATTATTGCCCAGGGAGCGAAATTACCGCCGTGGGGTCGTCTGGTTGATGAACAGTAAGCCGCGCCGTGCTGACAGAACTGGAACCCATGAGTATCTGGCAATCGAACACACCGGTGCCGCCGTCTATGTAGACAGCGGTTGACAGAACCTTCAGCTGGTCACCTTCGCGAAACCAGCGGACAGAGCAGCGGTAATTGCGCGTGCCGAGTAGAAAGCCGAGCGTTGGCTGTTTCCCTTCGGCCAGAGAACGCAGACCGGCAAAGGCGCCGCAGGTCTGGGCCATCAGCTCGATACCGACGTGGCACGGAACCCCGCCCGCCTCGTGGTCAAAGAAGGGATGGTCGGCGCGGATGGTCGTTGTGGCCGTAACGGAGTCGATGCCGCACTCGACCAGTTCGTCGAGCAGAAGCATCGGCGGCGCATGAGGCAACAGGGAAGCGATCGGCGTCGTCATGTCATGCCCTGTCCCAACACGAGGGAGACGTTGTTGCCGCCGAAGGCAAAGGAGTTCGAGAGCATCGCCAGCTTCCGCCGCTCTGGTACTCGGGCGCCCTGCGTCACCAGGGCAAGGGGCGGCAATACGGGATCGGGGATGCCATCCCAGAGATGCGGTGGAAGAAGCCTGTCCGGATTGAACAGCGGATGGAGAGTCAGCCAGAGGAACGCCGCCTCGCAGGCTCCCGCCGCGCCAAGTAGATGGCCCGTCATCGCCTTGGTGGAACTGCAGGGCGTCTCCGGCGGGAACACCGCTGCCATCGCCTTGCTCTCCATGGCGTCATTGAGAGGCGTCGCAGTGCCGTGGAGATTGACGTAGGCGATGTCGCCGGCCGCGAGGACGGCATCCTCGAGGGCTAGGCGCATGGCGGTTTCGGCGCCCTGTCCGGACGGGTCGGGAGCGCTGACGTGATGGGCGTCGGAGCATTCACCAGTGCCGAGAAGCGCGACGGGAGCAGGGGCGCGTGTGAGGAGGAACGCGGCGGCTCCTTCACCGATGTTGATGCCGTCTCGGTTTGCGCTGAAAGGATTACAGGGGGCGTTCGAGATGGCTTCCAATGACGCGAAGCCGTTGAGGGTCAGGCGGCAAAGGCTATCTGCGCCCCCGACCACGGCTGCATCGCATAAACCGGCAGCGATCAGCCGGCGGGCCGCCGCGAATGTCTTGCCGCTAGAGGAACAGGCGGTTGCGACTGTGTAGGCAGGGCCGGTCAGCCCTAGCCAGCGGGCCACAAAGTCGGCGAGGTTTCCGGTTTCCTGGCGGGTGTAGCGGTAACCTGCCGGCCATTCACCGTCGCGGCGGTAGGCGGCCCAGGCATCCTCGCCCTCGGCGATGCCGGCGGTACTGGTGCCGAGCACCACCGCCACCCTGTCTACCCCATAGTGTTTGGCGGCGGATGCTACGTCGTCGCCTATCTCCGCCAGCGCCGCAAGCATCAGCCGATTGTTGCGGCAGTCGTAGTCGGCGAGAGCAGACGGAATCCCAGGCAACTCGCAGCCCACCCTGCCCACAGGAACAGCCTTGCCCGAGGCCAGAGAAAAATCACTCGCAAGGCCGTCACGCGTCCCACAGAACAGGCCGCCTGCGTTCTCCGCCTTGCCCAGGCCGAGCGGCGTCACGAGGCTCATGGCGGGGATGCCGAGCACGGTCATGGAGCCTCCTCGGACTGGATGTCCAGGTCATACCCCCAGGCGAGATTGCGCAGGCGGAACCGTCCCGACCAAATACCGTTCCATGGCTTTCCGTAGTCGATGCGGATGACCTCTGTTCCATCCGTATTGCGAATGACGCGCTCGCCGTTTCTTGTGGTTTCGAGCGATGCGCCTTTCAGAGCGGCGCGGATAGCCGTCTCGGGCCAGTAAGTCATAACGATGTCGGCGAGCATGTTTCCCGGACGCAGCGTCTCGGGCAGCCAGGACGCGGCATCGACTGCCACGCCATCGGCGGTCCAGGTTACGGTCAGCGCCCGGCGTCCCATGGTGTCCAGGCCAACCAGGAGCAGGCGTTCGGGAGAGATGGCGACGTGGCCTTCGAAGGAAAACGTGTGGTCCTGGTAGTGGGCGGTAACGAGTTGCGTCGCCTCCAACACCCTTCCGGGCGACGGCGACGCCGGCAGGGTGACTGTGACACCGGGAGCGACGGTGACCGTCCTGATGGATGCGGGCGGGTCCGAAGACGTCGCGCACCCCGACAGAAGGAGCGCCAGCAACGGCGCGAGCCAGGAGCGTCGGGCTACCGCCGGCATGCCAGACCTCCGATGGGTGACAGCAGCACGGAAAGTGTAATGCCGATGAGCATGGTCAGGCCGAATGTATGAACCGCGAACACGCCGCTGAACGCCAACAACCCAAACGACAGAAGTGTCGTGGAGGAAGCAAGATACACCGCCAGGAGCGTTGCCGATTTGCGCGCTCCGGTGGCCTCGGCGCAGAAGATCGCATAATCCACCCCGATCGATAGGACCAGTACAAGCGCCATGGTCGCGAAAAACGTAATGGGCTCGCCGAGAAGCGCCATCAAACTAGGAGTCAGCAGAAGCGCAAAGACCGGCGGCGCCATGACGGTGAGCGCCCCCCGCCATCTGTAGCGAATGGCGAGTAAGGGAACCATCAGTAAGCACGACAGGCCCAGCAAGACCTCGGCCCTCACCCGGTATTCACCAAACAGGCGACTGAAGTCGGCGGCTGGATCTATGAACCGGACCCCGTCGAGTCCAATCACCGCCTTCCTCACGACATCCGGATTCCGGATACCGTCCAGCTTCACCACGTGCGAAACGCCGTCCGGCCGGGGCTCCAGCACCAAGTCGGCCAGGAAAGGCACCACATTGTCTTTGATGACATCGGCGAGGCGAAGAACCGGGGCCGTCTCGTTCGTGGGCGCCATCTCGGGCGGTTCGGACAGCCCGAGCTTTTCGGCATGAGCGGCGAGCAGGGGAACCTCCAGGCGGTCATGAACCAGTCGCCGGTTTTCCCCCTGGCGGGCCGCCGAGGGCACGAAGCCGGCGGGCGCCTGGAAGCCGCCGAGCCCATCCGACTTGACGAGGCTGGACAGCCGGTCGGCGAGCGCCTCCTCCTTTTGCAGCGCGGCCTCGTCGTCGGTGGCCGCGACCAAAAGGAACTGGCCCGACCATCCGGTGCCGGTCAGGGCCTCGATGCGATGCTGCTCGGCCAGTAACACTGCGTCGGGGGACTGAAGCCGGCGAACGTCGTCGTCCGCCTTCAGCCGCAGGGCGCCGGCAACGCCGACGACCAGCAGTGCCACGCCAAGACCCGCGCGAATGCGCAACAGGTGCGGGCGCTCCCAGAACGCCCACAACACGCCCGCCGTAGCGACCAGGGGGGCGCCATGGGGCAGATTCCGGCCTCGGTCGAGCAGCGGCACCCAGAGCGCCACGGACGCGAACGCGGCGGCCAGACCGACGGCCGAGAAGGCGGCGATCTGGTGCAGTCCGGGGAATGGCGCCAGCAGCAGCGCGCCGTAGCCGACCAGGGTTGTCAGCACACCCAACGCAAGCCCCGGCATCACCCGGCGCAGACGGACCTCCGGTGGCGCGCCATCGCAGACAAAGCGATCGGTGAAGTAGTAGAGGCTGTAGTCCACCGCAATGCCGATTAGGCTCATGCCGAAGAGCAACGACACGACGTGCAGATCGCCGAACCACCACAGGCTAAAAGACAATCCGCACAGAATGCCGACGGCAATGGAGGCGAGGCTCAGCAACAGCGGCCCGAGACGGCGGAAAACCAGAAGAACCAGCAGGATGGCGCCGACGGTCGATACGGTGCCCAGCGTCGAGGTTTCGCTCATCGCCTGCCGAGCTCCGGCGGCGGCGAAGAACACGGCGCCGAGCTTAAGGACGTGGACCTCCGGTCCCAGGGAGGCAGCCGCATGATCGAAATCGGCAATGAAGCGCTTCTGGACATCTAGCTCGAACGGTTCACCGGCAAGACGGGCTGCGACCATGATCCAGGTTTTGTCGCCGTCGCGCACGGACAGCATGCCTTCGTCGGGAGCCAGACGGGAAGCCGGCAACGGCATCGCGGAGAAGAAGGACGGCATCAGCAGGAAGGGATCGTGATGGAGTAGGAGCGCGTTGGCCATGCCAGGAAAACCGAACACCTGGGATAGTGCCCGCGTCGCCAGGGCCTCGCCTTGTCCGGCGAGTAGCGCTTTGTGGTCGGTGTTAGCGAGCAGTCCGGCCCGGTACGGAAAATAAAGGGCGCCAATCCGGCGCATCCCGTCGCCGTCGGGCACGGTGTCGAGCCCGGATACCGTGGATGACGCCGACAGCGCCGCCATCATCCGGGACGCCGCCGCTCGGGCCTGGGCGCGGTCCTGATGTCCGACCAGCACCATGACCCGGCGCCCAAGAGCGCGCGTAACCGCATCATGGGCCTGCTGGGCCACGGGGTCTCCGCGCTCCACCGGGAGGAGCGCCAGCAGGTCGGTGTGGAAGTTCAAGCCGCGGGCGACGCGCAGACCGAGGTAGCCGGCGGCAAGCGCCACCAGCAGAACCAGGGCTGCGGCGCCCAGGCGCCTCATCGGCCGACACCCGCGAGAAGGGCCGCCTCGGCCTCGGACGGCGGGGTGTCGCCGAGCGTCTGCCCGGTAAAGTTCAGGACATCCGCGTCTCCGCCCGTCTTGATGATTTCCACCTTCTCGACGAAGCGGCGTCCGGCAATACGGATAGTCTGGATTGGCATGGCAGTCGGGTCCGCCGCCGTCTTCGGCTGAAGTTCGACGCGCCATGCCATGTCGTCCCCCTGACGGACGACGGTAAATTCCCGTTCGAGCGCCTTCCAATTTCCCGCCATGGCGCCACCCAGCATGCCATAGAGCTTGGCTAGGAACGGCAAGCGGGACGTCGGCATGCGCATCGCCTCCGAGCCGCCGACATCTTGCACCAGACCAGCCGAAGTGATGACCGTAGTCACCGCGAACGGCTTCTCCGACTGCCAGATGAGGCCGCGGCCGGGGGCAAGCATGAAGCGCCCTTCCGAGCGCAACGGTTGTTTGAAACCTTCAAGCCGACGCTCCTGGACGAACCTGCCGTGGAGGATGCTGCCTTCTGCAAGAGTGTGGGACGGCCCGAGGGCATTGGCCGCAAGGGCTTCCGCCGGCGCCACAAAGGATAGGCACAGGAGGAGCGCAATCAGGCAGGGCATAGGCACCCCCTAACCTTGTCAGACAATTCCGCAGGGGATTCGAGGCAAAGTTCGCCGGTTTCTCCATCGACCGCGACCTGGATGGTCTGGGCCTTGGTCAGCACTTCGCCCGAGACGGCATCGCGGATGCGGTAGTCGATCTTCAGGCGGTTCTCATATTCGGAGAGAGACGCCGCGACGATCACGTCCTGCCCGAAGCGGATCGGGCGCACGTACTTGATCCGCATATCGACGATGGGCCAGACGTATCTGGTGCGCGCCATTTCCGGATAGTTGAAGCCGATGCGGTCCAGCAGAGAGCAGCGCGCCTGTTCCAGGAAGCGGGCGTAATTGCCGTGCCAAACCACCTGCATGGGGTCCAGGTCGTAGAACTGGGCCTTGATGGGAGTGTCAACGGTCAGCATGGCGATCCGCCCAGAAGTCGAAGAAGTTGAACCATTGCCGGGGAGCCTTCAGCGCGTAGTGCTCCAGGCGGGCGGCGAACTTCGCGGCCCACCCGGCCAAAGCCGCCTCGCGGTTCCGCCGCGGCAGGCCGATGCGATCAGCAAACCGCTCGGCATAAAGGCGGTAAACCCCGTCCTCCCTGAGGCAGAACAGCAGGTAGACCGGGCAGTCGAGCAGTGATGCGAGAATGTAAGGCCCCTGGGAGAAGGAGGCATCGGCGCCGAGGAACGGCACCCGCGAGACCCGCTGGCCGCCTCCGACCGGAGTGCGGTCCCCAGCGATGACCACCCACTCACCGCGGTCGATGCGCTCCTTGAGGGCGATGGCCGTCTCCGGGCCGATTTCCGTGACTTGGAGGGTGTTGACCGCTGCCTCGGGTCGGAACTCGCGCAGGACACGGTTGTAATGTTGGGCGTGCCGTGTGTGCACAAGCACGGTCAAGCGACTGCGGGTCTCCAGGTCGAGCATCGCTCGCGACAGCTCGGCATTGCCCAGGTGCGAAACGATGAAGAGGGCTCCGCGCTTATCCGCAGCGGGCTCATCCAGGACTCCGCTGTCCACCCGGACCAGGGTGCCCGGCGGCATGCCGTCTACCCAGGCGATGAAGGTGTCGAGCGCACGCCCAGCGAAGGCGAGGAAGTGGCGGTAGCCATCAAGAAGACCAGGGCGCGGGCCGGTTCCAGATGCCTTCGCCGCGCGCTCCAGGAAGTCCTGCGACGCCCGCCGCTGCTCCCCGCCGGTCAGGAAGAAGTAGAGGACGATTGGGGACATCACGGCCATACAGCCTCGGCGGCCGAGGAGGTGGTAGGCCCAGGCGCAGAAGCAGAGACCCCAGTAGAGACCTCGCTCGGCCATACCCGCCCAGTGACGCGGCTCCGTCGCGGTCTTCGGGCGGTTCCGCAGGATGGCAGGCAGACGGACCAGCATGGTCAGCACCAATCGGGTGTGCATGCAGGAGATGCGCACGTTATCGCGGACCATGTGGAAGTTTGACGTGTTCCCTGGTGGATAGGTCACCCGGACCGGAACCATGACGACCGGGGAGCCTCTCCAGAACAGGCGGACCATGATCTCGGTGTCAAAATCCATCCGTCGGCCGACCGAATCCTCTGCCAGCAGGGACATGGTCGCGGCCAGCGGATAGACCCGGAAGCCGCACATGCTGTCTGGGATGGCAAAAGACAGGGTTTCAACCCAGACCCAGAAATGGGTAATCCAGCGACCGATTTTGCGTCCTATCGGAATGCTGTCGTCATAGAGCGGTTTGCCGCTCACCAGGGCGTCTGGTTGCCGCTCCGCCGTCTCCAGGAGCGTCGGAAGGCAGTCCAGGTCGTGCTGGCCGTCGGCATCCGCCTGGACGGCGTGGGTGAATCCGGATTCTGCGGCCAGCCGGAATCCTTCCAGGACGGCTATGCCCTTGCCCTGGTTCACTTCGAACCGGGTCACGGTCACGCCATGCTCCGGGTCGTGAAGTCGAGCGAGCGCGGCTCGGGCTGGTTCGCTGCTGCCGTCGTCCACGACGAACACCGGCAGGCCGGCCGCCCGCAGCCGCGCAACCACGTCACTAACCACCGTCCAATGGTTGTGGCTGGGCACGATGGCACACGGGCGGAAGTTCGTCATGGTGGCTCCATCGGCAGGCTACCCGAGGACATCACGTCAGCGCCGAGGCGGTATTCGAAATTTAGACGCTTCTTCGCCTCGTCACGACGCAGTACAAGCGTCACCAGGATGTCGGGGCCGATGACCTTCCGGAACTTGACCTGGAAAGCCGGAGCGCTTCCGTCGGTCAGCGATAGGTGGCTGCGGGCAAATCTGACCACCCAGTCGATCTGCGCGACACCGGGGAGAATGGCGGCCTGCGGGAAGTGGCCCTGGAACGCCAACAGGTCGGCGGCCATGAACAGATCCAGTGCGACACCGTCGTCAAGCTGGCGGGCGGCACAGACCTTGGGAACTCTCGGGGCAGACACCGTCATGGAGTCACCTCCACAGTATCTCCGTTGAAGAGGGCGACGACGTCGCTATCCGTGCGCTTGCCCATGGCGTTGACCGGCAGGCTCTCCCGGAACCGCCACCGCCGCGGCATGGCCGAGACGTCACCGCTGCGCGCCAATGCCTGCCGCAACTGGCGGCTCAATCTGAAAGCTCCCGTATCGGCCAACCTCGCCCGCCCCTCTGCGGTCAGCACGACGACGGCCCCGAGGGTCGCCCGTTCTCCAGGCAGAACGGCGACGGCCGCAGCCGCGACCCACGATAAGTCCATCAGCTGTCGTTCAACCTCCGGCAGGCTCACGCGCTTGCCCTCGATCTTGGCGATCCTGTCCCCGCGTCCGCGCAGACGAAACCCGTCAGGAGTCGTCTCGGCAAGGTCGCCGGTCTCGAACCATTCGTCTTCGGCCAGGAACGGCGAGCGGATGCGCAGGCGCCCTTCATCACTGACGGCCACCGACACACCGGGGAACACCCGCCAGGGGTGCTCGTCGCCATCGCCGGCTCGGTATGCGATGACGCCCGTCTCCGAACTGCCGAAGATTTCGGTCACCGGAACGCCCAGGACGGCGGTGGCCTCGCGAGCGGCCTGCCCCGGCAGCGGGGCGCCGGCCGACAGCACCAATCCTGGCCGCCGCTGGGCCGAAAGCGGCGCCAAGCCGGCAATCCGCGATAGATGGGACGGTCCCGTCACCAGCACGCCCCCCCTTGCCATGTCTGCGACGACGGATTCCCAATGCTGGTGCGTCTGCCGAGAGAACGGCCGCCCAGCCGACAGGGGCCAGAGTACTTTGAAGGTCAGGCCGTAGACATGGTGGTGCGGTACGGTTGCCAAAACAGGGGCGTCGGCGAGCGCCGCGCCCCACAGGGCGTCGAGAACTTCGACCTCTCGCTCCAGCATCAGGAGCGGCTTTGCGACCAGTTTAGGGTTTCCGCTCGAACCCGAGGTAAAGAAGCCGACGATGGAGTCCTCGGGGTTCAGGGGCGGCACTGGTCCAACAGAGACAGCAGCCGACTCCAGTCTGAACGTGGCCGCTTCGCCGTCACCGACAATGAGGTCAAATTCCCCGGCGAACCGAGAGAGCGCGCCATCGGCTGTGCTGAACGGAAATATCGGATGCGCACCGGCGTGGAGAGCGGCGAGCAGGCCCACGGCCAGGAAGTAGGTGTCGGAGCAGACAAGGGCTGCCCGCCGGCATCTCGTCGAAGCGAGCCGAACCGAGTTGACCGCCACGTCCGCCCGGAAGCGCTCGAACGAGATACCGTCCGTGATGTCCCCGGTGACCATTCGTCCCAACTGCGGCGGCAAGGACATCAAGCTGGACAGGGAGATGACGGTCATGCCGCGCTCCGCCGACGACGGACGACATGGCGGACGGCGTATTCGCCAACGAACAGCGACCCCATCAGCAGGTAGCTCACTAAGCCAGTCCAAAGCGTCCATGCCTCTGCTGTTCCCCAGAACGCTAGGCCGGCGGCAACGGCGGCGTTTGCTATCAGGAACACGGTCCACACGACCGTGACGTTTCGGCAATAGGCTGCGTTAGCTGGTGGAAAGTCGGGGTCGGCCAGCCGTGCGATCCGTTCGATAAGACTCGGGGGCCGGAACAGGGATTGGCCGAAGAGGACCGCCATGCCCAGACTGAGAAGAACCGGATAGGCCATGGCGGCGAGCCGCCCGTCCATGGCGGCCAGGATGGCCAGCCCGGCCGCGGCAGCCAGCAGAGGTCCGCGCCACATCCGAGCCGCCTGATGTCTTAGTGTCAGCAGCCGGATGCCGATGACTGCCAGTGCGAATGCGACCATCGAGAGCGGGGGCAGCCACCGCATGCCGTAGTAAACCAGGAACGGATAGAGCAGACTTGCCGTCACCGCCGTCACAGAGATGACGCGGCCGGAACTACTCAGTGACAAGTTCATAGACGCGCTCGATGACATCACCGACCGTTCGGACGGTTTTGAACTGCTCGGGTTTTATCTTCTTTCCTGATATTTCCTGAATTTTTGTGACCAAGTCCACGGCATCAATGCTATCGAGGTCTAAGTCCTCGAAAAGCCTAGCCTCGAGTGTAATCTTCTCATGCGGCACCTCAAACATATCTTCAAGGTAACCGCGCAACTTACCAAAAATTTCCTCTCTTGAAAGCATGACCTAGACCTCTCTCCGCGTTGCAACGAACGCTGCCAGGGTACGGACGCTGAAGAAGTGCTTCTTTATTTCCTCTGTGACCGACTCAATTTTGATTCCGAACACTTTGCGAATGACGACCCCAAGCTCCAGAGCATCAATGGAATCAAGTCCCAATCCAGCGTCACCGAAAAGGGGTTCCTCCGGATTGATTTCTTCCGGAGTAACGTCTTCAAGCTGCAGAGAGTCAATAATGAGCTTCCTGATAGCATCCTCAAGCTTGTAGTGGTCCGCATCATGGGGCGAGCTGTTCACGGTACAAATCCTCTACGTTTGCTACCAGCCTGCGGGCACCGATGCCTCGATGTTGATAGCTGATATATTCATTGACGTCCAGGAAACCCATGTCCCTGACGCGGAAGGTCGGGCGGCGCCTCGGAATGAGGTACCAGGGTTCGCCTTTCATCAGTGTCTGTGGGTCGCATGTAATCAGTGCAAGTTGAACAGAGCTATTCGTGAGCATGGCTAAGTTAGCGAAGCCTCGATGGAAGCGACAGGTCTCCTCCGGCCGTGTCCGTGTTCCTTCCGGAAACACAAGAAGGTTGCTGCCTTCGGCAAGAGCCTTGGCGCATTCCTCAAGCATATCCTCGGATGGCAGGTCGTTCCGGATGTATCCGGCCGCCCGGACTACCCCACCGAGGTAAGGATTGCTCCAAAGTTGGTGTTTGACGATACAGCGCATACGGGGGTTCAGGGACATCAGCAGCACGACGTCGAGTAAAGTCGGATGGTTGGCAACGATCAGGCGCCCCTCGCAGTCTGTAAGTTTACCAGCTTCCGAAAAGTCCAGGTCGAGGAGGGGCCAACAGCGCATCAAAGCAATGTAGCTCTTGAAGCACATATGAACGACGTATTGGGTACGTCTTACTCGCACCGAATCATCCCGTGTGATTAATGCGATTAGGGGGAAGACTGTGACGGCGAGCAGCGCGCCACCCAGACCAAGGGATGCGAATGCTAGCCCGGTCCCGACCAATCTCCAGGTATGGTCAATCCAGTACGGCATTGCGACTCCACTGCCACCGAAGACGATCGCCGATAGCTTCCACCATCCCGGCTCCGCCAATGAGAAACCGCAGAAATTCCAGCCCAACGCTGTCGGACGGCACATCTTCCCCGGTCGCTGCCGACGACTTCATGACGATTACGTCTCCGGCGGTTGTTCGCGAAGGGGGCTCGATTCGGAGTGCCATGGCAATAGCTTGCTCCTGCTGCCCGTCTATGGCGCCATAGTCCGGAGGAAGCGGTTCGTCGAAGTGCAGCAGAACCACTGGGATTTGCGGAAACTCCGTGACGGTTGCAGCCGCTTCCAGCAACCCATAAGCGAAGCTTTCCCGTCCGGCCGCTATGGCAGTGTGACCTAGGCGGTTGCCGACAGCGATCGACAGCAGGCCGGCCAGAGCATGATGGACCGAAAGGCTAAAGTCGGCAGGTGAAGGCGCCTCTCCGTCGGCCAGGGCCGTTAGCATCGACAGCGTCCGTCCAAACTCTCCATGCCGCGACGACAGCACGAATCGTGCATTGCCGACATCTGCCAGTCCGAACGCAGCCTGTAGAGTCTTCTGTCCCACTGGGCTGATGCGTCGTCGAAGAATCGTGGGCAAAGAGGAGGTCTTTGAGTCGGGTTCCTCCCCACCGTTTGCAAGCGGTCCGCCGGCCCAGTCGAGCCATTCGCGACGCGATATGCGCTCCGGCGACCAAGCGGCCCAACCAGTGACATGGAACTCTATGTATGCCATTGCCGTCAACTCGGCGACTCAGCGAGTGGGCCTGTAGAGTCTCCTGTCGATTTCCGCTTCGAGAGATTGAACCTCCTGATTGTACTTGCGGTGAATCTTGCCGTTCACTTCCTTCAGGTTCTGCGAAGAGGCAAGTCTTATGCTATAAGTGCTTTTACTATACAAGATGGTTGTGACGGCAACGTGGGTCTTCCACTTGAGGGTCGCGCGCAGTTCTCCGGGGCCGACTTCGTCCACCCGCCACCCTTTGTCCAGAGCGGCCTGGACTATGTTGTTTTTAATTTGGTCGATGCTGAGCGCTTCAGCAGGTTTTGGAATGCGTGCATCTTCTATTGTCAGTACTGGCTGCTGACGGTTGCAGGCAGAGAGGCCGACAACAGCGGCGGCGACGACAAAAAACGTTAGAATTTTCCGCATTGAATCACCCTCTCGACTTCAACATTGGTCGGCCATCTACGTTCATAGCCCAGAAATTCCGGCAAAACCTATTTGTTTGCTCCGGCAGACGCTTTCATAATTGCTGTTGTCAAATTGTGAGTTAACTCCTTCAGGCCCTTTGATGATATCTCCTGCCAGTCGCTTTCGAAGACGGCCCCCATATTTTCCGACGTTTCATTGGTGACGGTCCGACCACCTACTAGAACAGGTAGCGCGCCCTTAATCTCAATCTCACAACGGTTATGCACGGTAACGTGCCAGAAGCCCGGCTGGAACCACGACCAGAATTGACGAATAGATACCGTGAGCGGGATTGCTCCTTCCATGCCAGGGTCACCTCGGTGGACGACCCTATAGCCGCCCATGCGGAAGCCGTTCTCAACCGCCTCAGCAATGACTTGGCTGACGGTCTGATTCTCGGGCAACAGCACGTCGCCAAGGGCAGCGCCGAATCCGCCACGCTTCCGGCCGATTGCCCGTGCCCTTATGGCGGCATTCCCGATATCACCAGAAGAGAGCGATGGGGTGTCTGGTTCGGGCGGGCTCGCTTCAAATCGCCGGTTGTCGTCAACCTTGTCTATTAGAACGGCTTGGCCGCCAACACTGGCGCCGCTCGTATCAACCTGATCAAGTTTTACAACACTTCTAGTGGCAGCGCATCCGCATAAAGCGAGAATGCAAATTCCCGTAAAAATCCTCTTTTTCACGCCATGCATCCCAGGCTCCTTATCTATCTTTTGTGCGGTAACAGCATATACATGACAAAGTGCTCCGATACATGAAAACTAGAGTTATAACCAACAGAATGCACATGAGGTCGAGAGCGTCCATTCCCATGAGCCTCCGCGCGCAATCATCAGAACGCCTTGTGCCAGCGCAAATTTACGGTCAGAGTTACCACATACCTGAGAGCTTTACACATGATCATGTACTCTGTGCTCAATTTAGAAGGGGCGGGTACCAGTCGCGCCGAGGTGAGGTGGCGCTCGTCAATGATGGCTAAAGCCATGCTACGAAGCCTTTTGCAAGGGCTAACCGGGGTTGCGGGGGATGCTTGGTCACTCTCAGCTGACAGACGTGGCAAGCCGACTGCGCATTCTCTGGGGCAATTAGTCACACCTGAAGTCTCCATTTCACACAGCCGAAGCTGGATTGCGGCCGCAGTCAGTACCGTGGGGCCAGTCGGGATCGACGTGGAGTGTCGGCGACCGCATCGTGATCTAATCGGAATTGCCGATACGTCGTTCGGTGAAGAGGAGAGGGCAGAGGTTGCTAGTGGTGGTCCAGATTCCTTTTACCGAATTTGGACACTCCGTGAAGCGATGGCAAAAGCAGTGGGTATTGGACTGCCAATGGTTATCGACAAAAAGGACCGGGCTTCTAATATGCCGGTATGTGGAAAATTTTCAGCGACAATCGATAATCGAAATTGGATACTCTTGAAATCTCAACCGACCGATGGCGTCCACCTAGCCGTGGCTGTAGTGACACATTCCTACGACGGGCTGGAAGAGATGCCTATCCTTGTCGGCTGGCACCCTAGTTAGCCATAATTATTTTAGATCACCTTTGTAGCGATCAAAGCACATATCCCGTGCGGCTCTATCACATGATCATTTATAGGTCAGCTGCCTCGACAATATCAGCCCGCTAAGGCTTGCTCGCATTTATTATAATCATGCGAAACTCGGGGTTATCAAGAAATCTGTCAACAGAACTGCGCAGTGCGTCATTCATTACTTTCATCAAATCTTCCGCTGATGCGAAGAAACCGAAATCAAGAGTAAAAATGCTGCCTGATGAAACGTCAATCGTTACAGGAAACGACTTAATTAACCTCCTAAGAGGAAGTTTCGTCACATTAACAATAAGGTGTACGTGAGCCTCCCTTCTAATTAACTGACTGCAGTCGAGTTTATTGATGGTTATATCAAGATTTAGCGCCTGTTTTGTGAGAGCGGGAAAGTGCCGAGATCGCAGGCCATCCTCAAATGCAGCCTTTACCAAGTCAGAAACGGGTCTGCTTGACTCGAGTACTTTGATAGGAAAGCCATAGCTAGATCGAATGGCTCCTACCCACGTTGAGCTTACTCCCCTTGCATCACTAACATTTGAGACAGTAACAATTGGTTGGGCGAGTGGTGCTGACGTTACATTCTCGCTATTACTCTCATATGACATGGTGACAGGATTGCTGCACCCCACGAACAGCATGCCAATCGCGGCTAATGAAATAAGGCAAGATAAACGCATAATAAATATTATCCTTATTTTAATGTCGAATCAACTTCACATGCAGGAAAATTTGCAGATTGCGGGGGCCGCTCTAAGCCACTAACAGGGTGCGGAAAATGGGTTCGTCCAGGGGCCTTCCCTTTGGCCGATTCCGAAAAATTCCACTTTTACGCGCATAATTCCCGCAATTTTGCGGGTTCAGAGGGGTTTTTCGCCCCTCTGACGGGGCAGGATGCCCCCCGTTTCCGCCCTCTGGGCGGATTCCGGGCGCGGTCATGCCGCGACCGGGATCAGGCGCGACAACCGGACCAGATTATAAGCCGCCGCGCTGAAGGTGAACAGCCATCCGACCAGGGCGGTGCCCCGGTGATGGAGCTTGCGCATTCCACCGACCGTCTTCATCCAGCCGAAGACTTCCTCGATCCGCTTGCGAATGCGTTGGCTGGTGGCATAGCCGGCCTTGGCCGCGACTTCGTC
>SESF01016300.1_pt1 | contig 17416 bp, 15 predicted proteins | sample 3171521 | NCBI WGS metagenome assembly SESF01 (sample SAMN10866945, study PRJNA518727) | freshwater metagenome | biome: subpolar coniferous forest; feature: holomictic lake; material: water; isolation source: holomictic Lake 227, 6 m and 8 m depth | place: Canada: near Kenora, Ontario | collected...
CGCTGGGACAGCGGCGACGACAGGAGCAGGTCCATATCCCCCCGCGTTATCAGGGCGTTCACGGTGTGTATCATGGTCTGCGAGACAGTCAGCGAGATCATTATCCAGAACAGGCCGCCGAGGATGACAGGGGACTGAAGGCCTTTCACCATCAAGCCGTAGCATGCCGGCAGCGCCACCCAGGCGCCCCAATGCATGGCCGCCCACAGCAGCGCGGCGCAGACGGCGATAAGCCCGTTATGGCTGCCTCCGATGCCCCGCCAGCTCACGCGCATCTCGTGCACGAGCAGCCACGGCCAGCTTCCGGGTTTCGGGTTCATGCCGGCTCCGTAAGGGTAAGGAAGACGTCTTCGAGCGTTGCGCCGTTCGCGCCTAAGGCCGAGCCGGCGCGGGAGCGCAGTTCGTCCAGCGTGCCCTGCGCCACGATGCGGCCGTTGAGAATGATGCTGATGCGCTCGGCCAGCCGCTCGGCTATCTCGAGGATGTGCGTGGTAAGCACCACCGTGTTGCCCTGGGCCGCGTAGTCCACCAGCATGTCCTTCACCGACTTCGCCGCGCGGGCGTCCAGGCCGGTCAGGGGCTCGTCGAGGATCAGCAGCTTCGGTTCATGTATCATAGCCCCGGCCAGCGCCAGCTTCTGGCGCATGCCGCGGGAAAAACCTTCCACGAACTGACCGCGGTTATCCCAAAGCTCCAGCCATTCGAGCAGCTCCCGGGCGCGTTTGGCCGCGGCGGCCGCGGGCATGCCCCACAGGCCCGCCACGAACTCGAGATATTCCAGCGGATTCAATTTCCCGTAAAGCATGGGGTCGTCGGGCAGAAAAGCGGTAACGTTCTTCGCGGCGGTGCCCTTACCGGAGATATCGTGGCCGAAGATAGAGACCGAGCCGGAGTCGGGGCGCAGCAGGCCCGCCACCATGCGCAGCGTGGTGGTCTTGCCGGCGCCGTTGGGCCCCAGCAGCGCGTGGAATTCCCCCGGCGGGATCACCAGGTCCAGCCCGTCCACGGCGCGCTTCTCGCCGAAGTTCTTGGTCAGCCCGCCGATATTCAGCGCGGCGATGTTGTTATTTTCAGTCGTCATTCTTTCTCCCTGAAATATATTTCAGATCATTGGCTTTGCGGAGCGCTTTTGAAAGCATTTCCTTCCAAAATGAAACAATTCGCGGGTGGTTTTCGACTAAGATGCGGCGGGGACGCAAGTGCTATTTAGTTCCCGGCTTTCAGCACGGAGATATCCCCGGAACCGGCGCCGGCGGCCACCTGGAATTCGCCGGTATCGTCGAACTCGTTGATTATTTCCCCGGAGCCGCTGTCGAGCCTGGCGGCTATTTTCGCGGACGGAGGGAAGACCAGCACGATATCGCCGGAGACGCTTTGAACGCGAGCCTCGCCGGGAACCGGAACATCCTCCCAGCGCAGGGTTATACCGCCGCTGCCGGCTTTGGCGTCGGCGGAACCGCAAAGGCCGGCAAGGGCCACTTCGCCGGACATCGTACGGACGTACACGCTGGGGGCGCAGACCGAGCCGAAAATGCCTCCGGAGCCGGTACGCGCGTTAAAGGCGCCTGAAATTCTGTCCGCCATTATCTCGCCACTTTCGGAATCGGCGCCGACCTCGCCGGCGCGCGTGGATATTTTTATGCCGCCGGAAGTAGTCTGCGTTTTCAGGGGCAGCTCCGGCGGGGCGGAGGCCCTGAAGCCGGCGCGGCAGCCGCTGACGTCATAGGCGCCGCTGGATACGGCCACGGCGGGTTTCGCGGCCCGCTGTTTGAACGCGGCTATCACAGAGGCGCTGTCCTCGGCCCGCAGCACCAGCTGCCCGGCTTCGGTCTTAATGGTCAGAAAGCATTTTTCGGGGTCGTGCCCGGTGATCTCCACCCGGACGTCGCCGGTCGAACCCTCCACGGCAATATCCCCCGGCCCGGCGGCGAAACTGAGGCCCGTCAGCTCAGCGGCGGGAAAGGTCCGGACCTCCGCTTCCGCGCCGTAAGCAGCTGTCAGCCGAACGGCGAATAACAGGAATAAACCGGCCAGGATCTTCATTTTCCCTCTAATGGCGGTGGTGCGGCTCGCAGGCGTCCATGCCGAACAGCGGCTTGCCGTCGGCGAACGGCGAAATGGCGCGCAGGCGCTCTATTACCGGCGGGAATTCTTTCAGCAGGTAATCCACCTCTTCCCGCGTGTTGTAGACGCTCAGCGAGAAGCGCACCGAGCCGTGCGCGTAGGTCTGCGGCACGGCCATGGACATCAGCACGTGCGACGGTTCCAGCGAGCCCGACGTGCAGGCCGAGCCGGAAGAGGCGCAGATGCCTTTTTCGCTGATCATCAGAAGTATGGACTCGCCTTCGATATACTCGAAACTGATGTTGGTGGTGTTGGGCAGGCGCGGAGCGCCGCCGCCGTTGACGCGCGAATTCTTTATGGCGAGCAGCCCGGTCTCGAGCCGGTCGCGCAGTTCTTTAACGTAAGTGTTCTCTTTTTCCAGGTTGGCGGCGGCGAGCTCCGCCGCTTTGCCCAGCCCGGCGATATACGGCACGTTCTCGGTGCCGGCGCGGCGGCCGTGTTCCTGGTGGCCGCCAAGCATGAACGGCGAGAAGCGGACGCCCTTGCGGACGTACAGGGCGCCTATACCTTTGGGGGCGTGCAGCTTGTGGCCGGACAGGGAGAGCAGGTCGATCTTGGTTTCTTTGAGGTTGATGGGGACTTTGCCTACGGCCTGCACAGCGTCGGTGTGGAACAGCGCGCCTTTGGCGTGCGCTATGCGGGCGGCTTCTTCCACGGGGAAGATGACGCCGGTCTCGTTATTGGCCCACATGATGGAGACCAGCGCGGTGTCGGCGGTCAGCGCGGTCTTGAGGTCGTCGAGGTTGATCTGCCCGGTAGTGTCCACCGGCAGGTAGGTAACGCGGTAGCCCTTCGCCTCCATGTGTTTGGCCAGGTTGAGCACGGCGGGATGCTCGACCTTGGTGGTGATGAAATGGTTTTTCTCGGGATAGGACTGGATGGTCGACCAGATGGCGGTGGAGTCGGATTCGGTGCCGCAGCTGGTGAAGACTATTTCCTCTGGGGTAGCGCCCAGCAGGTTCGCAACGCGCTGCCGGGCCAGGTCCATGTACTTCTGGTTGCCGCCGCCGAAGAAGTGCATGCTGGAGGGGTTGCCGTACAGCTCGCTCCAGAACGGCTCCATCTCTTTGGCCACTTCGGGCGCAACGCGGCTGGTGGCGTTATTGTCGAAATAATAAACTTTTTCCATAGTTACCTCTCCGCCCTGCGGCCTGTCGCCCTGGTCGGGCCCGGCGGGCGCGGGGTCGGCCACACCGTGGCCGCCCCTCATCGCTCGGGCTCGGCGCTTACGCAAGCCGAGCCCTCCGCGAAGGCCCGCCGAACCCGACCAGGGCGGCAGGCCTCGCTGTTACTCGGCCTCTATCTCAATAGCGGGGTCGATGCGCTCGCGCAGTTCTTTCTCCACCACGTTCTTGAGCGTGGCGCCGGAGGACGGGCAGCCGTGGCACATGCCGAGGAAGCGGAGCTTCACCTTCTGCCCCTGTATGTCCACCAGCTCCATCCAGCCGCCGTCGGCCTTGAGCTTCGGGTTAATTTCCTCGGCCAGCACCTTCTCTATCATTTTGATCTTTTCCACTACCGTCATGCCGGAGAAGCGCTTATGCTCGGCCTCAGCCCAGTGATCCTTGAGTATTTTCTCTATCTCGCCCTTGCATTGGCCGCAGCCGCCGCCGGCCTTGGTGAAATTGGTCACTTCCGCCACGGTACGCAGGTTGTTGAGCTTTATGGCTTTCAGGATGACGGATTCCGTCACGCTGAAGCACTTGCAGACTATCTTCTCGCCGGAGCCCATGATGACCTTCTCGGCCTTGCCGCCGCGGTAGTTCTTTATGGCGGCCTCCAGGGCCTCCATGCCCATCACGGAACAGTGCATCTTCTCGCCGGGCAGCCCGCCCAGGAAGTCGGCTATCTGCTGGTTGGTTATCTTGGCGGCCTCGGCGAGCGTAAGCCCTTTTATCATCTCGGTAAGGGCGGAGGAGGAGGCGATGGCGCTGGCGCAGCCGAAGGTCTTGAATTTGGCGTCGGCTATTTTATCCGCGGCGCGGTCTATCCGCAGCGTCAGCTTGAGGGCGTCGCCGCACACAATGCTGCCCACCTCGCCCACGGCGTCCGGGTTCTCTATCTCGCCCACGTTCTTCGGGTTTTTAAAGTGTTCAAAGACTTTATCGGTATAGTTCCACATGGCAATTCTCCTCCGGCGGTCCGATATTCCTATTATATTAAATATGCGCGGCGGCGGCGGCCCGCGGCTCCGGGCATTCATTTATTTAAATCTGCTAGAATTTCAGCGGCGCGCCTATGAAAAAAAACCTTCTCCGCGGTATCTGGCTCCTGAGCTGCGCCGCGCTCCCGTGGTGCGGCCGCGCCGCGGCGCAGGACGCCGACCGCAGCGGCTATTTCTGCGAAAGCATCAGACAGCCTTTTTACGTCCGGACCGGCAGCGGGAACGACTTGTCCCCGGTAAGGAATAAAATGCTGCCGGAGCGCTTTTCGGCGCGCAAGCCCGCGGGCGTGCGCCGGGTGTTCCTGCTCGGCGAATCCGCCGCGGTGATACTGCGCGACGGGGCCGAGATCATAGACATCGACGTCCCCGGCGGCTGGACGCACGGCGGCATGTCGAGGTACGGCGCTCTGCTCGGCGGCGGCGGCGAAAGGGTTGAAATGCTCAATTTCGGCATGGGCGGCTACGACAGCTACCGGATCAGCGCTATCCTGGCCGAGATACTGAACTACTCACCCGACCTGCTGGTGCTCTTCAGCGGCAACCACGAAGGCGTGACCGAAATGTGCCCGGGCCTGGAGTTCGACCTCAGGCGGCGGCAGTCCCGGCTGCTGGAGCACTACTATTCAGTGAAGGACGGCGACGACCAGCAGCAGGCCAGGAAGAAAGCCTCGCTGAAAATGCACCGGGAGATGCTGGAGAAAATGGCGCGGGCGGCCAAGAAGAAAAAAGTCCCGCTGATCTTCTGCACGCTGCCGGTGAACGTACGCGGCCTGCCGTCGCGCATGCCGCTGTCCCTGGCCGGCGAGCCGTTCGCCGCGGGCTACAGGCTGTTTTACGACGGAAAATACCCGGAGGCCCTGGAAAAGTTCAGGCTGGCGCTGAAAGACCGGCCGCGCGGCCATTTCGAGAACTTTTACGCGGCGAGAACGCTGGATAAGCTGGGCGAACCGGCGCAGGCCGGGCCGTATTATTTCAGCGCCCTGGCCTTTGACCCGGAAATGAACAGGGCCGACCGGGCGCGCAACGACATGATAAAGGAAACGGCGGCCGCGGAAGGCGTCTGCGTGGCCGACCTTGAAAAGCTGTTCCGGGACCTTTCCCCGGACGGGCTGCCCGGCTTCGGCGAATTCTCCGACGGCATGCACTGGCGGCCTGACTACAACAAGGCGGTCTGGAACGAGGTTTTCCGGGCGGCGGCGGCCTGCGCGGTAAAAGGCTTCGGGAAGTTCTCGCCGGCTGAATCCGCGCCGGTGCCCGCGCCCGCGCGCGAAGAGGCGCTGCGGCGGCTCAACTACGCTTTTTTCGGCATGGACAGACAGGGCCTCAACGAGGCGGTGCTGGCCGAACTTTCCCGCGTCAGGGAGGAGGAGCCCGGCCTGCTCAGGGAGGCGGCCGTCTCGCCGGAAAAGCTCGGCAGGCTGCTGATCAGCAATTTCTGGACGGCCGGCATGCAGGACCAGTTCCGCACCCGGTTCCCCCTGCTGCTGGCGCACCTGGCCGAGACCGAACGCCGCGCCAGAAATTACGGCGGCGCGCTTGAGCTCTGCCGAAGGGCACTGGAGCTGGAGCCCGGCAGCGGGCGCTTCAGGCTGGTGCGGGCCCAGGTCCTGGCCGGGCTGGGCAGGAATTCGGAAGCCGCTGCGGAGTTCCTGGCGCTGGCCAGTGAAACTTCGGACATCGGCCCCGAAGCGCGCTCGCTCGCCCTGGCTTACGGCTTTGCGCCGCCGGCCGCGGACCACGGGCGGACGACCGCTAAATAGCTTTAAACAGAGTGTTCTTTGGCCGGCTTAACAGGGACCGTCCGCGCCATCATTTTTACCGCCAGGCCGAGGGCGGCCTGCACCACCCGCGCGGCCTGCGCCTCGTCGGTATGGTAGCCGCCGGTGCGCGTAGTGAACTGGCGCACCACCAGCACGTCCACGTCCTTATCCGAGCCCGGCTCGAAAACCACCGTCGAGCTCCCGGCTGCGGGGATACTGAAAAAGCCGGCCAGCTTGTCCAGCGCGCCCGGCTCCGGGTTGACGCCCTTGGTGAAATCCGCGTAATGCCCCAGCAGGTTCCCGCCTTTTTTAGCCACCAGCACGCAGTACAGGTACGGGAAATCCGTGCCCTTGACCGAATTGATCGACACCTGCGTCTGCACGCCGTAAAAATCCGCGGGCGCCGCCGGCAGTCTGATCATAAGCCGCGCGTCGGCGGGCACGTCCTTGCCGGCTTCCGTTCTCTTTATCAGCAGCATCGGGAACACCTGGTAGGCGCTGGGGTCGGCCAGCATGCCCATGATACCCTCCAGCAGCCCGATCTTTATGACCAGCTGGTCCTGCTTAAGGTAGCGCCGGGTGCCGGAAAGCCATTGCGACAGGAACACCACCGCCGCGTCGGCCGCGAAATAAAAAGCGCTCTCCTGGGCGCCGCTGGTAGCGAGGAACAGGTAGACCGCGGCGCACACCACGGCCACGCCCGCCAGCAGCGCGAGGCCTGGGCCGCTGGTTATGTCGAACGCGTCCCGGTCCCATTTTTCCAGCTGCTCCGCTCTTTTCTTTATCTTCAGGTATTCGTCCGGCGTGACGCGCTCCCATTTTCCCTCGCCGGGGGCCAGCTCGGGCGCCGCGTTATAGCCCTTTACCATCCCCATGGCGGAGCCCAGCGCCACCAGCAAAAGCCCCGGCACGAAAATCCCGGCCAGCTGCGCCAGCACGCCCAGGGCCAGCAGCAGCGCGGCCAGCGCCATGCGCGCCTTGTACGGCAGTCCTTTGAAGAAGATAAAGGCTATCGCGCCCTGTTTTTCAGGCGGCGGAAAAAAAGACATATGACCTCCCAAATCTCATACCGTTCCCGTGGCGGCGGCGCGGGCCGCCTCCAGTTCCCCGTAGCCTGCCCGCTCCCAGTAAAGCGGGCAGGCGCCGTTGCAGTGCGCCAGCGCGTCGCAGGCCCTGCACAGCGCGTGCGCGAAGCGTTTTTCCTGGAAATATTTGAAGGGCGCCGAGCCCCACAGCGCGGCGAAGCCGCCTTTGTGCGCCAGGATGTTGCCCATGGGCTTGGGGTAGCTCGAGCAGGGCAGGATATCACCGTTGGGCGCCACGCTCAGCAGGCCGTCGCAGGCGGAACAGCCTTTATTGCCCAGGCCCTTGGCTATGGGGTTATAGATGCAGACCGGCGTGGGCGAATACCACATGAACTCGAGGCCCAGCTCCGCGGCGCGCTCGCGCGCGCGGTCCACCACCGGGCCTATCTCCGTATAGGAAATAAAAGTTTCCTCCAGGTTCGCCCCGGCCGAGCCCACCGGCATCAGCATGTTCATCGAGAACTTGTCCAGGCCCAGCTCTTTCACCAGGCCGGCTATTTCTTCCACCGCGGCTTTATTGAGCGCCGACACCGTGGTGTTGGTGTGCACCCTTAGGCCGGCCGCCCGGAAATTACGCAGGCCGGCCATGGTCAGCGCGAAAGCGCCCGGCACCGCGGCTATGCGGTCGTGCAGGCCGGCCTCGCCGGCCTCTATGCTCACCTGCGCTGAATCAAGGCCGGCAAGTTTAAGCGCCCCCACGGTCTCCGGGGTGGCCAGCGTGCCGTTGGTTATCAGATTCACCCACAGGCCGCGGCGCTTGGCGTGGGTCACCAGTTCGGCAATGTCCGGGCGCAGCAGCGGCTCGCCGCCGGTAAAGCTCACAGAGGGGATCTCCGCCTCGCCGGCTATTATGTCCAGGATCTTTTTTATCTCCGCCGTGCCCAGCTCTTTGGCCGACTCGTCCTTGCGGCAGCCGCAGGAGGCGTAGCAGAAGCGGCAGGCCAGGTTGCACCTGTAGGTCAGCGCTATCTCGCTCAGGACCGGCAGCTCGTTGTACGGCAGCGCGAAAGGGGTTTTCTCCACGGCCAGCCTTTCGGCGCGCTCGTCGTAACAGCCCTTGAGCAGCGCGCCGAGGTCGCGGAAGAAAGCGTAAACGTCCAGGCTGATCTTTTCCTTGTCCGCGTATTTCCCCATCACCTCGAGAACGCGGCCGCCGCCGAGCAGGAAAGCCAGCAGCTTCACGCCCTGCGGGTTCAGCTTCCAGGCCTGGTTGGGGATCTTTATCAGCAGGCTGTCCTTTACGCGGACGCGCACGTAGGGCTTTATGCGCTCCACGTAAGCGTCTATCCAGTCCACCCGCTTCTCCCAGTCCTTTTTTTCCATTTTAATGCCCGCCGCCGCTCACGCAGGCGGAATGGCAGGCGCCGTGGCACGCCGAGTGGCAGGCGCTGTGACACGCCGAGTGGCAGGCGTCGTGACAGGCCGAATGGCAGGCGTCGTGGCAGGCGGTGTTGGCGAACGCGCCTTCGTAGCACACGGCGGAGGAGCGGAACTCGCCGAAAGTCGACTTCAGATTGGGCATGGCATTCTCCACCTCGGCGGCAGCGGTCTCCGCGCGCCTGTAATACTGCCCGTGCTGCCCGCGGTGGCGCGCGTAGTAATAGGTCCAGTAATAATCCCGGTCCACGTCGCCGGAGCCGGGGGCGTAGCCCTCCAGCTGGCCGCGGTAGTAGGCGCGCGTGGCCTCCAGGTCGCAGTCCCACAGCTTCTGCTCCATGCCCGCGGCGATACCGCGCATGGCGCTCTCCACGGCGGCCGTGTTCAGCGTACCGTCCGGCTTCACCGCGGCCAGCAGCGCGTTCTCGTAGGGGTCGGCGCTCGCGTGCGCGCCGGCAATGAGTTCCACGGTCAGCGGGCTTTCGCCCGTCACGCTCAGCAGCCCCTTGCGCTCCATGTTCGAAAGCATCAGCGCCACCAGCGTGTTAAGCGGCTGGTCGAGCAGCAGCCCGGCCTCCAGCGGCGACAGGTTCTTGGCCACTTTGCCCGGCTTGCGGAAGGTGCTTACCTGCACCTTGGGCGGGACCCATTCCGTGCCGTCCCAGTTCACGGCGGCTATGCCCTCGCGCGCGGCCAGCATGGAGCGGTGCTTGCGCGCCATTATGAACAGCGGGAACAGCGCCAGGAAAGCCAGCGCGGCCAGGGCCGCCGCGAACAGCTCCCCCCTGCGCATGGGCGTCCGGCCCAGCGGGCTGCCGGGGAAGAACCGGTTGAGCATAAAGCGCTCTACGGCCGGCTTGTATTTTCCGGAGTCCGCGGCGGCCACGGCGGCCGCCGCGCCGCCCGTGAGCGGCCGCGCCATGCGCTCCAGGGCGAAATAGTTGCCGCCCAGGTACACCTGCGTCTGCATGCTGAATTTTGCCGGGGCGCTGTTCTTATGGAACCTGACCGTAAAAATATTCTTTCCGGCGGCCGTGACCGCCGTCGGATAATCTATCAGGAATTTTTCGCTGACGAATTTTTCGGTAAGGAACGGCATGGCCGCCAGCGCTTCGGGCGTGACCGCGGCGGAAGGCAGTTCCACGGGAAAATGCACGGTAAGGGTGTAATGCTCCAGCGGCGCGTCCCACTGCACCGGCGACCAGTTGAAAACCGCCAGTTTTTTATCCCCGGCCCTGGTATAGACCACGTTGCCGGGCCCCTGCAGGTCGGCGTCGTAGCGGAACACGTAGGTAAGCTCCCCGTCGCGGAAAGTCTGGCCGCCGGCGAGCACGATATCGTACTTGAGCGGATTGACGGCTTTTATCTCCAGCGGATACCGCTGGCCGTTCTGGTCCACGGCGTAGGCCCCGGCGTGATCGAAAGCCGGGTTTTCCATGAAGCCCTCGAAGTAAAAGCCGTGCAGCTCCGCGTTCGAGCAGTGCCAGCGCAGCTGGTAGGTAACGCGCGCGCGGCCGTCCTTATCCAGTATCACGTCGGTCTCCGCCCATTTCAGCTCGTAGCCCGCGAAAGCCCGGCCGGCGCACAATAAAAGCGCGGCGGCTAAAAGCGTTAAGCCCGTAAGTTTTTTCATAGCGTTCCCCGTCTTCACCGTTTTTGGAACTCGCCCCTGAGCGCGCCGCGGTCAAGCAGCAGCGCCCACCAGAAACACAGCCCGCCCCCGAGCACACTGACCAGCCGCAGGTAAAAAGCCATGGCCTTCACCGCGGCATTGAACTCCGGCGCTATGGATACGCCGTCATAGACGAGCGGCGCCGGCACGATAAGCGACGGGAACAGCAGCGCGAGCAGCGCGGTGGCGCTGCACAGATAAAGCATGGCCGCGGCGCCCCGCCTGGCCCACTCGGCGCGGCGCCAGACCCCCAGCGCCAGCACGCAGCCGGACAGCCACAGCAGGGCGGCCACGGCGAACAGCAGCCCCGGGCTGCGCGCGGCGAGCGCGGCCAGCGGCGGCATTTCCGTGGGCACAGTGGCGCGCGCCATGAACAGGTAAAAAGTGGAGGTGGAGTTAAGCCGCAGCAGCGTCAGCAGGTCGGAAACCGCCAGCGCGGCCATAACGCCGCACAGGCCCGCCAGCGCCAGCGCCGAACCCGTCAGAACGCGGGATCTGCCCTCCTTGAACATTTCCATTTGCAGGTTTGATTATATAACTTTATTGCCCCGCGCAAAATCGCCCGCCGCCCCCTTTACCCCAGCCTCTAAAAGTTATTAAATAATAGCCAGCCGCCTGTGGCGGCCGTTCTAACCTTAACCCTGAACCCGGAGCCTCCATGTCGGTAAAACTTATAAGGCAGTACACCGTTTTTATTCCCAACGTACCCGGCGCGCTGCACAAGTTCGTGGAGCTGTTCGCCAACGAGGGGGTCAACATCATAGGCATCGCTTCCGAGATACGCGACGACTCCGGCGTGGTGCGCATAGCCGTGGACGCCGACCGCAAGGTAAGCCACGTGCTGACCGGCGCGGGCTTCACCACCATCGAAACCTTCCTGATCTCCATCGAGATGCCGGACAAGCCCGGGCAGCTGCTGCGCCTGGCCAAGGTGCTGGGCGAGAACAACATCAACATAACCACCGTTTACGGCACCTCCTTCGGCGGGGACAGCGGGCGGCTGCTGCTCAACGTTTCGGACACGGACAGAGCGCTGGAAGTGCTGAAGACCGAGATGGGACCAAAGTAGCTCCTCCGGCCGCAAAAGAACCGTCCGCTTCAGGCTGGCGCTTTTATTAAAAATGCCCGGGAACTTACCGTTCCCGGGCGCTTTTTTTGCCGCCGGCCGGCGGACGGGCGGCTCTTACTTCGCCCGCTTGCGGGCAGCAGGCCCGGCCTCGCCGCGCTTGACTGAAGCCGGCAGCATATAGCCCGCCGCCCGGACCGCGACTATGCTGGCGCCGGTCCGCCCGAGCTTGCGGCGGATGTTCATTATGGCGACATCCACCAGTTTGCTGGTTTTCTGTGAAGGCGAACTGCCCCAGACCGTATCCAGTATGAACTGCCTGGAGAGCACGGTGCCGGCCCTTTCCACCAGGGCCTTCATCAGTGTGAATTCCTTGGGGCTGAGAGTGACCTCATTGCCGTCGGCCAGCACGCCGCGGCTCGCCATATCCAGCACAATTCCGGAGCTGGCCAGCCTGGCGGAGGCGGAAAAAGAGCTGCGGCTGCGCCTTACCAGCGCGTCTATCCGGGCCAGGAGCTCTTCTTTATCGAAAGGCTTGGACAGGTAATCGTCGGCCCCGAGCCTGAGCCCGAGCACGCGCTCTTCGGCGCCGCCCTTCCCGCCGGTCATGATCACGGGCAGCGTGCTCAGGGCGGGGTCTTTGCGCAGCTGCATCACCAGCTTCAGGCCGTCGCCGTCGGGCAGCACTTTGTCCAGCACCAGGATGTCGGGCTTCACGGCCGTCAGCCCGCTCAGAGTTTCCCGCACGGTCCCCGCCGTGCGGACCATGTGCCCCTCTTTCTTCAGCGCGAAGGCGAGTATCTCCCTCTCGGGGGCGTCGGCCTCCACAAGAAAAACGGTTATGCTGGTTTTCATAAGCTATCCTCCGCGCCCGGTAAATGAACGGTAAAACATTATCCCAAAAATACGGGACAAAATAAACATGGGGGCCGGGCCGCCCGACTCTTAAGGAAAGCTGCCGCTTCGGATAAACTATACACAGACAAGAACAGAACCGTACCTGCGCCGCGACGCAGGGGAGATCACAGGTGAAGACCATGAAAAACAAAAAACTACTTTCAATAGCAGCCGCGTTAGCCCTGCTTGCCCTGCGCCAGACGCCGCTGGCCGCGGGCCCCGCCTTCGAAAGCCTCAGGGATTCCGCCGGGGAAGGCGCCCCGGTAACTGAGCCGCAGCAGCCGCAAACGCGGCCGGCGGCTGCGGCGTGCCCCAGGCAGGCCCTGCACGTGTTCGGGGGCTCGGGCACGCACCCGTACCAGAACGACCTGATGTTCAACCTTTATAAATGGGCGCAGCCCAAGGCCGGCTGCCCCGAAGAAACGCTGGAAAAACGCCATTATTCCGGCATCGAGGTCATGAAAGCCCGGAACATTGACGGCATAAGGAAGAACGCGCTCGACAAGATCTGCGCGCAGCTCAAGGACGGGGTCAGCGAGATCTACCTGTTCGGCTTCAGCCGCGGCTCCATGGTAGCGGCCGCTTTAACCCACGACATCACCAAAGTTTGCGGGGATAATTCCGGCGCGGTAAAGTTCGTCGGCCTGCTCGACCCCGTGAACACGTCGCTGCCCTCTTCGGCGTGGCCGGCCTCGTTCCCGCCAGCCCTTAAGGAACGGACGCTGGTGGTTAAAAAAACAGTACAGCAGGGGGCCGGGCTTAACGAGACGGTTTACAACCAGGTATTCAGATGGGATGCGGAAGGCCGCATCCGCGTATACGGCACCCTGTGCCTGCGCTTCGACGAAGCGACGGGCAAACTGCAGACCGGTGACTGCGGCAGGGCGCAGCAGTTCATAAAAGAATACGAAGACGGCCGGCCCGGTCCGATACGGCTGGCGGACCAGCCCGGCCTGTGCCTGGAGCGCAAATATTTTTTCGGAGCGCTCAGCCCGTTCAAGACCGGGAAGTGCTCGGGCGGCCCGGAGCAGCTGTTCTCCAGCAATCCCGAACGCCGGGGGAGCATCCTTTACCAGGTGGACGGCAGGACGCAGTGCCTGGCCGCCTGGAATAAAACGCAGGAAGCCGGCAGGGACGTGGTGGCTGAAAAGTGCCAGCCGGACGCCGGCTGGATACCGGGAATATTGAGCACGGTCGGCATCGTCAACACGGGCGAGATACTGGAAGTCCCGAACCTCTGGCACCAGGACCTGAACTGCTCGCTGGACGTTTCCGAGGACAAGCTGGAGTATGTCTCCAACATAAAATTCGTCGAGGATAAATTAGTGGCGGCGGCCAGGGAACGGGGACTGAGCTTCCCTGCCGACGGGCAGCGCCGGCGCGAGCGCTGCGACCCGAACATAAAGGCGGCGTCCAGCGAAGTGATAATCCTGCCGGAAGACAGGGCACTGATCCCCGACGCTGCGCAATGACCGGCAGGAGCGAACTGAATCTTAAGGAGATAAATAATATATGAAAACCTCTATCTACGCGGCAGCGGTCATACTGGGACTGACGGGAGCAGTTTACGCGCAGCCCGCGCTGGAGCAGCTCGGGGCCGGCAGATACGCGCAGGTCAGGGTTCCCGCCGTTTCCATGGCGGCGGCGTTCACGCCGAAAGCCGCTCCCGGCCCGTACAAAGCAACGCGGGCGAACACGGTAACCATTTACTTCTGCGGCACCGGCATGACGCGGGACTGGTGGCAGGCCGCCAACGCCCACAGCCCGGACGGCGCCAACGGCTACTGGTCGTCGGAACTGGTAGCGAGCCTCTTCTACGAGCAGGAGACGGACGCCAATAAACTGGTGGTCAACGGGATCGGGACTGACGACGCTGTCGGCACTGCCGCCTATTTCGCGAGAAAACCGGCCGAGGGGCTGACCGGGCTCAACATAGGGGACAAAGGCCTGCTCGACCAAGGCTTCCCCAGTTCCTCCCTGGCGAAGCGGGGCTGGGCCAAGTGCCTGAACGAAGCCGTGGCCTATCTTAATTCCGTGCTGGCTTCGACTACCGGTGAAATAACGCTTAACCTGGTGGGCCACAGCCGCGGCGGCGTGCTGACACTGATGACGGCCAATAAAGTAAAGGACGAGCCCCGGATAAAAGCCATCAACATCCTGGCGCTGGACCCCGTGCCCGGCGACACTTCGCTCCCGGCCGCGACCTACGCCTTGAACGATAAAGTGAAGAATTATGTCGGCATCTACTCCGAGGACGAGCGGACCGCAATGTTCGAGCCCGTCATCCCGGCGACCGCCCCCGGAACGAAGGTCTGGCTGCTCACGCTGCCCGGCAGCCACGAGGCTTTTACCGGCAACACGCAGAAGGACGGGCATTCCCGGAACAATTATTTCGGCGAGAAGATAAAAGACGGCGACATCCATCTCCCGGAGCTGCAGCCGGTGGCCAGCCTTAGCAAAATAATAGCGGCCGGGCTGCTTGCCTCCCCGGATTGGGGCGGGGTGAAGTTCAGCGGGAACCGGCCCGGGGCCGGGGCGGCCAGGGAGGAACTTATTAACGCCGCCCGTGAAATGCGCTCGGCGAAAGCGGCCGGCAGTTATGAATATCAGAGATCTGTTTCTTACCTCCCCTCCCTGAGCCCTCTTTACTCCACCCTGGTGACGTTCAAGAACGGAGAAGCGCACAGGCTCACCTATTCCGACGTGCGGGCCGGCGAGCAGAACGGACCGCGCTTAGCTAATAAACTGGAAGGCGCAGCGCTGCGCGCCGTGGCGCTGACCGAAGCCGTCCCGGGCCAGAGGAGCCCTGAGCAGATACTGAACAGCCTGCTGGAATTCGGCGGGCTGGCGGACTAGCGGGCGCGGGCGGAATTTTACGGACAAAGGAACCGATAAATGAAAAGAATATTTATGACGGCGGCGGTGCTGGCTGTGTCTGGCGGCGCGTACGCGGCAGAGCTTAACCTGAACTCTTCCGGGTTCGGCGAACTAAACCCCGGCCGGGTCCAACTCAGCGGGCTAAAACTCCCGGCCCCGGGCGCCGGGGCAAGGACCGGACAAAGCGGCGGCTGCTATTACGGGACGATAACTTCCAAGCTGCACCTGCTGGCCCGGACCTCTAAAAGCCAGCTTTTCGTTTTCGCCGACACTGAGCAGCAGTTCTGGGAATTCACTGACCTGTGGACGCCCATCCTTGAGCGGGCCGGGCTGACGCCTGCCGGAACCGCCTACAAGGACACCTTCGGCACACTCGACTACCGCTCGGCCGACGGCAGCGTGCTCCGCGATTTCCTGGGCGAACACCTCCGTTACAACGCCCTGGACACGGCGGACATGGAGGATGTCAGGGCTGAACTGCTCTCCGGCCTTGAAAAAGCCGGCCTGGCCCCGGCGGCCTCGCTCGTCCTCGACAGCGAACTTTTCCGCCCAAGGACCTTCAATATTTACTACCTTACGAAACCCGCCGAGGACCCCGCCCATGAGGTCCGCCTGCGTCAACTGGTGAACGAGGACGGCGAAGCCCTCGACCTTGACCTCGTCGCCGGCGCCGTGCGGATAGTCAGGGAGGACGCGCCATACTCGATGGTCTATATCGGAAGGGAACTCGGCTTTCACGGCGGCTGGTCGGATACGGAAGAGGGCGCGAACGCCAAACTTAAGGAATACAAGAAATTCCTGATCGAAAACGGCGCGGAATTCATCGGCGCGAAGATCATAAAGCTGGACAAGCCTTACCTCTCCGGAGACATCACCGTTAATTATATAGTGAACACCTACTTCTTCCGGTAAGGACCTGGGAACGCTTAAGGATATGTGGGCGCTACACGATAATTCGATAACTTACGATCTCTTGTAAATCCCGACCATTACAGCGGAAAGGGAAAAATACAGGAAGCGCTTGCGACAATATGCGTTATGTTTCCTACAGATTTTTGTATCATAACAGGATAGCCGGCCGGGCCACCCGGCGGCGGCGACTATTCCGAAGGAAGGTATCTGAAATGCATATTCTGCGCAGTGTTTTAGCGATATTCCTCGTTTGTTCAGCGCCCGCCTGCTTTGCGGCCCCGTCGCCTTTTAAACCGCTGGTGGGGGCCTGGAAAGGCAGTGTTAAATCAGAGGGTAATAACTGCGTGTGGATAGTGAACGCGGCGGTAACCGAAGGGAAAGCCGGGTTCACGGGCACTTTTTCCTACGAAGGCAAGTGCGGGAAAAAGAAAAAATACGCCACCTTTACCGAAAAACCCACCACCCCGGGCTGCTTTTCGGCCGCGGCCGTTATCAAAGGCGATCCGGCCATACAAATTACCGGCTGTGCCGCTAAATCCGGGGTCATAAGGTTCAAAACGGAGGATTTTAAAGGAACCTTGGCCATTTCCAAGAATGGCAAAAGGGCCAAGCTTTCCGTCAAGGCCTTTATGGGCGGCGCCGAAGGCATACTGAAACAGGTCCCCTCTTTAAAAGGCAAGGCGGAACCGGAAAGCGGCAAGGAAGCGGCAACTGGGGAAGATGAAGACGGAGCCGGAGGCGGGAAGTAAGAAAAAGGCTCTGGCATATTTTCGGGTTCCGGCCGCTGCTATTCGGGGCATTTCTTGCCGCTCTGGTCCTGGGACGCGGCGGGGCTCTTCTGTTCTGCCTTCCGGTCTATTTCATCCTTGTCCATTCCCTGCTTTCGGCCGAAGAACGTTATTTTTATTCCCTGGCTTACCTGCTGCCGCCGCTGATAATAGGCGGCCTAGGGCCCGCGCGCGCCAAAGACGCACGGACGCAGAACCGCCGGGTTTATGGTGAAAAAGCCGCATGCCTGGCGTTCTTACCGGTCTTTTTAATTGTCATTATAGCAGAAGCCTTGGCGGCAGCTTACCCCGGCTTGCCGCGCGCTGCGCAAGGCTCCGGGCCGCGACAGCGGCATGAAGAACTGAGGAAGCTCCTCCCTTCCCGTTTTTCCTGCGGCTTTTTGGTCAGAAGTGCTACAATATTTCGGATGAATACGCGTAGGATCCTGCGTGCGGCGCTGCTGTCCCTGCCCATGCTGGCGCTGACGGCCGTGCTGCTTTCCGGCGGCAGGATCCCGCCGGACCTTCCGCACCGGCTGGCCCTGGCGGTCACGTATGCGGCGTTCAACTTTTTCTTCATACTGATGCTTTACACGGGCAAAACGGACCGCTGGCGGGCCGCGCTTTACATCCCTGTCGCGGTTCTTTTCGCCGTCTCTTTCATGGGGCACATGCTGGAACTGTTTTCCGCCCAGCCGACCGTAGTGGATTTTAT
>SESF01019891.1_pt1 | contig 17414 bp, 19 predicted proteins | sample 3171521 | NCBI WGS metagenome assembly SESF01 (sample SAMN10866945, study PRJNA518727) | freshwater metagenome | biome: subpolar coniferous forest; feature: holomictic lake; material: water; isolation source: holomictic Lake 227, 6 m and 8 m depth | place: Canada: near Kenora, Ontario | collected...
GGTGAACAGGGTATAAAATGAGTCTTTACGATAACCGGCGCTTGAGGGAAAGCAGATCCCGCCACGTCTCGCGCTTGTGAATTGGTGAGCGGAGCAGATACGCCGGGTGATAGATTGCCATCGCAGATAGCGCGTCGGCGCACCCGGGCGGGCGGTACTCGAGCCACTGGCCGCGCAGACGGGTGATGCCTTCAGCCCGATTCAGCAGGCTTTTGGCCGCGGTGCCGCCCAGCAGCACCAGCGCCCGCGGGGCCACCAGCGCGATATGGCGCTCGATGAAGGGCAGGCAGAGGGCAATCTCCGCGGGAGTCGGACTGCGGTTGCCGGGCGGGCGCCAGGGCAGAATGTTGGAGATGTAGACGGTGCTGCGATCGAGGCCGATTCCGGCCAGCATGCGGTCGAGCAGCCGGCCGCTGGCGCCGACGAAGGGCTTGCCCAGCCGGTCCTCGTCCTCTCCCGGCGCTTCGCCGACCAGCATGACCTGGCTTTCGGGGTTGCCATCGGCAAAGACCAGGGTCATGGCGGTATGCTTAAGAGAACAGCCCTCGAATCGGGTCAGCGCCTCTTTCAGCCCGGCGAGGCTGGTGACCCCGGCGACCAGCGAACGGGCGTCGGCCAGCCCGGGAATCGGTGCTTCGCCGCCGGCCGGGGGGGGGGGAGCCGGGCTCCGAGTCGGCGCCCGGGTCGGGCCGGCCATTGCCGCCGGTACCGGCACGCGCCGCGCCGCGCCCGGCCGGGCGGAAAACCGGGTCCAGTCGGCCGGCCGGTCATCGAGCGCTTCGTCGATGCCGATCTCGGCCTGCCAGCGGAGGGCGGCGATAATCTCACTCTGGTCGAGCATAGCCGATCATGGCATAGGCTGGGGGTGGCGGATGATACATTCCGGCACCGAGTTTGTATAATGTCGTCCGGTCTGGTCCGGACCATGCGGTTGCGAGGGGATTGAGGGATGCCGAGGGATATCGAGCGGGAAGTCATGGAATACGACGTCGTGATCGTCGGCGGCGGCCCGGCCGGGCTCGCGACCGCGATCCGGCTTAAGCAGCTGGCCACCGAGGGCGGCCGGGAGATCGGGGTCTGCGTGCTCGAAAAGGGCTCGGAGATCGGCGCCCACACCCTCTCGGGCGCGGTGATCGAGACCCGGGCGCTCGATGAGTTGCTGCCCGACTGGCGCGAGCGGGGGGCGCCGCTGGTCTCGCCGGTGACCCAGGACCGCTTCTATTTCATGACCAGCCGGTGGCAGATTCCGCTGCCGGTGGCGCCCTCGATGCAGAACAAGGGCAATTACGTGGCCAGCCTGGGTCTGCTGACCCGCTGGCTGGCCGTCCAGGCCGAGGCGCTGGGGGTAGAAATCTACGCCGGATTCGCCGCCGCCGAGGTGCTCTACGATGAGGCCGGCGTGGTTCGCGGCGTGGCCACCGGCGACATGGGCATCGGCAAGGAGGGCAAACCGACCGACCGTTTCACGCCCGGCGTCGAGTTGCGCGCCCGCCAGACCGTGTTCGCCGAGGGCTGCCGGGGTTCGCTGACCAAAAGTCTGACCGACCGTTTTGGCCTTGCCAAGGAGGCCGATCCCCAGGCTTACGGCCTCGGGGTCAAGGAAATCTGGGAGGTCGAGCCGGCCCGGCATCGCCAGGGCCGGGTTTCCCACTCGATCGGCTGGCCGCTCGATTTCAGCACCTATGGCGGCTCGTTCGTTTATCACCTGGAGAACAATCAGGTCGCCATCGGCTTTGTGGTCGGACTTGATTACCAGAATCCGCACCTGTCGCCCTATGAGGAATTTCAGCGCTTCAAGACTCACCCGGCGGTGCGGCCGTTGCTCGAGGGCGGGCGCCGCATCGCCTATGGCGCCCGGGCGCTGGTCGAGGGTGGTTTGCAGGCCGTGCCCAAGCTGACCTTTCCCGGCGGCATGCTGGTCGGCGACGGCGCCGGTACCATGAACTCCTCGAAGATCAAGGGCACCCACACCGCGATGAAGTCGGGCATGACCGCGGCGGAGGCGCTCTACGATCATTTTCACACCGAGGCCAGCGAACCCGAGGTCGTGGCCTACGCCAACCGGCTCAAGCACACCTGGATGTGGGATGAACTCCACCGCTCGCGCAATCTGCGACCGCCGTTTCAGTATGGACTGGTCGCCGGAGTGGTGCATTCGGCGGTCGACGCCTACCTCTGGCGCGGCAAGGCTCCCTATACCCTGCATCTCCACCACGCCGACCACCAGACCCTCAAGAAAGCCTGCGACGCGCCGCGCATCGTTTATCCCAAGCCCGACGGCGTGATCAGCTTCGACCGGCTGTCCAATCTGGCCTTCTCCAACGTCAACCACGAGGAGAACCAACCGGCGCATCTGTTGCTGCGCGACCATATGGTGCCGGTGAAGATCAATTACGCGGTCTATGAGGGGCCGGAGAGCCGCTATTGCCCGGCCGGGGTTTACGAATTCATCACCGAGGCCGACGGCTCGCGGCCCCGGCTTCAGATCAACGCCGCCAACTGCGTCCACTGCAAGACCTGCGATATCAAGGACCCGATGCAGAACATCACCTGGACGGTGCCCGAGGGGGGCGGCGGGCCGAATTATCCCAATATGTGATCGCGGCAGCGGAAAGCCGGCAACCCATCAACCGCCGCCGCCCCGGGTGTTGCGCCTGGGGCGGCGCCGGCGTCAAGACAGCGGGGGCGGCGCCGGTTGCGTCCCGGGCTCAGCTCATCAGCAACAGCGCCAGCAGCATGGCCAGGGTGACCAGCAGGCCGGTCAGTTCCTGCTCGGACCACGACCAGTTGGTGACGCGGGGCAGGTGGGGCAGATGAGGATCAAAGAGCGAGTGGGTCGTCATGGCGGACATCTCCCGTTCGCCACGGACGCGGCGCGCCCGTGTGTTCTGACAAGAGAGATCGGGTCGCGGCAGGGCCGCTTCAAGGGGCGGCCGGGGCCGGTCAGCGTCGGCGCGGACGCCGTGGCGGCGGGCCGGGGCGACGGATGCGATAGGACGAGATGCTGTTTTCGAGAAACGGCGCCGCGACCATCCAGGCGATCACCAGTCCGCCGATCAGCAGGCCGAGTGCGGGGTGGTTCGAGCGCGCCAGCAGCAGGGCCACCACGCCGAAAAACAAGGGCACCCACAGGGTCATGTCGCGTCTCCAAAGCCCCTGCCGGCCAGCGCGGTCACGGATTGGCGGTGAGGAAGTGGCAGAGGTCGTTGTCGTAGCGGACGATGTGGGTGTCGAGCGTCTTCTTGAGATGGGGCCAGATGTCGTTGGTCGTGGCTTCGCGCCCGGCGACGAAGGCGGCGATGAACACCGAGATTTCGTTGACGATATAGGTGTGGCTGCGCCGGTGGTGGAAGAGGTTGGGGTAGTTGGCCTCCTTCATCAGCGTTTCCTCGTGGGCGAAATGCAGCAGCATGGCCGCCTTGAGCAAACTGAGCGACTGGGCGATCCGGGTCCGGTCGGGCGCCGCTTCGGACATCAGCGTGTCGAGATTGGCGCCGATGGTTTCCATGTCGAGGTGCTCGTCCTCATTGATCGATGCGTAAGCATGTGCGGCCGCCATGGCGTTGGTCTCCAAACTTGTGATCCCTCTAACCTGAGCGATAGACCTGGAGTGTCGACCCCGGTTCGCCAAGTGCATGACTATCATTCTCAGTCGGCGCGACTCAATAAGGTTGGCGCGCCGGCCTCATCGCCTGGGTTTTCCGCTCTGGGCGCGGGCGAAGGCTTCGGCAAAGGCGTTGTCGCCGGCCGGGGCCGGCTTGGCCGCCTGCCCTGGTGCGGCCGGTGGCCGTCCGGGCGCGGCCGGGGCCTGAGCCGGCTTGCGCGGTCCGCCCTCGGCCCGTGACGGCGGCTGACCGGCCGGTCGCGGGTTGGGGGCGGGGCCGGTGCGGCGGGGCGCGGCGTCTTCTGTGCGCATGGTCAGGCCGATGCGCTTTCGCGGCAGATCGACCTCGACCACCCGGACCCGGACGACGTCGCCGGCCTTGACCACGCTGTGGGGGTCCTTGACGAAGCTGTCGGCCAGTTGCGAGATGTGGACGAGGCCGTCCTGATGGACGCCGACATCGACGAAGGCGCCGAAGGCGGTGACGTTGGTGACCACACCTTCGAGGGTCATCCCGGGGGTGAGGTCCTTCATCTGCTCGACGCCGTCGCGGAAGCTGGCGGTTTTGAACTCCGGGCGGGGGTCGCGGCCGGGCTTTTCCAGTTCCGAGAGGATATCGACCACGGTCGGGCGGCCGAAGCGCGCGTCGGTGAAGTCGTCGGGGTCGAGGCCGCGCAGAAACGCCGAGTCGCCGATCACGGTATCGAGGCTGCGCCGGCTGTGCCGCAGGATGCGCTCGACCACCGGATAGGCCTCGGGATGGACGGCGGAACAGTCGAGCGGGGTGTCGCCGCTCCGGATGCGCAGGAAGCCGGCGGCCTGCTCGAAGGTCTTGGGACCGAGCCGCGCCACCTCCAGCAGTTGGGCGCGCGAGCGGAAGGCGCCGTGCTGGTCGCGGAACTCGACGATGTTGCGGGCCACGCTGTCCGAAAGTCCCGAGACCCGGGCCAGCAGCGGCACCGAGGCGGTGTTGAGATCGACCCCGACGGCGTTCACGCAGTCCTCGACCACGGCATCGAGGGCGGTGGCGAGGCGCTGGGGCGCGACATCATGCTGATACTGGCCGACGCCGATCGATTTCGGCTCGATCTTGACCAGTTCGGCCAGCGGGTCCTGGAGCCGGCGGGCGATCGAAACCGCGCCGCGCAGCGAGACGTCGAGTTGGGGAAACTCGTGGGCGGCGAACTCGGAGGCGGAATAGACCGAGGCTCCGGCCTCGCTGACCACCACCTTGGTCAGCCGGAGTTCGGGATGGCGTTTGAAGAGATCGGCCGCCAGCCGGTCGGTCTCGCGCGAGGCGGTGCCGTTGCCGATGCTGATCAGTTCGGCCTGATGGCGGTGGGCCAGGGCTGCCAGCACCGCGATCGAGCCGTCCCAGTCGTTGCGCGGCTGGTGCGGGTAGATGGTGGCGGTGTCGATCAGCTTGCCGGTGCGGTCGACCACCGCGACCTTGACCCCGGTGCGGATGCCGGGATCCAGCCCGATCACCGCCTTGGGGCCGGCGGGAGCGGCCAGCAGCAGATCGTGGAGATTGCGGGCGAAGACCCGGATCGCCTCCTGCTCGGCCCGTTCGCGCAGTTCGCCGAGCAGTTCGGTCTCGAGGTGCGGCCCGACTCGGAGTTTCCAGGTCCAGCGCACGGTGTCGGCCAGCCATTTGTCGGCCGGGCGGCCCTGATCCCGGAGTCCGGCGTGGCCGGCGATCAGGGCTTCGCAGGGGTGGGGGGTGACGCCGGGCTCGGCGGTCTCCAGGCGGAGGTCGAGTATGCCCGCGGCGCGGCCCCGGAACAGCGCCAGGGCGCGGTGCGACGGCACCTTGGACCAGAGTTCGGAGAATGCGAAATAGTCGGAGAACTTTGCCCCTTCGGCCTTCTTCTCCTCGATCACCGCCGCCACCACCCGTCCCGAGTCGGCGACAAAGCGACGCAGCTGCCCGACCAGTTCGGCATCCTCGCCGAAGCCTTCGATCAGGATCTGGCGGGCTCCTTCAAGCGCGGCCTTGGCGTCGGCGACGCCCCGGCTTTCATCGACGAAGGCCGCCGCTTCGCCCTCGGGCTGGCGCCCGGGGTCGGCCAGCAGCAGCGCCGCCAGCGGCTCCAGCCCGGCCTCGCGGGCGATCTGGGCCTTGGTCCGGCGCTTGGGTTTGTAGGGCAGGTAAAGGTCTTCGAGCCGGACCTTGGTTTCGGCCTGAGCCAGCAGACGGCCGAGTTCCTCGGTCATCCTGCCCTGTTCGGTGATCGAGGAGACGATGGCGGCGCGCCGCTCCTCCAACTCCCGCAGATAGCTCAGCCGTTCGGCCAGGGTGCGCAGCTGGGTGTCGTCGAGGCCGCCGGTGGCCTCCTTGCGGTAGCGCGCGATGAAGGGCACGGTCGAGCCCTCATCGAGCAGGCGGACGGTGGCCGCGACCTGGGCTTCCTGACAGCCCAATTCCCCGGCGATACGATGACTGATGCTGATCATGACACTGGGCCGCTACCGATGTGAGGAGTCGGGTTCTATACTCCGCCCGGAGGGTGCGGCCAACCGTCTTGTGTGCGCTGCGGAAAAAGATGCTATCAGGCAGCCGGAAAACCGGGCGCGCCCGGGAGGGAAGAGAGGCAGCGGTGTATATCGGCATCGACATGGGTGGCACCAAGGTTTCGGCGCTGGTTCTTGACCGGGATGGCCGGGAGCGCGGGCGTCTGCGCCGGCCGACCCCCCGCGGCTACGCCGAAACGCTGGCAGCGCTGGCCGAACTGGTCACCGAACTGGAAGCCGGGGTCGGGCGCCCGGGCCTGCCGGTCGGGCTGGGGTTGCCCGGGGTGGTCGAGCCGCGGGCGGGCACGGTGCGGGCGGTCAATCTGCCCTGGCTGGCCGGGCGGCCCTTTGGCGCCGATCTGGCCGAGGCGCTGGGGCGACCGGTGCCGATGGCCAACGACGCCAACTGCTTCGTGCTTTCGGAGGCGGTGGACGGCGCCGGCGCCGGCAGCGCGGTGGTCTTCGGGGCCGTGCTCGGCACCGGCGTCGGCGGCGCGATCGCGGTTGATGGTCGTGCGCTGGCCGGGGCCCATGGCATCGCCGGCGAATGGGGGCACACGCCGCTGCCCTGGCATCAGGTCGGCGATGGCCCGGCGCTGCCCTGTCCCTGTGGGCGTGCGGGCTGTATCGAGACAATTCTGAGCGGCGCCGGCCTGGTCCGTCTCTGTAATGAACATGGCAAAAAAATGGCATCAGCCGAGGAAATCGGAAAAGCGGCCAAAGAGGGTGACGAATCGGCACTGCAAGCACTCGGAATATACTTTAGTGCACTTGCCAGATCTCTGGCATGTGTCATCAATTTCCTCGACCCCGATACGATCGTGTTGGGGGGCGGTCTCTCGGATTTGCCGGATGTTTTAGAAAAAGTAACGTTACTCTGGCGTGGTCTGGCCCTGGTTCCGGATCCTCGCACACGGCTGGTTCGGGCGGTCCATGGCGCCGACAGCGGGGTGAGGGGGGCGGCATGGCTGGCTCGTCAGGCGGCTGCGGCAGCCGGCGCGACGGGCGACCCATGACCGAGTAGCAGCGGAGGGGCCTGGGTAATGCTGAGGCGCAAGCTGAAGGGGTTACGTCCCAACATGGTTCAGAGCGGCGGCCTGCTGGTCAAAGAGGTCCGCCGTCCCGGCAAGGTCATGCTGTTGTCCGCGGCGATGGCTCAGGGGCCGGGGCTGCGTCCGGAGCCCGCGCAGGTGCTGGCGGCGGCGGCGGCGCGGTTGCAGGCGGTGGTTGCGGAACTCGATGATCTGATGTTCGAGGCGCCGGCGGTCGGGGCCAGCGCCCGCGTCAGCATTCACGACGCCATGGCACAGACGCTGGAGGCGTTGCAGGGCTCTGTCAGGCCCAGGCCTGCCTCAAGCGCGGCGCATCGCCCGGCGCACCGACGGCGGCGCAACTGCTGGCCGGGCCGCTGGTTCGGGCCTGAACGCCGCTTCCCGAGACCGCGCCGCGTCCCCCCGCCGGCCTCGCGGTTTCGGCCCGCCGCCAGATTTGACAGCGGGAGATTATGTAAGTATACCTCCTGAGGACTTCCGGCTTGGCGAGCGACGCTGAGCGCAGCCGAGGTCGCGGGAGCGGCTGTTGCCACTCCCCTGCTTACGGAGGCGGGACCGGACATCACGAAACAAAGCCTAAGTGAACGGTAGACAATAAAACAACGACCGAACCACCATGCCCGGATTTTCGGAGGAAACCGGCAGTCCAAGGGCATGAAAAACTGAACTAAATGAAGGAAAGGTACGATGGACGTTGAAACTGCGAAGATTCTTGCTGGCGGTGTGATGCTGATCGGCACGAACATGAAGTTTGTCGGCGCCGGCTTGGCCGCGATCGCGCTGGCTGGTCCGGGCGTCGGCATTGGCATCCTGTTCGCCAATCTGGTCTCTTCGGTCGCCCGCAATCCCTCGATGCAGCCGAAGCTTTTCCCGCTCTCCCTGCTTGGTTTCGCGTTGACCGAAGCGGTCGGCCTGTTCGCCCTGCTGGTAGCGTTCCTGATTCTGTTCACCTGACCGGCCGCGGCGAGTCGCGGCCGAGCCACCGCGAAACGCCGGATCCCGACGCCACGCGGCTTCCTTTCGTGTGCCTGCGGCCGGCGCCATTTCCCGACCCTTCTGGCGGTCGGGCGAGTGTTTGGCGCCGTCGTCACACAGGTCGGAGAGGGGGCCGCCGCGCGCCGGCCGTGGGCGGTCGGAACGGGCGGGGACGGTGGCCATCTCCGGCCTCTCTCTGCTCAACGGCTTGCGTCCTTCTCTTTCCGGTCGTCACCCGGCGCGCCGCTCGGCGATCGCCCGGGTAACCGCGCTGGTGATCAGGGCCGGCTTGACCTCCTCATCGCAGAAGCGAACCACCACCTCGCCGGCCAGCGCTCCCGCCAGATCCGGCATCTCCCTCAGTGCATTTTCGCGGGCATAGAAGATTCGCTGTTCGGCATCGCGGACCTTGCCGGCGATTCTGGCGTCGAACATGGCAAGGCGGGCGGCGGTGACATGCTCGGCTTCCCGGCTGGCCAGAAACAGAATGGTGCGCGCGTGGTCGCGGACCTGAATGATCTTGTCTTCCATGATCTTGTTGACGGCGGCCGCCTGATTGCGGGCCTCCTCCGCCCGCTTGAAGTCGTGGGAGATCAAGGCGTCGCGGGTTTCGATCATCTGCACCACCTTCGGGACCGCCACCCCCTGGACGATCAGGTAGAAGGTGCCGAAAATCAGCGCCAGCCAGAACAACTGGGTCAAAAAGAAGGCGGCGTCAAACTGGGGCAAGCCGGCCTGGGACTCGCCGTGCGCCGCTTCGGCCAACGCCTGATGGTCGACACCGGCGATCAGCACCGCCACGGCGGCGAGACCGAGCAGCCAACCAAGGCGCGGCTTGGGTACTGAGTACGTCATGTCAAACCCCTTCAGGTCCCGATACGGTCGCGGACGTTAATGCAGCTCGAGCGCGTCCTGGATGTAGATCACGGTCAGCAGGGCAAAAACATAGGCTTGGATGAAGGCAACAAAGAACTCGAAGCCAATCATCACAATAACCAGCGCCAGCGGCAGCAGTCCGATGACATAGCCGATGAATCCCAGGGCGCTCGCCATCATCACGATGAAGCCGCCGAACACTTTCAGCATGGTGTGCCCGGCCATGATGTTGGCGAACAGCCGAACCGACAGGCTGACCGGCCGGATAAAGTAGGAAATGATCTCCAGCGGGATCATCAGCGGCATCAGGGCGATCGGCACGCCCTTGGGCACGAACTTGGTGAAGAAGTGCAGGCCGTGGCGGACGAGGCCGAGCACCGTCACCATCAGGAACACCACCATCGCCAGCGCGGCGGTGACCGCGATATGCGACGTAAAGGTGAAGGTGTAGGGCACCATCCCGATCAGATTGCCGAGCAGAATGAAGAGAAACAGCGAGAGCACGAACGGTACGAAGGGGCGGCCATCGGGACCGGTGTTGCTGTAGACGATATTGGAAACGAACTCGTAGGACACTTCAGCCAGGGTCTGCAACCGGCCCGGTATCAGTGAGCGGTGACGCATGCCGCCAAGCAGCACGCCAAGAGCGCACCCGGCCGCGATCAGCATGAACAGAGCCGAGTTCGTGAAAGAGACATTGCCACCGCTGATATCGATGGGAATGATCTGAACGATATTGAACTGGTGAAGCGGGTTCACGTGTGACCTCGTGTCATTATCTTATGACCAGGAGTCCCCGGCGCCTCGTCCTCTGCCTCTGCGGCTCTGGTCGCGGTCTGGTAGACATTGCGGATCGCCGCGACGACGCCAAAGGTGAACATCACGACGATGCCCCAGGGCGAGGTGTTGAACAGCCCGTCCAGGCCGGCGCCAAAGGCAATGCTGATCAGAAATGCGGCGATGACATCATTGCTGGCCCGCGAAGCGAGTTGCAGCATGGTGCCTGGCAGCACGATTCGTTTGTGAAACCGCCGGGCCAGACTCTCGTCCCGTTGCCGGCGCTGAGCGCGCAACCGCCGATCGATGTCTGTCAGCGTCACCGGCTGATCGGGTCCGTTCATGGCCGGATCTCCCTGGCGGTGACCGCGGAGGCGAAGCGGCGGTGACCGCTCCGCGTCCCAACGGCGGTCAGGTGAAGATGAAGATGAAGGCCATCAGCAGCGCAAAGAGGCCCATCGCTTCGGCCAGGGCAAAGCCGAGCCAGGTCACCGGCATCAGCTTCTTTTCCATCGAGGGCTGACGGCCGAGCGCCAGGATGTAGCAGCCGAACACGACGCCGATACCGATGCCGACGCCGCCCAGGGCCCCGACGGCCACGCCAGCGCCGATATATCGAAGGTTATGGCTGAGATCTAACAGGGTGTGGGCCAGCGTCTGAACAGTAACTGCATCCATCTCGAAGCATCCTTGCAATTGACTATGGGGCCTCTTTCAAGACCTTCGACGGGAACCTGCCGCGCCAAGACCGCTCCGGCGCCTTCGGTAGCCCGACCGCGACCCCAACCGGCGCCGACCTTAGGCAGCCGCCGGGGGGCTGTCAAGAGGGCAGTGTGATGATGTCAAGCCAGTAATCACGCTGGTACGATATACTACGTATCCAACCGCAAGGCGTGCCAGAAGCGGCGGCGGCACTTTTCAATGCCGTGAAGTCAAGTCAGTTAAAGTACGTATACGCAATCTACCGTATCAAGACTCCGGGGGGCGGCATTTTGTCGCCCAGGGCGAGAGTCTTGAAACCCCGGTCCGGCCGCGAGTCGGCGTTGCGGGCTGCGGTGGATCGCGGCGCGCCGGGGTCCGGGGAGGGCCGTCGGAAACGGGGCCGGACCCGCTCAGAGGTGGCGGCCCGGGGGCAGGGGCTCGGTGCCGCGCCGGGTCGCGAGCACCGTCGCGAGCCAGGGACAGGCCAGGGTCGCCAGCAGGGCGGCCCAAGCCATCGCCTCGTGGTTGATCGTGCCTTCCCGCACGACGATGCCCAGCGCGCCAAGGGGCAGCAGGATCGCCAGGGCCGCCGCCAGCGGCACCGTCGCCAGGGCCGCGGCGAGAGAGCGGCGCAGGGTCGCGGCTCCGGCGGTTTGGGCGTAGGTGCCGAGCAGGTGCGAGGCCGAGAGGGCGGCGGCAAGGTCGCAGCCGGCCGGGCGGCGGGCGGCCCGGCACAGCCCCAGGCCAAAAAGGCCGAGCGCCGGGATCAGGTAGGGCGCGATCGGGAAATCGCGATAGCGGCCGTCGGCGATCAGCAGTGCCGTCCACAGCACTGCGAGGCCGCTGAGCACGGTCATTGCCTTGCCGCTCAAGAATACCAGGGCGGCGCCCTCGGCGGGGTCGGGCTCGCTGGCGTCGTGGAGCACCGCCGGGCGGCTCCACAGCTTGGCGATCCTCACCAGGATGCCGGCCCCCAGCACCGCCTGCAACACCAGCATCAGGGCGGCGAGGGCCAGATCCTGCGGGTAGAAATGCCACGACAGCGCGATGTCGGCGGCGTGGACGAGGGCGGCGGCGAAGGCCTGGGCGAAGAGGGCGAGGGCCGCGACGCCGCCCGGCGCCAGTGTCGGCCGACGGCGCAGCATCCAGGCCATGATCCCGAGCATCAGCGCCGTCGCCAAGCCGGCCTTCCAGGGCCAGCCGGGATCCTCGACCACCGGTTCGCCGACGGTGTACTTGGGCGAGCGGCCGGCGGTGTAAAGGCCCCAGGTGCCGCCGACGGTGCCTTCCTGCTTGATCTTCCAGTGCTGATCGAAGGCCTCGATCAGGTTGTAGTCGAAGGCGTGGGCGGTGGCGACGGCCATGAAGGCGGCGTCGAAACGGGCCTTGTTGACCACGCCTGGCACCGCCGGACCCCGGCTGCGCCCGGCGGTGGGCCAACCGGCCTCGCCAACCAGAATCGGTTTACCGGGAAAGCGGGTGGCGATCTGCTGGTAGGCGTCGAGCACGCGGGCCGCGGCGGTGTCGACGCCGGCCGGATTGTTCTCCCAGTAGGGCAGCAGATGAATGGTGATGAAATCGACCAGCCCGGCCATCTCCGGATAGCGCAGCCAGTATTCCCAGACGTCGGCGGTGCTGACCGGTTGCCGGATCGAGCGCTTGACCCGCGTGATGTATCCCGCCAGCTGGGCCGGCGAGAGGTCGTTACGCAGCAGCACCTCGTTGCCGACGATCACCCGCTTGACGACGTCGGGATACTGGTTGGCCAGGGTGATCGCCGAGGTGACCTCAAGCTCGTTGAGCAGGGGCGTGATGCCGAGCCAGACGCCAAGCGTCACGGTCAGGCCATATTTGCGCGCCAGCGCCGGCACCGACTCCATGCCCTCAAGGCTGGTATAGGTGCGCACCCCGGCGGCCTGACCCGCGATCAGTCGCAGGTCCTGCTCGATCTCGTCGGCCGAGGGGTAGCGGCGGGTCAGCGGACTCTGGCCATCGCGGAACGGCGCAAAGGAAATGCTCAGCAGCTTGCCACCGGGCGGCGATGCCACCGTCACCGGCCGGTTGGGCACGGCCCAGAGGGCAAGATTGGCGAGGGCGGCGGCGATCAGAATCGCAAAGATGGCAGGGCGGTGCATGGCTGGTATCTCTACACCAATCCGCGTCTGGACCCAACCGCTCTCTCCCCTATCTCCCTTGTACCGCAGCGCGGTCTCCGGAAAGGGGCGGTGGGGCGGCGAGTCGCGCCCGGGCTGGCGCGGAGATCGGTGAGATTCATCACAAATAAATCATGAAGGCGATCCGAAACAGATCTCTGCAGAGTCCTATTGTCGGCATGGGTTTTTCGGCTTGTCTCCAAAACCAGACTGGTTTTTTGTCCGTGCCGCAGATTCCATCTCTTGATTTCCTGGTGCTGCGGCTTAATTTGCGGTAAAGATAATCTTAACGAGGTGGGCATCCGGTTATGGCCGTGACGCAGCGTTCACAGATCAGTCCCGATTTCCTCGAGGGTAGCGGGGCGCAGGTCAGCGAGCATGCTCAGCTGCGGGCGTTGTTTGATCTCTGGAACGGGGTCAGGGACGGGCGGACGATGCCGTCGCGCCGGGACTTCAGCCCGGAATCGCTGAGGCCCTGGCTGGGCAATCTGGCCCTGATCGACGTGACCCGCAATCCGATCCGGCTCCATTACCGCCTGGTCGGCATCCATATCGTCGACAATCTCAAGTGTGACCCCACCGGCAAGGATTTCGACGACGTTGTCGCCGACCCGGCCAACCATCCGGCCACCCAGGGGCCGTATCGCTGTCTGATGAGCGGCGAGCCGGTGTTCGAGGTTGTCCAGCCGCGGGTGAAGGGCGTGTTCTCCTTCGATTACGCCCGCCTGTCGCTGCCGCTGGCGGCGGACAGCCGGACCATCAACATGATCCTGATGGGCGAATACGTGGTGTCCAGACTGAGCGAACCGGCGGGGCGCTCCCAGCGCAGCTGCGTCGCCGCCAAGGTCTGGAGCAACTGACCGGCTCAGCCCAGGATCGCGGCCAGAGGAACGGTGGCGCTGCCGGGACGGGCGGGTTGCTGCTGGCCCGGATCCGGCGCCCAACCGGCGAGATGCAGAATCTGGAAAGTGGCGGGCAGGCGGCCGTCGGGCTCAGCGTAGCGTTCGGCGTAGCGCCGGGCCGTTTCCATCAGCACTGCCCGGCGCAGCGGCCGGCGGGACCGGGCAAGCAGGGCGCTGGTTTCGGCCATGCCGCGGAGATCGGCCATCAGCCCGAACAGGTCACGATAGGTTACGGTCACGGTTTCGATGTCGGCCACCGGCAGGGCGAAGCCGGCCCGGCGCAGCAACTGCCCGGCATCGGCGAGGGTGGCGAAGGGCGAGAGCCGGGGCGCCGCGCCGCCTGTGACCTCAAGCTCGGCCTCGAAAAGGCTGCGCCGCAGTTCGACCAGAGTGTCGCCGCCAAGCAGGGTGGCCAAAAAAAAGCCGTCGGCACGGAGCACGCGACGGATCTGCAGCAGCGCGCCCGGCAGATCGTTGACCCAGTGCAGGCTGAGGTTGGAGAGCACGAGGTCGAAGCTGGCGTCGGCGAAGGGAAGGGCCTCCTCGTCGGCGGCGAGGGCCAGGCCACCGGCACGGGCGGCCAGTGCCGGCGACAGATCGCAGCAGACCCGCTGGCCGATTTCCTTGGCCGCGGCGGCGAGGCGGCCGGCGGCGCCATCGTGGCAGCCGAGATCAAGGGTGCGGGCGAAGCTCCGGCGCACCAGCCCCAACCGCTCGGCAATGCCGGCGGCGGTTTCGGCGAAGAGGAAATCGTAACCGGAGAAGCCGGCGGCGGCGCGGTCGCGACGGCGACGCACCAGCGCGCGGTCGAACACGGTCATGGCGGAGGGGACTTCAGTCATACCCGACTGTAATGCCATTTGCCGCCGATGAGAACCCGTCAGCGGGCCGCCCTCACTCGGTGCCCTTGAGCGGGCGGAGGTTGAGCGCGACCACCGCGCTCTTGGCGCTGTCGTCCTCAATGCCCGTGAGCGCCGACAGCAGCATGCCGGCGGCGGTGACGGCTTCCTTGTGGGCGTTCAGCAGGCTGACGCCCCGCACCGCCGCCTCCTGGATCGCCTCATGATAGGCGTCCTCAATCATCAGTCTGGTTGTTGCGTCCACAAGCCCGCCTGCCATTGTCCGGGGTATCGCCTGACTGATCAACATGGAGCAGTCTCACGAATCCGTCAAGAGTCACGGGTGGTCAATGGGCATTCCCAAGAACCAGCCCTTCCCCGCGGCCAGAGCAGAGGGCAAAACCGATGTGGTCTGTCAGGTCAAAAAAGCCAAGACGAGTCGGTATATACTTGTACACAGTCGCGTTTGATCCGTATCATAACGGATGCCTGCGTCATTAACTATTAATTATATTTCGATGGTTAATCTCTTGGCTCGGGAGCCGGTCTTCGCCGGGCGCACAGAGAGGACGGCCCGGCGAAGAGCGTCGGGGCGGCCTGCCAGACCTGAGCGGGGAACGGGCGTTATCCGGCGGCGTTGAACTCGTCGAGCAGCTCGGCGATGCGGGCACTGTCCGACTGATCCATGATCGTCTGGGCCCGGCGGCTGGCGCTGCGCAGATCAAGGGTGCGGATGCGGCGCTTGACCAGCGGCAGCTTGTTCGGGGTCATCGAGAGTTCGTGGATGCCGAGTCCGGCCAGCAGGGCGGTGAAGCGGGGGTCGCCCGCGATCTCGCCGCAGACGCTGATCGGAATCCGGGCGCGCATCGCCGCCTGGGCGGTGAACTGAATCAGCCGCAGTACTGCCGGATGCAGCGGGTCGTAAAGGTGGGCGACCTGATCGTCACCGCGATCGATGGCCAGGGTGTACTGGGTCAGGTCGTTGGTGCCGATGGCGAGGAAGTCGGAACAGGCGGCGAGAGCGTCGGCGGTCAGGGCCGCGCCCGGAACCTCGATCATCGCGCCCAGCGCCGGCAGGGATTCGCCGATCTTGACGCCCCGCCGCTTCAGCCGCTTGGCTACCGTGGCCAGCATGTCGCGGACCCAGTGGATTTCAGACACGGTGGTGATCAGCGGCAGCAGGATGCGCAGCGGCCCGTGGGTGCTCGCCCGCAGCATCGCCGCGAGCTGGACCTCCAGCAGTTTGGGCTCGCGCTGGCTGAGCCGGACCGCGCGGAGACCAAGGGCCGGATTGTCCGACTCGTTGAAGCGGTTGTCCAGCGCCTCGGCCAGCTTGTCCGAGCCGAGGTCGAGGGTGCGCGCGGTCACGGTGCGACCGCCCATGCCCTCGACCACAGTGCGCAACGCCTCGTATTGCTCGTCCTCGTCGGGAAGAGTGTCCCGGTTCATGAACATGAACTCGGTACGAAAGAGGCCGATGCCGCTGGCCCCGGCCTCCAGCGCCGCGGAAATCTCCCGCGGCAGCTCGATGTTGGCGAACAGCGCCAGCGTGGTGCCATCGGCGGTGATCGAGGGCAGCAGCCGCAGGCCCTTGAGTTGCTCGCGCTCGTGCTGGAGCGTGGTCTGCCGGGCGCGGTATTCGGCCAGGGTGGCCAGGGTCGGGCGCAGAATCACCTTGCCGTGTTCGCCGTCGACGATCACGACATCGCCGTTGCGCGGTTCGGCCAAGAGGCCGTGCACCGCCAGCACCGCGGGGATGCCGAGCGAGCGCGCCATGATGGCGGTGTGGCCCTCGGCGCCACCCTGAACCGAAGCGAAGCCGGCGACGATGCCGGGGTCGAGCAGCGCGGTTTCGGCCGGCGACAGTTCCTCGGCGATGATGATCACGCCCTGAGGCAGCATCGAGAAGGCCTGATACTCGTGCTCGGTCAGATTGCGGATCAGCCGGGCGCCGACCTCACGGACATCGGCGATGCGCGCGGCGAGATAGGCGTCGGCCATGCCCTGGAAGCTGTGGGCGATGGCGGCGATTTCGGCCTGGGTTGCGGCCTCGGCGTTAATCAGGTCCTGGCGGATGCGGCGTTCGACGCCGCGGGTCAGCCGTGAGCCGCTGACCATGGCCATGTGGGCGTCGAGCAGGAAGCCGACTTCTTCGGCCGCCGCCTCGGGCAGCAGCAGCGCCTTGGCCTTGAGCTTCTTGATCTGGCGCCGCGCCTTGGCCGCAGCGTCGGCGAAGCGCTGACACTCGGCGTCCATGGCGCTGGCGGCGATGGTATATTCCGGAACCTGGGTGGCCCCGGTCTCGATGACGTAGGCCGGACCGATGGCCACGCCCGCGGAAACCCCGAGGCCCGAAAGAACGGATTCCTTCGCGTCGTGCAAATCAGTCTTCATCAAATTTTCTGTTTACGAGATCGGTCAGTGCGGCAATCGCGCTTTCGGCTTCGCGGCCATAGGCGCAGATTTCGATGGTACAGCCGGGCGCTGCCGCCAGCATCATCAGACCCATAATGGATTGGGCCGCGACCTGCTGATCCAGACGCCGGACCTCGATATCGCAGTCGAAACGGGCGGCAAGCTTGGCGAACTTCGCAGCCGCCCGGGCATGCAGGCCCCGGCGGTTGGAAATGGTCACGATCTCGCAGGTCTCGCAGTTTCCGCCCATGGCACCCAGCGATAAGGGGTGGTCGTCGGTCACGTGGTGCAGACTATCCATCAATGCTTATCCATCGGCAAGCAGGGAAGACGCAATGTTTATATACTTGCGCCCGGCGTCACGGGCGGCGGCCACCGTCATTGCCAGCGGCTCGATGCCCCTCACGCTCGAGAGTTTGATCAGCATCGGCAGATTGACCCCGGCGATGACCTCGACCTTGGCCTTGTCCATGATCGAGATCGCGAGGTTCGAAGGGGTGCCGCCGAACATATCGGTCAGCACGACCACCCCGTTGCCGTCGTCGACCTCGCTGACACAGGCGAGGATGTCGCGCCGGCGCTGTTCCATGTCGTCCTCGGGGCCG
>SESF01004292.1_pt1 | contig 17407 bp, 16 predicted proteins | sample 3171521 | NCBI WGS metagenome assembly SESF01 (sample SAMN10866945, study PRJNA518727) | freshwater metagenome | biome: subpolar coniferous forest; feature: holomictic lake; material: water; isolation source: holomictic Lake 227, 6 m and 8 m depth | place: Canada: near Kenora, Ontario | collected...
ACTTTTGCCCCTCTTACGATTGGCCCCGCAATGGTCTTGTCATGACCGCCGTGTGCGGTCAAACAAGAGCGCCCCGATGGCATGACCCAGGGAGACTTCCGGCCCGTGACCCCGACCTCGCCCGACCATGCCGGCGCGCCCGGCCGCCGGACCGGCTCGACCGACGCGATCCTGTTGATGCTGGCCGCGATGGCGGTGTTTTCCGCCATGGACGGGGTCTCGAAAGGGCTGACCCAGCGGCTGTCCCCGATTGAGGTCAGCTGGGCGCGCTATCTCTTCAACCTGCTCTTCATGGTGCCGGTGGTGGCCGGGCGGGGCGGCTGGCGCCTGCTGGTGACCGCGCGGGCGCTGCCCCAACTCGGGCGGGGCACGCTGCTGTTCGGCTCCAGTGTGCTGTTCATTACCGCGCTGCGCCAACTGCCGCTGGCCGACGCCGCTGCGGTCGGCTTCGTCGCGCCGCTGATGGTCACCGCGCTGTCGATCCCTCTGCTCGGCGAGTCCGTTGAGCGCCAGCGTTGGCTGGCGGTGCTCGCCGGCTTCGCAGGTGTTCTGGTGGTGGTGCGGCCGGGCGGCGCCGGCTTTTCGCTGGCCTCGCTGCTGCCGGTGGCCTCGGCCGGTTGCTGGGCGGTGTCTCTGATCATGACGCGGCGGCTGGCTGCCACCGAGTCGCCGTTGACCACCCTGCTCTATACCGGCCTGACCGGGCTGGCGCTGTCGTCGCTGCTGCTGCCCGGGCTGTGGCGTCCGCCCGATTCGGCGGACTGGCTGTTGCTGGTGGCGGCGGGCGGACTCTATGCCCTCGGCCAGTTCCTGCTGCTCAAGGCCTTTTACACCGCGCACGCCTCGCTGCTGGCGCCGTTTCAGTACAGCCAGATTCTGTGGTCGACCGCGATCGGCTTTCTTTGCTTCGGTACCCTGCCCGATCTCGCAACCGCCGCCGGGGCCGCCGCGATTATCGCCAGCGGCCTTTATGTCTGGCGGCGGGAACGTCGGCGCTAGTGCTCGATCTGGCCCCGTGCCAAAAAACGTCCGAGCTGGCGGTCGGCGCCGAGGATGTGGCCGCTCAGCCACCTCGAGAGAAAGCTCAGCAGGAAGGCGCTGAGGTCGCTGCCGACACTGAGATGACTGCAGACATCATCGATCTGACGGATGAAGGTGTCGTGCATCTTCTTGTGGCCGAGATAGTCGGGATAGCTGTTTTCCTGCATCAACAGCTCCTCCCGGGCGAAATGGTAGTGGGTATAGTCAACCAGTTCGTCAAGAACGCCGCGGGTCACGGCGTCAGCTTTGCCGGCGTTGACCGCCAGGGAAAAATCATTGAAGAGCGCGAGCAACCTTTGGTGGTCGGCATCGATACCGGCATTGCCGGTAGCGAACTCGTCGCTCCACAGGATCACGTCCCAGCGGCTGTCAAAGTCGGTCGGAACGTTCATGGGTTCTGCCTGGATTTGCATTGCCGGCCGCCTTTCGGACCAGGGATTCAATCCCTTCGCTACCGCAGCATTTAATGGCAAATGGTGGTTGAGCCTCGAAGATCACGCCCCCAATATACTCTGGTGAGAAAATACGGCAACGAACCGTCGGTCAAGGCGACGAAATGTCTCACCGCCACTGCCGGTATCGGGTCTTCTTACCGCTTCTTCCGTGGTTGCGCTGCGGTTTTGCCGCAAATACTTATCGATCCGTTAATGATGACTTTCTGCCGGCAGGGGGGATTGCTAACGACTGGTTAACTTTTGTCGGATGGTCGCGCCAAGCGGATGGCAGAGACGGCGATTTTCCCCGCGTTCGGCGCTGGACGCACCGGTGACGCGATGTCATAGTGCGCCCCGACCGGCAACCTCAGCGGGGCTATGCCCCACCACGAGCGACCATGTTCAAAATCGGCTCCCTCCTCACGTTGTTCGATTCAATCCAGATCCACGTCTTTACCTGGAGGCGCGGCATCCTGGTCGGCACCGATGCCGCGGGCAACCGCTATTACCGGGCGCGCAAGATTGTGCGTGGCCGGCGTGAGCGCCGCTGGGTGGTCTACCAGGGCGAATTCGACGCCAGCAAGGTGCCGCCCGAATGGTATGGCTGGCTGCATCACACCACCAACGAAGTGATCCAGGCCGACAGCGCGTTCCAGAAGCCCTGGGTCAAGCCCCATCATCCCAATCTGACCGGCACCGACGCCGCCTATCGCCAGCCGGGGCATCCGCTCCGGGGCGGGCAGCGTCCCAAGGCCACCGGCGATTATGAGCCGTGGCAGCCGGCCTGATCGCCGTCGAGAGTTCTCGGAGCCGCCAGAGCCATGCGTAGAAATGTCATCGAGACCGTGCTCGGCGCCGTCGTGCTGCTGGTGGCCGGATTTTTTCTCGCCTTCGCCTACAAGAGCGCCGATTTGCGCAAGGTCGAAGGCTATGCGCTGACCGCCCGCTTCACCAGCATCGGCGGCTTGCAGAACGGTGCCGACGTCCGGATCAGCGGCGTCAAGGTCGGCAGCGTCGTCGGCCTCACGCTCGATGCCGCCAGCTTCCTGGCGGTGGTCCATCTCTCGATCGACCCGTCGATCAAGCTGCCGCGCGACACCGTCGCTCTGGTGGCCAGCGAGAGCCTGCTCGGCGGCAAGTATCTGTCGCTGGAGCCGGGCGGCGATCCCGATCTGCTCGCGCCCGGCGCCCGGATCGAATACACCCAGTCCACCCCGGGGTTCGAGCAATTGCTGGGCCAGGTGATCTTCAGCCTTCAGAACATCGGCAAGCAGCAGGGCTCGGATAGCGCCGCCAAGAAATGACCCCGGAGTCGGCGGGACGGCGGCGGTTGAGACGCCGCGGCGAGGGCGGCGGGCGGTAACCGTGATCACCGCTCTGTGCCCGGAGGCAGGGGCGTAGTGGTGCCGCTGCCGGTATCTTCGGCGGGGCGCGCCCGGTAAGGCCGCCTCCGGCCGCCCTCAACAACTCTCTAGTTGTTTCGCGCTTCCCGGTTCGATGTCGACCCGACATCCTGTCGCGCGATGCTGGCAGGGGGCGGCTCGTTTCCGAGCCAATGGGAGAGGGGCGTCATAAACATTGCCTTTTGCGGGCATGACAATAAAAATAATCAGTCATTATATTTCAGCGGCTCCCGGCGGCGGATGCCGCTGATCAAAACCGGGTTTCCGGCAGCATAACGCGATCTCTGCTTGGCCGCTGCCGGCTGGTGATGTTATCGTCCGGCCGGATGATCTTGAGGCGCGACGGTGCGATGGGGCTGGCGGTCGCGGGGGGACTCAATGATGTTTGACAAAAAGCATGCGGTGGTCCGGGCCGTGACCACAAGGCGGCGGCTCCTGGCCTGGGCGGCGATGATGGTTCTGGCCGGGATGACCGCGGGCGCGGTGCGGGCCGCCGATCTGATCACCGTCGGCACCTACCGCCATTATCCGCCCTGGACGATCAGCGACGCCGCGGGGACGATCACCGGCTTTGAAATCGACCTCATTCACGACCTTTGCGCGCGCATGGGCGCCGAATGCAGGATCGTCACCGTCGACTGGGAGAAGGTGTTCGACGAACTCGCCGCCGGCCACTACGACGTCTATGTCGGCTGCATGACCGTCACGCCCGAACGGGCCAAGCGCGCGCTCTTCAGCCGCCCCTATGCCCTGACGCCGGAATATTTCGCGACCACGCTCGGCAGCGAGCTGACCACCCTTTTGACCCTCAACCGGCTCGACCTCGACCGCATGACCACCGAGGAGGAGGCGAGTCTGGCCACCCTGATCGGTGCGCTGCGCGGCAAGCGGGTCGGCGTTCATGTCGACACCGTCTATGAGACCTTCGCCAAGCAGTATCTGACCGGCGTTTCCGAGGTCCATGTCTATCATGCCGAGACCAAGAAATACGCCGACATGGTCGCAGGCAAACTCGATGCCATTCTCGACGGCGGCGCCGCGCTTCATGAGTTCATTCTGGCCAAGGGAAGCGGCGGCTCGAGCCTGACCCTGTTCGGCCCGGCCTTGATCGGTGGTCCGTTCGGCCATGGCGTCGGGGCCGCAATGCGCCCGGGCAACGACGCGCTGGGCCAGCGGATCGACGCCGCCATTGCCGCCGCCAAGGCCGATGGCACCCTGGCCCGGCTGTCGTTGACTTGGTTCGGCTACAACGCCGCCTCGGAATAGCCGGCAGCCTGACCATCATGGCCGAGTCGCCGGAACCGCCCCCCCCGATCAGCGCCGCCGCCGCCGGGATCAGGCCCCGGCGCCGCTTCGGCATCCTCCATCGGATGCTGCTCGCCTTCTCGGTGGTGGCGGCGATGGCCGTGACCGCCGGGATCGGGGCTTGGCTGTCGCTGCGGGGCATTGAGGCCGAACTGGTCCACGTCATCCACCAGGCCGTGCCGGCGATGAGCGTCGCCGAAGCGCTGGCGGTTGAAGCGTCAGCGATCGTCGGCACCACCTCGACCCTGACCGCGGCGCTCAGCGAGGAGCAGCGGGCGGCGCTGATGGTTTCCCTCGCCGGGCGGATCGCCACGCTGCACCGGCGGCTGACCGAACTGGCCGCGCTCCGGGTCGGCGATGGCGTGCTGACGCCGCTGCGCGAACGCATCGGCCGGCTGTCGACCAACCTCCGGCGCCAGGGCGAACTGGTCGGCCAGCGCATCGCGCTGCGCAAGCGGGTCCAGAACGATGCCGCCGCGCTGGCCCGCAGCCACAAGGCATTCCTGGCCGCGGTCGATCCGCGGATCGAGGAGACCTACCGCGCGCTTTTTGCCGGCATCAAGACGCTGGTCGCCGATCTCGGCGGGGCCTCGGCGCCGGCCTTGGGCGCCGAGGCCCCGGCGCGTCCCGACACTCTCTCGCATCAGGACATGCTGGTGCTGCAGCGCCGGATGGGCCTGCTGTTCAACCGCAATGTCGGTGAGATTCTGGCGCTGCTCCAACTGGCCGCTTCTGGCAATCTGGCCGCCGGGCTGCTCAACGAAGTGATTCTGGTCACCGACCCGGCTCAGGTCCAGCAGTTGCGCAGCCAGTTCGGCGAGATCACCATCGCCATGGGCACGATCCGGCTCAACCTCGCCACCACCGCCGACAATCAGGTTCTGCTCGGTCTGACCACGCCGATGCTCCAGTATGGTCTCGGTGGCGACAATCTCTTTGACCGCCGCCTGCAGGAGCTGGAGCTGATCCGCGCCTCCGATGCCGTGGTTGCCGAGAACCGGACCCTCTCGGATGCCCTGACCGAGGCCGTCGATCATCTGGTCGCGACCTCGCGCGCCGAGGCCGAACACTCGGCCGCCGAGGTCGAGGCCGACGCTGCCTATGCCCGCCTGATGGGCGCGGGCGCGGCGCTGCTGGCGGTGCTGGTCGCGGTGCTGATCGGCTGGCGCTATGTTGGCCGCCAGATTATCGGCCGACTGCTGGCCCTGCAGCAGGCGATGGAAGGCGAGGCCGCGGGCCGGGAGATCATGATTCCCGCCGGCGGCGACGACGAGATCGGCGACATGGCCGGGGCGCTCAGCCACTTCGTCGCCCGGCGCAAGCAGGCCGAGGCCGATCTCAGAAGCGCCAAGGACCGCGCCGAGGGCGCCTTCGCCGAACTGAAGGACCTGCAGCAAACCCTGGTTCAGACCGAAAAGATGGCTGCGCTCGGCGGGCTGGTCGCCGGTGTCGCCCACGAACTCAACACCCCGGCCGGGGTCTGTCTGACCGCGGTCTCGCTGCTGACCGAAAAGACCGAAGATCTGGCCCGCAGCTTCGCGAGCGGACAGTTGCGCAAGTCCAGGGTCCAGGACTACCTCGAGGTTTCGGGCGAGGTCTCGGGTCTGATTCGCAGCAACCTCGAGCGGGCCGGCGATCTCATCCGGGTCTTCAAGCAGGTGGCGATCGATCCCTCCGAGGACGAGCGCCAGATATTCCGGGTGAGCGAGCACATCGAGATGGCGGTCGGCCTGCTGGCGGAAAAACTGCGGCTCGGCGGCCATACCGTCAGCATCGACTGCCCGTCGGGGCTGACCCTTGACGGTTTCCCCGAGGCCCTTCGGCAGGCGCTGACGGTGTTGATCGACAACGCGGTCACCCACGCCTTCGCCGAGCGCGAGAACGGCGCCATCACCATCTCCGGCGCCGAGGGGGCCGCCGGGACCGTGGTTCTGACCATCACCGACGACGGTGCCGGGATCCGCGCCGAGGATCAGCCCCGCCTCTTCGAGCCCTTCTTCACCACCCGGCGCAGCCAGGGCGGCATCGGCCTCGGGCTGCACATGGTGTTCAACATCGTCTCCTCGGTGTTGGGTGGCCGGATCGCCGTCGAGTCCGAGCCCGGCCGGGGCTGCCGCTTCGTCGTCACCCTGCCGAGCCGCTCGCCGGCCACCCCCGGCCGCCGCCGCGGCTGAAGGGCAGCCTCCCGCAACGGCCGCCTTGGCGGCGGCGGACCGCCGTGTCAAGATAGCGGGCGGACTGAATGGGGGGATGTCATGACGTCACAGCCACTCTGGACACCATCGGCCGAACGGATCGCCGGTGCCAATCTCACGGCATTTCTGGCCCGGGTGGCCCGGCGGCGCGGGATCGCCCTGGCCGATTACGCCGCACTCCATGCCTGGTCGATCGCCGAGCCCGGCGCCTTCTGGTCGGAACTCTGGGACGATGCCGGCGTCGTCGCCGAGACCCGGGGCGAGCGCGAACTGGTCGATGGCGATCGCATGCCCGGCGCCCGTTTCTTTCCCGATGCCCGGCTGAATTTTGCGGAAAACCTGCTGCGCCGGCGCGACCGCGCGCTGGCCATCCGCTTCTGGGGCGAGGACTGTATCCAGCGCTCGCTCTCCTATGCCGAGCTTTACGAACAGGTTAGCCGGCTCACCCGGGTGCTGCGCGGCCATGGCGTCGGCGTCGGCGACCGGGTTGCCGGCTACCTGCCCAACATGCCCGAAGCGGTGGTCGCGATGCTGGCCACCACGGCGATCGGTGCGGTCTGGAGTTCGGCCAGTCCGGATTTCGGGGTTCAGGGCGTGCTCGACCGCTTCGGCCAGATCGGCCCCAAGGTGCTGTTTGCCGCCGACGGCTATTTTTATGGCGGCAAGGTCTTCGACGGTCTGGACAAGCTGCGCGGCGTGCTGGACGGCCTGCCCACGGTCGAACACACGATTCTGGTCCCCTACACCACCGACCGGCCGAACCGCATCGGCCTCGCCAACACCCTGCTCTGGGACGAGGCGCTGGCCGGGAGCGAAGCGGCGCCGATCGCCTTCGAGCGCCTGCCGTTCAACCATCCGGTCTATATCCTCTATTCCAGCGGCACCACCGGCGTGCCGAAATGCATCGTCCATGGTGCCGGTGGCACCCTCTTGCAGCACCTCAAGGAGCATCGGCTCCACTGCGACATCAAGCCGGGCGACCGGGTGTTCTATTACACCACGCTGGGCTGGATGATGTGGAACTGGCTGGTCTCGGCGCTGGCCTCGGAGGCGACGCTGCTGCTCTATGACGGCTCGCCCTTCCATCCCTCGGGCAACGTGCTGTTCGACTTCGCCGATGCCGAGGGCATGACCCTGTTCGGAACCTCGGCCAAATATATCGACGCTTTGCACAAGCAGGGCTACCACCCCAACCACACCCACAAGCTGTCGAGCCTGCGCACCCTGACCTCGACCGGTTCGCCGCTGGCGCCCGAGAGCTTCGAATTCGTCTATCGCGCGATCAAGGCCGACGTTCATCTGGCCTCGATCGCCGGCGGCACCGATCTGATCTCGTGCTTCATGCTCGGGGTGCCGACCCAGCCGGTGTGGCGGGGCGAGATTCAGGCGCGCGGCCTTGGCATGGCGGTCGAGGTGTTCGACGATGCCGGCCAGCCGGTGCGCGGCGACAAGGGCGAACTGGTCTGCACCCGGCCGTTTCCCTCGATGCCGGTCGGCTTCTGGAACGATCCGGCGGGTGAAAAGTACCGCCTCGCCTATTTCGACCGCTACCCCGGCATCTGGTGCCATGGCGATTTCGTCGAACTCACCCCGCATGACGGCATCGTCATCTATGGCCGTTCGGATGCGACGCTGAATCCCGGGGGCGTGCGCATCGGCACCTCGGAGATCTACCGGCAGGTCGAGAAGCTGGAGCCGGTGATCGAAAGCCTCTGCGTCGGCCAGCAGTGGGAGGGCGACGTCCGGGTCGTGCTGTTCGTCCGGCTGCGCGAGGGCCAGCAGCTGACTCCGGAGCTGGAAACAGCGATCCGGCGCCAGATTCGTGATGGCGCCTCGCCCCGCCACGTTCCGGCCCGGATCGTCCAGGTTGCCGACATCCCGCGCACCAAGTCGGGCAAGATCACCGAACTCGCGGTGCGCGACATTCTTCACGGCCGTCCGGTGAAGAACGCCGAGGCTCTGGCCAACCCGGAGGCGCTGGCGCTCTACCAGGAAGCGCGGACGGCGCTCACGGAGCGTTGATCCGCTCCATGAAGCGGATGGCGGTGCTTTCCACCAGTTCCGGCACCTGGGCCTTGAACACCGCCAGATGCGGCGAGGCCAGATGCTGGTCCAACTGCGCCCGGCTCTCCCAGATCTCGTAAAAGAGGAAGACGCGCGGATCGCTGAGATCGCGGTGCAGATCATACTGGATATAGCCGGGGTCGAGACGGGTCGGCCCGATCATGGCACGCAAGGCCGCCTCGGTCTCGGCTTCCTTGCCCGGCTTGGCGATGATGGTGGCAACAACGGTGACATGGGGCATGGGGCATCCTGTCTCGTCAAGTAGTCAGGGGCTGCGAAGGAAGCGGACAGTTAGCAGCATAAACGCAACAATTACAAAAAAATATTGAAATTGCGCCACGAGAATTCTCCTTCTAAAAAACTTTTCGCGAGAAAATGCGTAAAATTCTAGCGACTTATCAGATGTGGTGCGGCTCCTTGTCATCAAGGCTGACGATATTAGAGCAACATCTGACATAATGAGGGCTTGAATAAACAGGTTGTGGAGAAATTTATAAAATTTTAGTGGCATTACTATAAATCCTGAAATGAGTCCAAGGTTGGTGTGTCCTATGAATTTCTGTCTCCTTTCCCTATTTTCCCCCTCTTATCCAATGTTAATGGCTGGTATTGCTGTGCCGCGCCAAGATGTAATACCAAGATATAATGTGAATATCGCGATGGCATAATCAAGTAGACCTGCGGCAATGAAGAACGCAACGCCAAGATTTGCGAAAAAACAGCAGCGCTATTGCTAACTTGTTGGCAGTCATCGCTCTTCGACCTCACCCACACAGCTTGGCCATCGCCGCGTCCTGTGATAGCTCCACCTTCTCCCCGGTCGCCCGGTTCTTAAGCTCCACCACCCCGGTCTTCAACCCGCGCGGGCCGATGGTCAGGTGCCAGGGCAGGCCGATCAGGTCCATGTCGGCAAATTTCACCCCGGGGCGCTCGGCGCGGTCGTCGTAGAGCACCTCGACGCCGGCGGTCAGCAAATCGTCATAGAGGTCTTCGCAGACCCGGTCGCAGGCTTCGTCGCCTTGCTTGAGGTTGATCAGGCCGACCTTGTAGGGGGCGACGGATTCGGGCCAGATGATGCCCTTGTCGTCGTGGCTGGCCTCGATGATCGCCGCCACCAGTCGCGAGACGCCGATACCGTAGGAGCCCATTTCGAGGGTGATGGTCTCGCCATTCGGGCCGGTGACGACGGCGCCCAGCGGCTTCGAGTATTTAGTGCCGAAATGAAAGATGTGGCCGACCTCGATGCCGCGGGCGGTGGCCAGCCGGTCGGCCGTCACCGGGCAGGTGGCGGCGTCGTGCTTTTCCTCGGTGGCGGCATAGATGCCGGTATGGCGGACGAAGAAGGGGTCGAGATCCTCGTCGTAACCGGGGGCATTGCCGAGCACGTCGAGGTCGAGCCAAGCCTTGTCGCAAAACACCGCGCTCTCGCCGGTCTCGGCCAGAATGATGAACTCGTGGCTCATGTCGCCGCCGATCGGCCCGGATTCGGCCTTCATCGGAATGGCGCGCAGGCCCATGCGGGCGAAGGTCCTGAGATAGGCCAGGAACATCTTCTGGTAGGAGAGGCGGGCGCCGGCATAATCGAGATCGAAGGAATAGGCGTCCTTCATCAGGAACTCCCGGCCGCGCATCACGCCGAAGCGGGGGCGGATCTCGTCGCGAAACTTCCACTGGATGTTATAGAGATTGCGTGGCAGCTCGCGATAGGACTTGACGAAGCTCTTGAAGATGTCGGTTATTACTTCTTCCGCGGTCGGGCCGAACAGCATCTCGCGCTCGTGGCGGTCCTTGATGCGCAGCATCTCCTTGCCGTAATCCTCATAGCGGCCCGACTGGCGCCACAGCTCGGCGGGCTGGATCGTCGGCATCAGCAGCTCGATCGCGCCGGCGGCGTCCTGTTCCTCGCGCACGATCTGCTCGATCTTGCGCAGCACCCGGTAGCCCAGCGGCAGCCAGGCATAGATGCCGGCGCTGGTCTGACGGATCATGCCGGCGCGCAGCATCAGCCGGTGCGAGACGATCTGCGCCTCGTTGGGCGTGTCCTTCATGGTGGGCAGGAAGTAACGGGAAAGGCGCATGGCGGGCAACTCGGCTGCAGGAATACGGAAACGGCGCCCGACTTTAGGGAAAGCCGGTCACCCTGTCCACCGCCACCGCCAGCCCCTGGTCGGCGGAATAGCGGAAGACATAGCTGTGGCCGCCGCAGCGAAAGACATAACGGCTGCCCTGATCGAAATCGGTGGTCGCCGGGGCCGCCGCCTCGGCTCCGGCGGCGCGGTAGGCGGCGTGGGCGCGGTCGAACAGTTGGCGCAGCGAGGCCTTGAGGCCGTGGACCGGCTCCTTGAACAGCGAGCCGTCGATGGCGGCATCGTCCACCGCCAGCAGCTCGATCGCGGCATGGCGGCGCATCCGGTCGACGAAACACTGCTTGTCGGCGAACGGCGCCACGGTGTCCCCGACATAGTGGGTGCAGTAATAGCGCGTCGCGGTCGGGCGCAGGTGCTCTTCGAGCAAAAGGTCGCGGATCATGGCGTGATGACGGTCGAAAAAATGGGGGCTCGCCGGGGTTTGGCTCCAGACCATCGGCTCGTTGGCGGTGGCGGCGAGGCGGCCGATCTGCATCCGGAACAGGGAATCGCCGTAAAGATCGCTGTTGGACCGGGCGAAGCCGCTGTTGTCGACGATCATGCGGAAGGTGCCGGGGGCGTACTTGCCGAGCAGCAGTGCGATATAGCCGCCATAGGAGGTGCCAAAGGCGTAGAGGCGCGAGCGCCGGACCGGGAAGCGGCGCAGAATGTCGTGCAGCACCTGAAGGTGGTCGATCGCGGGCAGCAGGCCGAACGACTGATACTCGCCGCCGCAATGCCGGATCACCCGGCATGACGGGTGCAGTTCGGTGATGCCGCCCTCGACCAGCAGCTCGGCCAGATGGAAGATCAGGTCCGAAACATCGGCGTTTCGCGGCACCGTGACCGAAACACCATGATGCCGGTTGAGGTTGAGGAAGAACTCGGGACCGGGCAGCACCGTGTTCTGGTATTTGACCGCCTGCCCGAAATATCCGACCGTGGCGCAGAGGCAGTTGTGGCACGAGGCGAGGTAGCGGCGCAGCTTGATCGTGTACTCGGAATTGGGCCGGCTGCCATAGCCTTCGATAGCCAGGATCACCCCGGTGTCGGCGTTGATCCCGCCCTCGGGCAGGGTGACGAAATAGGTCAGCGGCCGTCGCTCGACGTGATGCTCGATATCGGCATGCGGGCGGTCGATGGTGACGCTTTCGACGCACATCGCCGGGGGCTCAGCCGCTGGTCCGGATCAGGCCGCCGCCCGCGGGCCGAGGGGCGCGGCGCTGGCCGATCGCGCCCTCGATCAGGCCCAGCGCCTCGGGCGAGGCCCAGCCGGGGTCGCCCTCGATCCGGCCGACGATCCGGCCCTCGCGGTCGAGCAGCAGCGAGGTCGGCAGGGCGTCGACCCCGAGCAGGCGCAGGATGCGCGATGAGGGATCGAGATAGAGCGGCAGATGGCCGGCGCCGATCCGGGCCAGGAACGGCGCGACCACGGCGCGGCCGCCGCGATCGACCGACACCGCCACCACCTGGAAGTCGGCGCCGCCGAGCCGGGCCTGAAGCCGGTCGAGCGCCGGAAGTTCGCCGACGCACGGTCCGCACCAGGTCGCCCAGAGCGTCAGCAGCACCACCGTGCCGGCGAAATCGCGGAGGCTGGCGGGTTGGCCGTCACCGTCGCTGAAGGCCAGCGGCGGCGGCACCAGCGGCGGCGCGACCATGAGATAGCCGCGGAGGGCCGAGGCGGCGGTCCCGGGCGGGAAAACCAGCGCGGCGATCAGCGCCAGGGGCAAGAGAGCCATTGCGATGGCGCGCAAAAGCGGCATAGTAACGCAGCCGCCGCCGCCGGCCTGTCCGGCGGCGGTCCCGTCCTTTCCGACTCTGCCCGGTTTGTCCCCGCTCATGACCGACCCCGTTCCGCCGTCCGCGTCTTCGCTCCCCGCCGCCGAACCCCGGGCCAACCAGCTCTGGGGCGGCCGTTTCGCCGCCGGGCCGGCCGCGATCATGGCGCGCATCAATGCCTCGATCGGCTTCGACCGCAAGCTCTATGCCCAGGATATCGCCGGCTCCAAGGCGCACGCCGCCATGCTGGCCCGCCAGGGCATCATCAGCCCCGAGGACGCCGTCAGCATTAACGCCGGCCTCGAGCGGATTCTAGCGGAAATCGAGCGCGGCGTCTTTCCCTTCGAGGTCGCGCTCGAAGATATCCATATGAACATCGAGTCCCGGCTGGCGGCGCTGATCGGCGAGCCGGCCAAGCGGCTCCATACCGGCCGCTCGCGCAACGATCAGGTGGCCACCGACTTCAAGCTCTGGGTGCGCGATGCCCTGGAGCGGCTGGACGACGGCCTCAAGGATCTGCAGGCGGCGCTGATCGCGCAGGCCGAGCGGCACACCGCGACCGTGATGCCCGGCTACACCCATCTTCAGCCGGCCCAGCCCGTGACCTTCGGCCATCATCTGCTGGCCTATGTCGAGATGTTCGGCCGCGACCGCAGCCGGGTCCGCGATGCCCGGGCGCGGCTCAACGAATGTCCGCTCGGCTCGGCGGCGCTGGCCGGCACACCCTATCCGATCGACCGCGACGTCACCGCGCAGGCGCTCGGCTTCGACCGCCCGACCGCCAATTCGCTGGATGCGGTCTCGGACCGCGACTTCGCGCTCGATTACCTCGCCACCGCCTCGATCGCCGCCGTGCATCTCTCGCGCTTCGCCGAGGAGATCGTGCTCTGGTGCTCGGCGCAGTTCCGCTTCATCACGCTCTCCGACGCCTTCACCACCGGCAGCTCGATCATGCCCCAGAAGCGGAATCCCGACGCCGCCGAACTGGTGCGCGCCAAGTCGGGGCGGGTGATCGGCTCGCTCACCGGCCTGCTGATCGCGCTCAAGGGCCTGCCGCTGGCCTATTCCAAGGACATGCAGGAAGACAAGGAGCCGGTGTTCGAGGCCGACGACACTCTGGCGCTGGCCCTGGCCGCGACATCGGGCATGGTGCGCGATCTCAAGGCCGACCCGGTGGCGATGCGCCGGGCCGCCGAGCGCGGCTTCCTCACCGCCACGGATCTCGCCGACTGGCTGGTGCGGCAGCTCGGCATGCCGTTCCGCGAGGCCCATCACGTCACCGGCCGGCTGGTCAGGCTGGCCGAAGAGCGGAACTGCGGTCTCGCCGACCTCGATCTCGCCGCGATGCAGGCGGTGGAACCCCGGATCACCGATGCGGTGTTCGCGGTATTGAGTCTGGAGGCGTCGGTGGCCAGCCGCGGGAGCTTTGGCGGCACCGCGCCCGAGCGGGTGCGGGCGGCGGCGGCCGCGGCACGGGAGCGCTTTCTGTGAGCGCCCGGGTCACCCCGCCCCGGCCGTCCGCCCGGCTGCTGGCGGCGGCCCTGGCCCTGGCCCTGGCCCTGGCCCTGCCGGCGCTGGAAGGCTGCGGCAAGAAGCCCAAGCTGCTGGATCCGCCCGAGGATGCCGGTCCCGAGGCCGGGCTTTTTCCCCGGGTCTATCCCAGACCCGAGGTTGAGCCGGGCGGGCCACCGGCACCCGGCACCCGGCCCGAGCCGCTGGCGCCGGCCCAACCCTATCCTCCGATCATCCGGCCCGACGCCTTCGGCGATCCCTCGGCGCTGACGCTGCCGGGTGGGAACGGGGCGGGGTGGGCGAACAGCTCGAGAAGACTGCCATGACCGTTTTCGCCTATCGGGACGGCGCCCTTCACGCCGAAGCGGTGCCGCTGGCCGGGATCGCGGCGGCGGTGGCGACGCCGTTCTACTGCTATTCGACGGCGGCGCTGGAAACGGCGTGGCGGGCGTTCGCCACCGCTTTCGCCGGCCAGGACGCCAGCCTTTGCTATGCCCTCAAGGCCAATTCCAATCTGGCGGTGGTGCGGACCCTGGCCCGGCTCGGCGCCGGCGCCGATGTCGTCTCCGAGGGCGAACTGCGGCGGGCGCTGGCGGCCGGGGTGCCGCCCGGGCGGATCGTCTTTTCCGGGGTCGGCAAGAGCCGGGCCGAGATGAAGATGGCGCTGGAAGCCGGTATCTTCCAGCTCAACGTCGAATCCCTGCCCGAGTTGGAGGCGCTGAGCGAGGTTGCCGGCGGGCTCGGGGTTGAGGCGAGGGTGGCGCTCCGGGTCAATCCCGATGTCGACGCCGGCACTCATCACAAGATTTCCACCGGCAAAAAGGAAAACAAGTTCGGCATCGACTTTGACCATGCCCGCGAAATCTTCGCCCGCGCCGCGGCGCTGCCGGGCATCCGGGCGGTCGGGGTCGCGGTGCATATCGGCTCCCAGCTGACCAGCCTCGATCCCTTTCGCCACGCCTTCCGCAAGACCGTCCAACTGGTCGCAGCCCTTCGCGCCGACGGCCACGTCCTCTCGCGGCTGGATCTCGGCGGCGGCCTCGGCATCGTCTATCGCGACGAGATTCCGCCCGACATCGCCGACTACGCCGCGGTGGTGCGCGAGGCGACCCGGGGCCTAGGTGTCCAACTCGTGCTCGAGCCGGGCCGGGCGCTGGTCGGCAATGCCGGAGTGCTGGTCAGCCGGGTGCTCTATGTCAAGAACGGCCTGCACCGGCGCTTCGTCATCCTCGACGCCGCCATGAACGATCTGATCCGGCCCGCGCTCTACGAGGCCTGGCACGCCATCGTGCCGGTGGCCGAACCGGCGGCCGACGGTCAACCCGAGCCTTTCGACGTCGTCGGGCCGGTGTGCGAGACCGGCGACACCTTTGCCACCCAGCGCCCGCTGGTGGCGCCCCGGGCCGGCGAGCTGATGGCTATCCGTTCGGCCGGGGCGTATGGCGCCGTGATGGCCTCCAGCTACAACACCCGGCCGCTGATCCCCGAGGTGCTGGTGACCGGCGACCGCTTCGCGGTCATCCGCCACCGTCCGAGCTACCAGGAGATGCTCGACCTCGATCACCTGCCGCCCTGGCTGTGACGGGCGCCTGGGCCGGCCGGGAGGTCCCTACCGGCCGCGCACGGTCATCCGGCTGGCAAGCTCGCCCGGGATGCCGAGGAAGTTCGGGCCGCACTCGTGAACCTGATAGGTCAGACACTGGAGGCGGTGGCGCAGGGCCTCGGTGCCGGCCTTGGTGTGCTCGACGAACAGCACCGGCCGGCAGCGTTCGATGGTCAGGGCGGCGCCCGACAGCACCTGATGCTCCATGCCTTCGGCGTCGATCTTGATCAGGTCGACGCGGGGAAAGGCAAAACGGTCGAGGGTGGTCAGTCCCACGGTTTCCAGGCGCGCCGGGTCGTTGCCGCGCTCCTGACTGAGCGGTTCGCGCTGGCGGGGGCCGAATTCGACGCTGCCGAAGTTCAAGGGCCGGTGGTAGTCGAACTGGGGCACCTCGATCTCGCCCTCGCGGTCGCCGACCGCCAGATGATGGCAGTGGACGTTGGTCACCGAATTGAGGGCGATGGTCCCGGCCAGCATGTTGAAGAGAATGCGCTGGGGCTCAAAGGCGTGCACCCGGCCGGCCGGTCCGACCCGCGGCGCCAGCGCCAGCGAGAAGGTGCCGAAATTGGCGCCGACGTCAATGAAGGTCAGATTCGCGCCCAGTCCGGCCAGAATCTGGGACAAGAGCAAGATTTCCGCGTGATCGATCGAGCGGCCGGTCTTGAACAGGGCATTGGTTTGATTGATGTCGTGCCGGTTAACGATCACCTGGCCATAGATGGTGGGGACCACCAGGGAAAAGGGAACCTGACTCGGTCTTTCCGCGTCCATTTGAGGTGCTCGCCGCCAGTCAGCGCCAGACAGGATTTTACCAGATTCGCTCGGGTTCGCGCCAGCCTCCGCCGATGCCGATCAGGACTCATACCGAGACGGTGACCAGCTCCGCGGCCTCGTCCGCCGGATCCCCAGCGGCCACGGTCGGCAGCTCGATCCAGAAGGTGGAGCCCTCGCCCGGCGTGCTGACGAAGGAAAGGGTGCCGCCCATCAGCCGGGTCAGGGTGCGCGACAGCGCAAGGCCGATGCCGGTGCCTTCGATGCCGCTGAGTTCGGCGCCCAGCCGGTTGAAGGGCTCGAACACCTGCCCCTGACGCTCGGGCGGAATGCCGGCGCCGGTGTCGCGCACGGAGAGACGGACCCGCTGGCCGTCCAGCCCCCGCACCGAGACGTGGACCGAGCCACCGCCCCGATTGTACTTGATCGCGTTCGAGATCAGGTTAACCACCACCTGAACCACCCGGGTCGCATCGGCGTGAACCGGCGGCAGGCTGTGGTCGAGACCGCAGCTGTGCAGGGTAACCCCGGCCTGGGCGGCAAGTTCGGCCAAGCTTTCGCAGGCTTCGGCGGCGACCTCGGTAAGCGAGAGCGCGGCCGGGGTCACCGAGAGATGGCCGCTCTCGATCTTGGCCAGATCCAGAATGTCTTCGATCAGCTTCAGCAGGTGCTGGCCGGCGCGGTGGATGGTGTCGATCTGCTGAAGCTGGGGTTCGGCCAGCGCGTCGTTCCGGTTGAGCAGCAGCAACTGGGAAAAGCCGTTGATCGCGTTCAGCGGTGTGCGCAGCTCATGGCTCATGGCGGCGAGGAAGGCGGTCTTGGCGTGGTTGGTCTCCTCGGCCTGTTCGCGGGCCTCGGCCAGACTGCGCTCCAGGGCCTTGTGCTCGCGGATATCGCGGCAGATCGTGGCGATGAACTCCGGAACCCCGGCCTCGTTGCGGCTGACCAGAATCACCTGGCTGACCGGAATTTCGCCGCCGGTGTCGTAATTGACCAGCGCGCTCTCGCCCTGCCACAGCCCGCGCTCGAGGGCCGTGGGCAGCGCCTCTTCGAGAATGCGGCGATAGGCCCAGACGGCAAAGCAGTCCGAGAGCTTGAGCCGGCCGGGATCAATGCTCCCCGGCAGTCCGAGCAGCGTGATGCCGGCGGGGTTGAGGCATGCCTATCCGGTTGA
>SESF01003328.1_pt1 | contig 17393 bp, 11 predicted proteins | sample 3171521 | NCBI WGS metagenome assembly SESF01 (sample SAMN10866945, study PRJNA518727) | freshwater metagenome | biome: subpolar coniferous forest; feature: holomictic lake; material: water; isolation source: holomictic Lake 227, 6 m and 8 m depth | place: Canada: near Kenora, Ontario | collected...
GGCGACCGAGTGACAGGCTTCGGCCAACACCGCTTCGCACACGAGTACACCCTTGGGGAGTACATCGAAGACTTTCTCCGCCCAGGCGTGGTGCGCATCCTTCGGGCAGAACCAAGCGACCAAAGGTCCCGCATCCATGACCGTAGGCGTCATTTCCCAAAATCGTCCAGGTGGGCCTTGTTGGTGGAGAGGTCGGTGAAGTTACCGCGGCCGATCACGCCCAACGCTCTCATGGCTTGGCCGAGCGTCCTGGCTGGCGCGACGACCGGCTTGCCCGGGCGGCCTTCGAGAATGGTCAGCAAGCCGTGCGCTCTGGCCGGGAGCGTCTCGGTTCCGCAGGGCTGCACGCGCCCATTCACCAACTCCACTTCCACCGTCTGATAGCTCATGTGCCAAAAGATACCGGCAAAATCCCCTCCGGTAAAGACCATTCAGCCCGCGTGAACTCGGTTCACGTCCCCGCCTGCACCATAATCCCCTCATCTCGTGGCCGCTGCGAGTTCATGCCCGCGCACTGGAATACAGCTTCTCCAAGGGCCGCACCCGTGGGTGCGCCCGGCACAGACCGGCCGTTAGTTGACTCCGTTCGTTGACGACGTAGAGGGGCGATCTCATGACGCCAACCATGCCGACAGTGCCGTCATTGAGATCAATCGCAAAAAGCGCCGCACCGTCATGAACCTGTCTTCAAGGATGGTAAGGACGCGTTCCACCGCGTCCCTGACTCCACCTTCGAAGTTTGTTTCCGATCATATTCGCAGTTGGCCTGGGCGCGGGGCGGAGGGTGTAAGTAAATTCATGACGGCATATTCCACCCGCAGCTTGAGCGGCATGAGGCTATTCCCAGGGCCATCTGGCCCCGGTCGCCGATGCCCTAAAGCAAATCCGCGACATGCTATGGGTTGCCCCGTTTAGGAGAACAGAGCGCGAGGGGCGCGTTGTGGGCGCCCTCGCAAGTTTCTTGATGCAACCTGCCCACGCTTTTCGAGAGCCGCCGTGACGACCTTGATGCTTGCGACGCCGTCCGCGACCCCGAAGTCACCACGATCGGCATATTGATGCTCGTGGCCGAGAAACTGTGCAGCAATTCTCATTATGGGCAAAAGTCAGGGGAAACCGTTGAAAGGGTTGGACCGCAGCGGGGGCGTGGTTCACCCGACTGAAGTTGGGTGTTAATGAGAGGAAGACTCGGACTACGGTTTTCGGATTCGGGAACCGGGCTTAACGCCGAGACGCAGAGGAACGCGGAGAAACGCAGAGATAAACTACTCTCTGCGAACCTCTGCGAATCTCTGCGCCTCTGCGTTAATGGGTGAGCTGGCGGAATCGGCTTTCGGATCTCGGATTTCCTTCGGGTTTCGGATTTCGGGTTTCGGATTTGGGCTGACAGGGCCATAATGAGAATTGCTGGCCTTGGCTTGACCCCGTCCTCCCCGTTTAACAACATGCGAACCAGAACAACACTCATGATTGAAAAGGCTTTTGGGTTTTGGGCGATTGCGTTGGTGGCAACGGGGTCAATGATCGTTGTCGATTCAGCCTTAGCAGCAGCAGCACCCGTGCGAGTGGCGTCCTATGGGGCAAACGGCACTCATTGGCCGTCGCTGATACCCACCCCATTCCTGTATGACGACACCGTGCCCAATATCATCAACGTGACCTGCACCTGGCGGGCAATTAGTAACGCAATTATCTCGGTTACGCCGGCGCAAGCAGCCGCAGGCGTGCTTATCCGGGTGGCCCCGGGCACCTTGACCGGCAACGGTGCCGGCGCTGGCAATGCTGCCGTGCTTAAGAACCTGGGCTCGTCCTCGTGGTCACAACGCGTCACGGTTTGCCCGCGCGACGGTTACGGCACCGTTATCTTTTCAGGGGGAGTCCGGCTAGTCAACGTGCGGGGAGTGTGTTTTGCGGGCTTGAACGGCGACAGCATCAAGCTGGAGGGGTGCGATAACTCCGCATTGGCATGGACTAAAGTGGCAGCCTGGCTCGCGGGCTATGGGCTGGCAGGACAAGCAACCGCCGGGGTGGAATATTGTGAGGTGGTAATACCTGATTCCTGGGTGCATGATGGTGACGCCTCAGATTTCTACGCCGTTGACAACGGGCCTTTAACAAACTGGGTGTTCGAAGCTTGCTACCTTGCGCCACGTTTCTTCAATCCGGCTACAACTCCCGAGCCCCATACTGACTCATTGCAGTTCGCCGGATCATGCGCTTCGATCACCATGCGTGACGTGGCGATCTTCGCCAGTAACAACTGTTCCCTACAGACCGGCAGTATCGCCCACCTGATTCTCATTCATAGCTATATCGTGGCGGGAAGTGTCGCCAGAAGCCGTTATCCGTTTCTCCCCGGAGGCGCCACCGAAGGTGGTACCGCCGCGTTCAACGGCGGTGGCGTAAACTTTAGTGGGACTGATTCGGTGTTCATTGGGGCGATGGGTTCGACAACCTGGGCCTACGTGTCAAATACCAGAACAAGTTACGCATATGCGACTTCCCAACAGCCGGCGACAGGTTCCTGGACAGTGGACACCTCTTTATCCGCCACGAATCCGCCCATGCCGCCCTATCCCACGGACAGCTATCTCGACGCTATATGGAGCAACCCTGGGGAAATGATAAGCAATGTCCCTCCGGCTATCACCAGCTCTCCCCAGAATGCCCTTGTGCCTCAAGGCTCGAACGTCACCTTTGCGGTCACCGCCAGCGGCAGCCCTCCGCTGAGCTGCCAATGGCGTTTGAATGGCCAGCCGCTTGCGGGTGCTACGGCCACCAATTGCGCCGTCACCTGCGTCCAATGCACCAACGTTGGATGCTATGACGTTATCGTCACCAATAGCGGTGGCAGCGTTACCAGCAGCGTCGCCATCCTGGCGGTGGTGTCGCCGCCTGTCTTTGTCGCCCACCCCACCGACCAGACCGTCACCGTGGGCCAGCCGCTCATCCTCAGTTGTGGTGCCACCAATGATTGCGGCGGCGGGCTGGCTTACCAGTGGCGCTCGAACAACGCCGACCTCCTCGACGCCACCAATCGCACCTGGTTCTGCCCGAATGCGCAGTCAGCGGATTCGGGCAGCTATACCGTAGTCGTGACAAACCTGGCCGGAGCAGTCACGAGCAGCGTCGCGGTCCTCGAGGTCACAAGCTCATGGCTCGCGCTGACCCCTCCCGGTCTTGATTTCGGCACAGTCTTCTGCGGTCTAACTACCTGCGCCAGCTTTGTCGTCAGCAATGCCGGGGTAGGGCGGCTGAGCGGCACCGCGACAATTCTCGGTGGGCCTTTCACGCTGGCGCCGGGCAAGGGCGGCGGGTTGGCTATTCCGGTGCTTGGCTCGACTAATCTCGTGGTCCAGTTCACCCCACCGGCGGCTGGCGTCTTCAGCAACGTGATTGTCTTTGCCACTGACGGCGGCAGCACCACGAACAGTCTCTACGGCGTCGGCGCCGACTTGCCCCTCCTCCTTTGGGCGGTAGAAGCCGGAGCCTCTGCGGTCTTTCATTTTCCGACGGTTGCAGGCAAGAACTACACCTTGGAGTATCAGGACAGCTTGGAGAACCGGGCATGGCTTCCGCTCCAAAGCCTCGTGGGGGACGGCGGCACCAATTCCTTCACCAACTCGAGCGTGACTGCCTCACAGCGCTTCTACCGCCTGAGCGCCCGATAGCTCTATCCCTTATGTCCGTTCGTGTGAATACCAACCTTGAAGAACACCGCCGGCCCATGACACCCCGGGAGCGGTGGCTGGCGATTCTCGCGGGCAAGGAGCCCGACCGGATTCCGGTGGACTGGGCCGCCACGCCGGAAGTAACTGCAAGACTGCTCAAGGAACTTGACTGCGCCGATGAAAGGGCGCTGTGGCGGAAGCTGCACGTGGACGGGCGCATCACGGTCAAGCCCCAATGGACGTTGTCCCACCACCCGGATGATTCGCAGGCCGACATGTGGGGCGTCCGGTGGCAGCACATAGATTACGGCACCGGCTGTTATAAGGAGCCCAGCCATCCTCCGCTGGCAGTGGCGCAGACCGTGGAGGATGTGCATCGCCATCGCTGGCCGAACTCCGACGACTTTGACTTCAGCGCCATTATGGGTGCCGTCGAGGCAGCGGATGGTTTCTATCCGGTCCATGGTGGGTGCTTCGAGCCGTTCCTATTGTATGGCCATCTGCGCGGCCTGGAGCAGGCGTTCGCGGACCTGGCGGCGGCCCCAGAGATTGCGGAGGCCATTCTGGGCCACATCTTCGATTTCTCTTTCGAGTATCACCGGCGGCTGTTCGAGGCCGGGAAAGGCAGGATAGACACGACCTGGGTCGCGGAAGACCTGGGCGGTCAGGACAGACCGCTGATCAGCCTGCGGACCTATCGCCGATTCCTGCTCCCCAACCAGATTCGGATGGCGGATCTGGGCCGAAAATATGGCGCGCACATCATGTATCACACCGACGGAGCGGCGCGCGCGTTCCTGCCCGACCTGGTGGACAAGGTCGGAATTGAGGTCCTGAACCCCATTCAGTGGCGCTGCCCGGGGATGGAGCGCGAGGGATTGGTGCGTGACTTCGGGCAGCGGTTGGTGTTCCATGGCTCCATTGATAACCAGCAGACGCTGGCCTTTGGCAGCGTGGCGGATGTAGTGGACGAGGTCACAGAGTCAGTTCGTATCTATGAGAATGTGCGTTGGATCTGCGCGCCGTGCCATCGGCTGCAACCGGTCAGTCCCACGGCGAATATCCTGGCGATGTACGACACGATCCACTCAAAGGGGCAAAAGCTGAAAAGCTAAAATTCGTGGCTTATTTAGCGTCATTTCGCGTGTTTAGCGGGCAACCCCAGGGCGAAATCCACCCGAAACCCGAGATCCGAAGGAAGTTGGTTGTCTGGTGTTGGATGTTAGCCTCGGTTCTTCCCGCCTTCGGCAGCGGGGTCCACGCCGCCGCTACCAAGCCGAACATCGTCTTTATCCTGATAGATGATATGGGCTGGACCGATGGCGGCTGTTTCGGCAGCAAGTATTACCGGACGCCGAACCTGGATACCTTGGCCGCTTCGGGTATGCGTTTTACCCAAGCCTACGCTGCCTGCGCGGTGTGCTCGCCAACGCGCTCGGCTATTATGACCGGCAAGTACCCGGCACGACTGCACATCACCGACTGGATTCCTGGCGAAAAGGCTCCCAAGAACAGCCGCTACCGGTTGCCGAACTGGCAGCAGCACTTGCCACTGGAGGAGACCACGATTGCGGAGGCGCTGAAGCAGCGCGGTTATGCGACGGCGTCGATCGGGAAGTGGCATCTCGGCGGCCCGGAATTCTTCCCGCAACACCAGGGGTTTGACATCAACATTGCCGGCGGCGACATCGGGCAACCTGCTTCCTACTTCTGGCCCTATGGCGAGACCAACACCTCCCACCGCGTGCCGGGCCTGGCAGAGCAGGGCGGGGGAAAGGGAGAGTATCTGACGGACCGGCTTACCGAGGAGGCGCTCAAGTTCATCACGGCCAGCCGCGGCCGCCCGTTCTACCTCTATCTGGCCCACTACGCCGTCCACGCCCCACTCATGGGTAAGGACGAGGAGGTCGCGGAGTTCCGCCAGATTCCGGGTGCTAACGGCCAGAGCAACGCCGTTTATGCTGCGATGCTCAAGAGCGTGGACCAGAGCGTCGGCCGCGTGCTCAAGAAGCTGGAAGAACTCGGCCTCGCCGACCACACGATCGTAGTCTTCACTTCGGACAACGGCGGCGCAGTGCATTTCGGCCAACCGCCGGTGACCGCCAACACGCCTCTCCGTCTGGGTAAAGGCTTCGCTTACGAAGGTGGATTGCGTGTGCCGCTGATCGTCAAAGCACCCGGGGTGACGCGCGCCGGCAGCACGTGCAATTGGCCGGTCAGCAGTCAGGACCATTTTCCCACGCTCTTGGAACTGGTCGGCGCTGATAAGGCCGCATCCCGGACGGCGGTTGACGGCGTCAGCTTTGTGCCGTTGCTTCGGGGTAAAGCCAGTCTCCCGCGACGGGAGCTGTTCTGGCACTATCCACATTACTGGAACGGGGGCAAGGTCTCGCCCTACAGCGTGGCGCGGGTTGGCGACTGGAAGTTAATCCGCTTCTACGAGACTGGGCAGGAAGAGCTCTACAACCTCCACGACGACCTGAGCGAGCGCCGTGACCTCGCCAGCTCAGAGCCCAGGAAGCGCCGCGAACTGGCGCAGCGCCTGGACGGTTGGCTCAAGGAAGTTGGTGCGCAGATGCCGATCCCGAGGCCTGACCCGGCTCATTGATTACACACTAGCCTGCCAAAGCGCCAGAGGGCTGGCGCAGTCCAAGACGCTGGCGTGCCCACTCATGCGTCAGATGACGCGGAACGTTTTGGACTGCGGTGGTCTGCTACCGCTCTTGATAGGCAGCAGAAGGCACTGGCGATTCTGAGACTCCTCACGGGCCTCAAAGCCTGTCCTGATCACCTTGGCCATCTGCGCAGTATCAGCATCTCCAATGGTGCCAAGAGTGTCTTCCACACCCCTTACGCTGGCACGTCCCTGGTGTTACTATGGAGGCACTCTGGGGGCACCCTGACGTGGATCGTGGAAGTGACTGATGTTATGACACTTGTAGTGTTAACACTTTGGCTTTCGGTTGGCTTGCCCGCCCTTTGCTTTGACGGCGTGGGGGCGGAGCCGGCCCGGCGAGTCGCGCAGGTGGGTCGCGTAACTAATTGGAATTTAGGGACTTGCGAGCTAGTTGGTGTATTCTACTCTCCCGTGGTGGCTGATCACTGCGTGCCAGTCAAACTTTCCGCGGCTGGCGCCGTGAATTGGCTGTCGTGAATTGGCTTGCTGCACGTCCGGAGCTGGGCGTACGGTAACACGCATGAACACCTTAGAATGGTTGTTTGCCAATCCCTCACTCGCGCTCAGGCAATACTGTCCGTAGGCGACTGTTCCACATGCCCGACATCCTCGAGCCGGAACCGAAGACACGCGCGTCAACTATCGGCAGCGCTCTGCTTACGGGGTTTCATGCTTTGGCTGTCCTGGGTGCGCTCCTGATTTGCGTCGCCGCGTATTTGTTCGGGGCGATCTACAACATCCTGGCCTTACTGCTGTTTATGCTGCCCGTGGCAGGAGCGGTTTCCCGTTCAGCGGGTGCGTTGGTCAAGAGCCTTGAACTTGGCTTTGTTCGTCGTCCCTTCAATCGGGCATTCCGGAAGTACCTGCTCCAGTGTCTCAATCAATGGCTGTTCTTGATTCTAGCGTTGGTCACCTTGCGGCTGGCTATCCTTCCTATCCAATTCTCGCTGGCTGAATACCGAACCATCCAGGCCGCGCTCCTGGTGGCGGCGGCACTATCGATGATCTTCGCACTGATCCCGCACAGGAGGGTGCGAATTTCGGTGAATAGCTTCTTTGTGGTTGGATGGCTCTTCCTGGCAATCCAATTGGTGCGCATTTTGCTCCCGCCTCCAGCAGGCCGGTGCGTCGTGATGGACGCGCCATTTCGAGGGGAGTGGTATGTCGTTCAAGGGGGCCGGAGCTGTATGCTTAACCACCACTACCCGATTCGGGCGCAGCGGCACGCCTTGGACCTCATCAAGACGAAGGACAATAGGCAGGTCGAGGGGGAACACGCTGCGCTGGAATCGTATCCAGCCTATGGGCAGACGCTCGTTGCTCCCGCCGATGGTCGAATTGCCAAGGTGGTCAATGACCGGCCGGATATGCCCGTTGGAAAGACCGACCTGGATCAAATCGTCGGAAATCATGTGGTGGTGGACATTGGCCACGAACGGTTTGTGCTGCTGGCACACTTGAAGCGGGGTAGCGTTTGCGTCTCCAGCGGGCAGCAGGTGCGGCGAGGGCAGAAGCTTGCGGAATGCGGCAATTCGGGGAATACGAGCGAGCCGCATATACACCTTCAAGTGCAGAGCCGCGCTGATTTCGACGCCGGTGATTTGCGCACTTTCCCGATCCTGTTTCGTGACGTGGCGCGGGTGCGGTCAGGACAACGGAAGCAAATTCAGGAAGCTGATGTGCGTGCCAATGACCGTGTCATTGCACCTGACAACTGAGTAGAGCGTGGAGGTTTTCGGGCGGGGTCTCCACGGCGAGGGTGCAACCGGAGCTAAGCACGAAACGGCTATGGCTGGCCGCCTTAATTGCTTGCAGAGTTTCCAGCGCCTCGTGACGCACCGATTCAGGAGTGCCTTGGGCCAGCACTCTGACGGGATCGACGTTTCCCCACAGGGCAATCTCCGGGCCGACTATGCGACAGGCCTCACCGATGTTGACGGCGTGATCCAGTTCGAGCACATCGGCTTCGGAGCCGGCCATCATCGGCAGGATAGGCTTGGCATTGCCGCAGATGTGCAATGAGACGGGCTTGCGGGTGGTGGATTTGATTGATGCAATCAGCCGCCGTTCGGTTGGCAGAGCCAGTTGCCGGTAGAGATCGGGGCCGAGCAATCCGGCCGGCGAGTCGCCGCCGCTCAGCATATCTGCGCCCGCATGGCCGAGGGCGAGCGCGTAGGCCGCGGCGTATTCGGAACAGCGGTGCATGAGGGCCTCCACGAAGGGCCGGTCGTCGAACACCTTCAGCATGATCTCGTTGATGCCCATCAGCGCCGCCGCCAGTGAAAACGGGTATTGGTCGAAACAGGCGACCACAAAGACTTCCTTGCCGAGAGCCTCCACGACTCGTGAGAGCGCTTCGAGCATCAGCGGATAGCGGCCCTGTGCGCCGACGTCTGGAGCCGGTATGCGGTCAATATCAGCGGCGGTTTGGACGATGGGACCGCCTATGCCGCCGAACGGCTGGTTGTCATCTGTAGCGCCCACTCGTGCCCCCATCGCTTCCGCGCTGACCCAGGTGTCGGCTGATATCCATACCGCATCGGGCTTGAACCGCTCATAATAGCGGATGACCGAATCCGCGAGCGTCCGGGCGCTGGTAGTGTATTCGCGCAGGGTGTAACCTGCGGCACGGGCGCAGAAATGCACCGCCAGTGGGCCGACCGGGACACGGAACACGGGCAAACCAGCCAGGGCAGGTGAACTCGGTGAGGCGTAGCCGCCAACGTCAGTTGGCGCTGACATGTGCTGCGAAGGAGAAATGCGCCAACTGACGTTGGCGGCTACGGTTGCATGGGCGCTTGGATCGGCCCTGTCCGCGAGAGTCGATGCCACGAGCTCTTTTGAGGTCATGTGTTGCTCGCTAGCGGTAACTCACAGCTCCCTGCTTGCGCCACGCATCGGCGCAGGAAGCCCAGGCTCTGCCGGATGAACTGTTCTGCGTCCGGACAGACGTTTTGGAAGATGCCGCGCGAATAACCAAAGCCGCCTGGCCCGGTATTGTAGGTCTCCAACATCAGCCGCACGCAGCCGGTCGCCCCGCCCAGCGCCTCAAACACCGCTGTCCACGGGACGAGGCCGCCGCCAGGTACGCCCCGGTCATTCTCGCAGGTATGGACGCCCCACAAGACCGGCAACGCGCAGCGAATCGCGGCGCCGTAGTCTCGCTCCTCAGTGATCATGTGGTAGGTATCCAGGTTGACCAACAGATTGGGGTGAGCCGCCAACCGCGCGAGATCCATAGCCTGCGCGGCGGTGTTGACCAAGTGGATGCGGAAGCGGCTCATCGGTTCGATCACCAACCGCACGCCCAGCTTTCCGGCGTGTTCGGCGAGCAAGTGCAGATTGTCTGCGGTGCGCGGCAGCTCGTCAGCCGGTGGGGGCCGCCGACAGACGTGGCCGGGCCGGCTGTAGATCGCGCCGCAATACGCCACCGCGCCGAGTTCCGCCGCTTGTTGGATCGTCTTCTTGTGCCACGCGAGGCCGAACTGGCGATGATGCGGGTCGTCGGAGGAGATGTTGCAGTCCTCCGGCCACAGGTTGCCGGGGCCGACGGTCAGCTCGATGCCCAACGACTCGGCGTGCCGGCCTACGCGGGCACGGTCAAACTGGACGTCGTCACCGAGTGAAATCTCGAGTAACGTCAGCCCGAGCGTATGTGCCTGGTCCAGGATGGTCAGATCACCGTCAGTCCAGTGGCTTTTCCAGAGGAACTGGTGCGCGCCGAATTTGAATTTGGTAGTTATCCCTGACAGGATGGTCAGTGCAGCGTGTTTCTGCAATCCAATCCTTACGGCACTCCCGCGGCGTTGGTGTCGAAAGGTCCAGCACCCTGATCTGAAATACGCCGCCCGAATTAAGCCCTCAGCTCTCGTACCAACTAGGAAAGACTAAACCAAACTGATGGTCACTGCCTAACATATTGCGGAGCACCCGGGTCAGGTACACTTTCGTTGCTCTCGCGGTCAGGCGCCATTGCACGCGGCGGCGGCGCGTATTGCCGCCGAGCCAGGGGCGAAGATAGCCCCGCACCCGCGCCCACGGCCAGTTGGTCAGCATTGACCAGAGCAACGCGCGCTCAAGTTCGGCGTGGCGTCCGTGCGGATGGCCGGCAGGGAGAAAACTGAATTCTCGGAAGCGCTCGCCGGAAGGGTCCCAGAGTTCGGCGCGCCATCCCGCCGTACCGGGCAGCGGCGTTAGCGGGATAAAGAAGAACTGGTCCAGTTCCAGCTCCGTGACAAAGCGGTGGATAGCTCGAATTGTCTGGGGGGAGTCTCCTGGCAGCCCGTAGATGAACGAGCCAATGGCCAGCACTTCCGGAAACTGTCCGCGCAGGATGCGCAGCGCCTCGCACGCATCCGCTACGCCGCTGGTCTTGTGCAGCGATGCGATGCTCTCGTTGTCGGGCCGTTCGATGCCGAGATAGACTTCGTTGAGGCCGGCGCGGACGCAGTTGGCCAGCGCGCCGGAATGGGCGTCGCGCACCATGGCGTCGGCGCGCACCCAGGCGCTTTGGCCCACACGGATGCCGTCGCGCAACAGCAGTTCCGCCAGTTGGCCCGGCACGCGCGGATCGGCGTTGAAGCAGGGGTCCACCCAACCGAGGTACTGCCGATGATAACGGCGCACCAGCAGGCGGATTTCTTCCCGCAGCCGCTCGGGGGACTTGACGCGCACGTGCGGCACAAGGCGGTCACCGGTAAACCGGCCCATCTGACGCCACAGCACGCAGAAATCGCACGAGCCAAAGCAGCCGCGGCTGAGTTCGATGGCAGCGAGGCGCGGATGGTTGACACTGCGAGCGCCGTAGCGCTCCATCGGCAACAGATCGTAGGCGGGCAAGGGCAGGGTATCCAGGTTTGGTACCAGTTGGCGCAGCGGGGTGGTAATGACTTCGGACGCGTTGGCCGCTGGCGGTGGATTGGGTGTTCCCGGCTCCGGCAGAAAAGAAATGCCATTCACTCTTGCCAGGGCATCTCGCGAGCCTGCGCGGAGCGCCTGGACCAGTTCGACGATCGTCACTTCGCCTTCGCCGTGGACGACCACATCCAGCAAGCCGGTCGCCAGCGCCTGGGGCGCTACGTGCCCGAAGAAGCAACCGCCCGCAATGACTCGCGCGCCAATGGCCTTGGCCAGCCTGGCCAAGCGCAATCCCTCGACACAACTGACCGCTTCTTCGCCGATGCCCACGTATGCGGGATGCCGCCGCTGGATTTCGGAGGCGATCGAGCGCCAGCCCATCTCCAAGGCCGGGGCGTCGAGAATCTCCACGCGCAAGTCGGGCAGATGGTGGCGGAGCATCGCAGCCATCGAGGCGAACGCCAGCGGTGGCCAGAAAGCGCTGGAGGCGCTGTTGAAAGGCCAGAGCGGCCGCGGCGGGCGGACAAACAGAAATAGCTCGTTCATGGCTGGAGGTGCGGGCGCGTCAACCGCTGCAACCGCCGCAAGGTGCCCAGCATCGCAAGGCTGACATTGCCTGCAACCAGTGCGGCAAGTACCAACGCGCCCCAGAAGACCAATGCCGACAGACTGTAGGCGGCGAAGGCTCCACCCAGCGTCGCCGCGATTGGCAGCAAGGGGAGCATCCCTACGAGGATGAGGAAGTAAGTTGGTTGGCGCCGCCGGTGGGAGGGGGTGAAGTCCGAAGTCCGAAGGTCGAAGACCGAGGGAAGGCCGAAATCCGAAGGCCGAAGCGGCACATGGCTGCCTCCGGGAACCGGTGCGGTTGGGAGGGAGGGTTGGTGGTTTCGGACTTCGGATCTATCAATCATTTGGCTCAAAGGCAGCCAGAGGAAGGTGACTATACCGAAGCCGAACAGCACACCGGTGAGTGAGCGCAGCACCGGCCCTTGCGCGACCCAGTGAAAGCCGAACGGGACCATCGTCAACAAGAAGGCGCCATGGATTTGCAGGAACCAGCCGCTGAGCCTTGGCCGCAGCCCTAGGTGCAGGAGTGCCGCCAGACCGGCCCCGACATACAGGCCCGCGCAGCGCTGACAGCACGGCAGCAGAATCCCCCCCGGCGCCCAGGTATGCCCCGGGTTCTGGCCGCAAACCGCTGCAAACCAATGACCGAGAATCTCGATCATACTGCAGAGGGCTAATGCGACAGGTAGGGACGTTTAGCCGGCATTGGAATCGGCACTTTGGTCACCGGCCACTTCGGGTTGTTCACGTCCACCAGGAACAGGGCGCAATCGGCGGCTTTGAACTCCTTGTCGGCACAGGCGAGGTAGGTCGAGGGGATGGCCACCGTCTTGCCGTCATGCGAAATGCCGGCCTGAAAGTAGAGCACGCTATCGGAGTCGTGGTGCGAAGTTGCGTCGCTAATCAGCGTGAGTTCGTGGGGCGGCGCGTCGGTGAAGGGAATTTCCATCAGTCCGTAGGAAACCGTGTTGGTTCCTTTTCTCCGCGAGAAGGTGGCCCAAAGCGCGTTGCCGTCGGGATTTAGGATGGCGTTACCGAAATAGAAGTCCTGGCCGCGCGCGTCCAGCGAACGCGCAAAGCGCTGCTGGCCATCCCGCAATACCACGAGGTTGTTAGTCTTAGGGCCCTGGCTCAACAACGCCAGAGTTCGGCCGCTCTGGTCATAGGCCAAAACCGACTCGAGAGGGACCTCATTGGTAAAACGCATTAAAGGCGTCCGGTTAAAGTCAGCCGGGTTCAGGCGGCTCCAGATGGAGTTCGTCCCGGCTTTATTCGCCGACTCAAGGCAAAAGACGTTCCTGCCGTCGGGAGCCGGATAGAGCATGACCTCGTTGTTGGTCTCCTCGATTTGGTGAGTGGCCAGCGCGCCGGACCTCAGATCGAGCCGCGCGATTTCCTGCCCTGAGACGCGCAGAAAGACCTGATCGCCGACGATGCAGAGCGGCATTAGGAAAGCAAGTCCCGCCTCTTCAACATCCGGCACGCGGAAGATCCTGAGGGGCTGGCGCGCACCCCGGGGAATCAGCGCCACGTCTATCACCCCATGGTCGTCGCTGCTCTTCTCGTCCGCGCAGTGGGCGACGACAATCTCTCGGCCGTTGGGAAGCCATTCCGCCCGCAGGAGGCTGGGCACCAGCACGGTGTTGTTGCTCTTACTTTGATAGGTCAGAGGAAGGAAGAGCATTTCCGTTCCTTTCGTTTCGCGATCATAGACCGCCGTGCCGATCGCGCCACTGGCGGCGTCGAAGGCCGGGTAGAGGATTTTGGTGTCATCGGGGCTAAACGACGTGCAGGCGAGGATATAAATGCTCAACGCCAGCAGGCCTACGAGCGCCAGTGCCGCGTTTCTGGTGTTCTGTCTATTCATAGCTTGTCTCTCTTGGTGTTTCTTGGTTGCTCCGACACCTGCGAGTCCTATCGCAGAAGGCACCTGTTGAGGCAAGCCCAAATGGGGGGCGGAAAGAATCCATTGCGTATGGCCTGCGGGAAAACCTGGTTACCCCCGTCGGCCAGCGCGAAGCATCCTGGCGTGACTCAGTTGAAGCTGGGTGCGAGAATGGCGAGTAGCTGCTCGTGGTGGCGATCCGGGCGGCAATTTAACCGACAGAACAAGAATACACATGGTGGAGAGAACAGCGATGAACAAGATGTTGCAGATTACACTGGCGGCGGCGGCGTTGACACAGCTCACGGCGGGCGGAGCCGAAGTCGGCCAATGGGAGGTGTTTGAGACCACCTTCGAAACGACCAGGCAATACGCGAATGCCTACACCGACGTTGAGGTCAATGTCGCTTTCGAGCAGGGCGAAAAGCGCTGGACCATGCCCGCCTTCTGGGCCGGTGGCGGCAAGTGGACGGTTCGCTTCGCCCCGCCGGTGGAGGGCGAATACAAGTACCGGGTGGAGTGTTCGGATAAAGCCAACTCCGATCTGGCCGGAAAGGAACAGACCTTTCGGGCGGTCGGATATAGCGGCGGCAATCCCCTGATGAAGCATGGCTTTCTGCGGGTGAGCGCGGATAAGCGCCATCTCGAACATGCCGACGGGACGCCATTCTTCTGGCTGGGTGACACCTGGTGGAAAGGGCTGGCAAAACGGCTGACCTGGGAAGGGTTTCAAGAGTTGACGGCCGACCGCCAAGCGAAGGGATTCAGCGTCGTCCAGATTGTGTGCGGGCGGTATCCGGATGAGGCAGGCTTCCAACCCGGCTGGGAAAATGAAGGCGGCAAGCCCTACACGACAAAGGACTTCGCACAGATCAATCTCTCCTATTTCGAATACGCGGACCGGCGGATCAAGCATTTGGTGGCTGCCGGCATCGTGCCGGCCATCGTGGGCGGCTGGGGGCGGCCGGACTGCAACAGCCTGGAGGCTGGGGTGGATGGCATCAAGCGGCACTGGCGCAACCTGGTGGCACGCTATGGCGCTTATCCCACGGTGTGGATTATCGGCGGTGAATCCGCTGGCCCTCAGTGGACCGGGATCGCCAGGTATGTGCAGCAGATTGATCCGTATGGGCGGCCTTCGACGATCCACCCGGGCGATTCAGCGCGCAAATCGGTGACCGACGAATCGGTGCTCAACTTTGACATGCTGCAGACCGGACATGGGGAATGGGACGCAGCGCGCGGCGCTATTCCGAAGCTCAAGGCCGCTTACGCGCGGACCCCGCCCATGCCCGTCATGATCGGCGAGTATTGCTATGAGGGACACATGCAGACGGCCTTCCAGGATGTGCAGCGCTACGTATTCTGGGGCAGTATGCTCAGCGGCGCGGCCGGCCTTACCTACGGCGCGGCGGGTGTTTGGCACCTGAGCGTGGAAGGCGATCCGGGCATTACGCCGATCTACGACTGGACGACTTGGAAGGAGGGAATGAACTTCCCCGGCTCGACGCAACTGGGCTTGGGCAAGAAGCTGCTCGAACAATATCCGTGGGCGCGTTTCGAGCCGCATCCCGAATGGACGGAGGCAGGCGCCTTCTGCGCCGGGATTCCAGGCGAAGTGCGGTTCATTTACCAGCCTCGCCGTGGGGTTTACAACTGGAGCGGAGTGGTTGTGAAGAACCTGGAGCGCGATGTGCCTTACCGCGCCTTCTACTTCAACCCGGTCAACGCAAAGAAGTACGATCTGGGAACGTTCGTCAGTGCCGGCCAAGCTCCCAAGCCCTTTGAAGGTCATGCCCAGCCTTTGCTCTTTGCTGACCGCTTCGACGACACGGGGAGTTCGGCTTGGAAGGACTACGGCACGCCGACCCAGCGTAAGGAAGGACACCTTGTCGGCGGCAAAGGGATGGTGACCATTCTGGAGAAGATCAGCGAAACCAACTTGATGGCGAGCGTGGAGGCCCGAAGCGACGCCGAAGCGGGAATTATCCTGCGCTTTCATGATTTCGACCATTATTTGGTCGCGCTCTACACGCCCAAGCTGAAGGCTATCTATATCCACGACCGGAAGAACGGCGCTTGGAGTGAACCGATCGGTCAGGTAGCGGTGCCGGAGATCGGGCCAAAGATCCGCCTGACTGCCGCCGCTTGTGGCGAATACGCCGCGATGGTCTTGACCGATGGCAAGAAGACTTATTCCACGCCCGCTGTGAAGGTCGCCAACCTCACCAGCGGAAAAGCCGGGCTGTGGCTCTTCCAGATTGGCGAACGGCAGGAATACGGTAACTTCGAATTGTCCCGAACCTCATTTACTCCGACGAAACTTGATACTGCGGGACAAGTCCATCGTGTGGCATCCGACGAGTTTAAGGCGTCGGGAGTGCCGTCGCCTCAGGATTGGGTGCTGGTGTTGGAGCGAGTGAAACCGTAATTGAGCGGAGCGGGCTGTGGTCGGTATTACGCCGTTCATCCTAAATTCGGCAGTTGATTTAACCGCAAAGAACACAAAGATCGCAAAGAAAGATAGTTGTGAATGGATGGCATAAGTCTCCCCTGCACCCGGCGGGTGAATCAGTTCTTTGGCTCGGAATTATCACAAGTTCCATTCTTTGCGATCTTTGCGATCTTTGCGGTTAATCCCAAGTGCCGTTTTTGGGTTCATAGGCTGCAACCCTGCGCGACGCGGCTAGCAATTCGGGTTTCGGATTTCGGATTTCCTCCTCCGGTCCCCACCGTCGAAACCTTCACGAACCCTTCTGTCCGCTGCCCGCTCGCTCTGCCAGCCATTGCCGCAGGGCCGACTGGCCGGCCTCAGCCGCCCCGGGGATGGCACGCACCAACTCGGCCATGCGCTCGGAATCGCCCGCGTTGGCCGCCTGCTCCAGCGCTCGGCACTCTCCGGCCAGCTTCTCCAGGCCGACCGAATATCCGATGCCCTGGATGGAGTGAGCTAGCCGGGCCAGTTCCTGGATTGCGCCGGAGCTTGCCAGCGAGGTCAGCCGGCCCACCGTCTCGGGTAGTTCGCGAAGGAAGTCCGCTATGATTGCGAGCACGCCTTCCTCGCCCAGCTCCGCGCAGAGCTCGGCGGGACGCTGTGGATCGAAGCCGACGCCAGCCAGGGGCACGGGCTCGGTTTTCGCTGGCGGGGCTGCTTTGCCGGGCCGCCCCAGGTGCTGTTTCAAGGCCGCCCCCAGTTGTTCCGCCGTGTAGGGCTTGCTCAGGTAGTCGTCCATGCCGGCCGCCAGGCAACGCTCGGAGTCGCCCTTGACCGCATTGGCCGTCAGCGCGACGATGCGGACGCGCCGGGCTCCGTCAGTGGATCGTGCCGCTTCCCGCCGCCGGATTTCCCGCGTCGCCTCGAAGCCGTCCATCCCGGGCATCTGGCAGTCCATAATAATGACGTCCGGGTCGGAGCGTTCCCACGCTGCGACTGCTTCCCGACCGTTGACCGCGAATTCCGCCTGCTGCCCCAGGCTCTCCAACATCAACATCGCCAGCCGCCGGTTAGGCTCATGGTCCTCGGCGACGAGGATGCGCAGCGGGCCGGCGAGCGTGGCCGCTTGGGCGCCGGCCGCGTCACTGGCACCCGGCTCCGCCGACTTGGCGGCGGGTGCGGAGGCGACTTCAAGGGCGATCTCAAACCAGAACAGCGAGCCCTGGCCGGGCACGCTCTCCAGGCCGATGTGTCCGCCCATCAACTCCACGATGAGCCGGGAGATGGCCAGCCCCAGACCCG
>SESF01010552.1_pt1 | contig 17380 bp, 12 predicted proteins | sample 3171521 | NCBI WGS metagenome assembly SESF01 (sample SAMN10866945, study PRJNA518727) | freshwater metagenome | biome: subpolar coniferous forest; feature: holomictic lake; material: water; isolation source: holomictic Lake 227, 6 m and 8 m depth | place: Canada: near Kenora, Ontario | collected...
CCGGCCCTACACTTTTGTGGTGGCGGCGCTAGTGCTGCTGTTGCTGACCCCGTTTGTGCTGCTGCGCACCCCAACAGACATTTTCCCTGAAATCAACATCCCGGTCATCAGCGTGGTCTGGGTGTATAATGGTCTGAACGCCCAGGAAGTGGAGGAGCGCATCGTCTATAACCACGAGCGCATGATCAGCACCCTGGTGAACGATATCGAGCACATCGAGTCCACAGCTTACAATGGCGCTGGGGTTATCAAGGTCTTTTTCCAGCCTGGCGCTTCCGTGACTGATGGACTGGCGCAGATCACCGCCAGCGGGCAGGCGGTGCTGCGCATTCTTCCGCCGGGAATTAACCCACCCTTCATCATCCGCTACAACGCATCGAGTGTCCCAATTTTGCAATACAGCCTGGCCAGTCCGAAAATTTCCGAACAAGAACTTCAGGACATGGCCATGAACCGCGTCAAGGTGGGTCTTGCAACCGTAAGGGGCGCATCCGTGCCGTATCCGGCTGGCGGCAAGGCGCGGGTTGTCGCCGTCGATATCGATCTGGCAGCCCTTGAATCCAAGAACCTGGCTCCCCAGGATGTCGTCAATGCATTCAATGCCCAGAATTTCATGCTTCCCAGCGGCACGGCCAAAATCGGGGAAACCGAATACAGTATCTCGTTGAACACCAATCCGGAAATGATCACGGCATTGAACGATCTGCCCATCAAAACCGTGGGAGGCGCCGTGATCCGGATCGGTGATGTGGCCCAGGTACACGACGGCTATCAGCCACAGCAGAACATCGTCCGGTTAAACGGCGTGCGTGGCGTGCTGCTCACCATTCTAAAAAGCGGCGCGGCCTCAACCCTCAGTGTTGTGGACGGCGTGAAAAAAGCCATGCCACAAATTTTAATCGGCCTTCCTCCTGAGTTGGAAGCCAAAGAGTTTGCCGACCAGTCGCTTTTTGTCCGCGCCGCGGTAAATGGCGTGGTCAAGGAAGGTGTGATCGCGGCAGCGCTCACTGCCATGATGATTCTGCTTTTTCTGGGTTCCTGGAAAAGCACTTTTATCATTGCTCTTTCCATTCCCCTTTCTGTGCTCACATCCCTATCCTTGCTCAGCGTGCTTGGCGAGACCATCAACCTCATGACGCTCGGAGGACTGGCTCTGGCCGTCGGCATCCTTGTGGACGATGCCACGGTTGAAATCGAAAATATTCACCGGCAGATGGCGATGGGAAAACCCAATATCCAGGCGATTCTGGACGGTGCGCAGGAAATCGCCTTGCCAGCGTTCGTCTCGACGCTTTGCATCTGCATCGTTTTTGTACCGATGTTCTTTCTTACGGGTGTGGCGCGCTATCTTTTCGTACCTCTGGCCGAAGCAGTCGTCTTTGCCATGCTGGCAAGCTATGTGCTTTCCCGGACCCTCATCCCGACCCTGGTGATGTGGTTTTACCGCAACAGCGAAGGGGGTCATCCGGCTGGCACCCGAAAAACGCCACTGTGGCTGCGCCCGTTTGCCGCGCTGCAGAGGGCATTTGAGAACAGTTTCGACAGGTTCCGGGAAGGTTACCGGAACCTGCTGGGCGCGGTGCTTTCCCATCGCATCCTCTTTACGATGCTCTTTCTGGTCTTTTGCGCTGGTACCTGGATGCTGGTCCCGCAGCTTGGGCAGAATTTTTTCCCGACAGTGGATGCAGGCCATTTCCGTTTGCACGTCCGCGCCCCCGGCGGAACCCGCATCGAAGAAACCACCCGGCTTGTGGACCGCATCGAAACCGTGATCCGGGAAGTGATCCCCGCCAGGGAACTTGCCGGAGTTCTGGATAATATCGGCATTCCCAGCGGCGGCATTCCGCTGACTTATCTCGATAATGGTGTAACGGGAACCGGCGATGCGGATATTCTGGTTTCACTCAACCTGGAACACCGGCCCACGGATGATTATGTTCGCCTGTTGCGCACCCGCCTGGGACGTGACTTCACCGGATCGACATTTTATTTTCTGCCGGCCGATATCGTCAATCAAACCATCAATTTCGGGTTGCCGGCCCCGATTGATATTCAGATCATGGGCCGGGATCGTGAAAAATCGCGGGAAATCGCGGCAAAACTGGCCGATAATATCCGTAAGGTACCGGGCGCCGTGGATGTAAGGATCCAGCAACCGGCCAACCAGCCCGAGCTGCACTTTGCCATCGACCGCACCAAGGCATCCCAAATCGGACTGACCGAGCGCGATGTGGCCGGATCGGTGTTGCTGAATCTTTCCGGCAGCAGCCAGACTCAGCCCAATTACTGGCTGAATCCGAAAAACGGCATTCAATATCTGGTCAATATACGGGTCCCGGAATACGCCATGGACTCACTTTCCGCGCTGAACGCCATCCCGCTGAACGCTGGTAAACCCGGAGGCGCCAGCCCCCAGATTTTGGCCAATGTGGCCTCTGTTGAGCGAAAAATCGGCTCTCCCATTTATTCCCATTACAACGTGATGCCGGTGATCGATGTCTTTGCCGGCGTGAGCGGCCTTGATCTGGGTGGAGTATTGAAAGACATCCGCCCCCTGATTGCAGCGGCAGAAAAGGAATTACCAAAGGGCTCCGCTATCATTCTGAGGGGTCAGGCGGATACCATGCAATCCAGCTTCACCGGTCTTGGTATCGGACTGGGATTGGCGGTTGCGTTCATTTATCTGCTTCTGGTCGTCAATTTTCAGAGCTGGCTGGATCCCTTCATCATTATCATGGCTTTGCCTGGCGCACTTGCGGGGGTCATTTGGGGCCTTTATCTGACGCTGACAACCTTGAGTGTTCCGGCCCTGATGGGCGCCATCATGAGCCTAGGGGTGGCAACAGCAAATTCCGTTCTAGTGATATCTTTTGCCCGGACCCATCTGGAGCAGGGAAATGATCCGTTTTCATCGGCATGGGAAGCAGGCGTGGGCCGTCTGCGTCCGGTACTCATGACGGCGCTTGCCATGATCATAGGCATGCTGCCCATGGCGCTGGCACTGGGAGAAGGCGGGGAGCAAAATGCCCCACTGGGCCGCGCGGTCATCGGGGGCTTGATCCTGGCCACTTTCGCAACGCTTTTTTTCGTGCCCGCGGTATTCAGCCTGCTTCACAGGAAAGCGCCCGAAAAGTTGCAGAACGATGCGCTCCGATTGTTAGAAACCAATGATTGATAAGGTATGGTTATGAATTCAAACCAAATAGACAATTTTAAGGAAAACCCGGAACCCGAGGCAATACTTCAGCGATCCCCTGTCAAGTTTCTGGTGGTAACCCTGATTGCGATCGTGTTGATCGTCACGGGCGTGATTGCCGGACTGATTCCCCGATGGCGCCAGCAAAGCGAGTTGAACGCCGAAACCCGTGAGCTTTCCGTTCCCGCTGTCACTGTGATCTCGCCCAAACCCGGCCAGAGCATGATCCAGTCGGCCCTGCCTGCGGAAATCAAACCCTGGGTGGAGGCGCCGATTTATGCCCGCATCAGCGGTTATCTCAAGCAGCGATATGTGGACATCGGCGATCCCGTAGAGACCGGTCAGTTGCTTGCCACGATCGATACCCCCGAGCAGCTTCAGGAACTGGAACGGGCTCGGGGCCAGCTCGATCAGGCCGAGGCATCTCTGGGAATCTCCAAAATTACGGCAGCCCGCTGGGCGGAACTGCTTCAAACTGCCAGTGTCAGCGAACAGGATGCCGCTGAAAAACAGGCCGACCTCAAGCTGAAGACCGCTATTGCCAATTCGGCCCGATCCGAGGTGCGCCGGCTGGAAAAAATCCAGGCGTTTTCCAGTGTGACTGCCCCGTTTTCCGGCATCATCACGATCCGCAATATTGATTCCGGGGATCTGATCGTCGCCGCCGGCAACCGGGAACTCTTTCATTTGGCGCAAACCAAAAAGCTTCGCGTCTTTGTGCAGGTTCCGCAGGAAATGGCCCGAAGTATTGCCATCGGCCAGTCCGCGGAGATGACGCTGCCGGGGCTGCCCGGCCGCAAATTCACGGCAAAAGTGATCCGCACCGCGGGGGTCATCACGGCGGACTCCAGAACATTGCCGGTGGAGTTGGAGGCGGACAACCCGAAAGGAGAAATTCTTTCGGGCAGCTATGCCAAGGTGCGCTTTATTGATGTAAAAATGAAGGCTTCCCTGACGCTTCCGGCAAACACGGTGCTGTTCCGGCCTGAAGGTCCGCAGGTCGGCATTGTGGATAACGATGGCAAGGTCAGCCTGCAAAGCATTTCCATCGGACGTGATTTTGGGCAGACCATTGAGATCATCACCGGCATCTCCCTACAGGATCGCGTCATCGTCAATCCCTCCGATTCGCTGGTAAACGGGATGACGGTTGCCGTCTCCGAAGCGCCCCCGGCGGAGAAAAAACCATGATCATATCCCGTTATTTTGATCATTTTTGGAATATGGCAAGGAGCATTGTTCCGGCCCTGGCACTGATGCTGTTTTCAGGCTGCGCGGTCGGACCTGACTATCAGCGCCCCGAGGCCACCCTCATTCCGGATGCTTATGTCGGTCCCGGGAATGACTGGAAAATCGCTGATCCCCAGGCGCATGTACCCCGTGGCAACTGGTGGGAAATATTCGGTGATGCGGAACTCAACCAACTGGAAGCCGACGCCATGGCGGCCAATCAGGATTTGGGGGCGGCCATCTCCCGTTTCGCGCAGGCCAGGGCCAGCGCCAATGTCGCGGAATCCGCGCTCTTTCCGCGTCTGGGGGTTTCCATCCAGCAGGTGGATCAACGGGATTCCAAACACCGCCCGGTCGGCGGCAAACCTGATCAGACATACGATACGTTTACCGTACCGTTTGATTTCAGCTACGAGATTGATCTCTGGGGACGGGTCAATCGCTCGGTTGAAGCAGCCGCAGCCCAGGCCGAGGCAAGTGCGGACGATGTCGAATCCATCAAACTTTCCCTTCAGGCCGAAGTTGCAGCCAATTATATCACCTTGCGCACCCTGGATGCAGACAATGCTCTGCTGCTTTCCAGCATCGCGGTGTATCGCAAATCGCTGGAACTGGTGCGAAACCGCCGGGCAGGCGGCATGGTTTCTGATCTGGATGTGGCGCAAGCCGAAACCGTTTTGAAAACCGCGGAAGCCCAGGTACCGGATATCGCCATTCAGCGGGCCAAATATCAGAATGCTCTGGCGGTATTGACAGGAAAAACCGCATCCCTGTTTCAACTTCCGGAGCGGCCTCTGGATATGCCACCACTGGTCATCCCCGCCGGATTGCCGTCAGAGCTGCTCGAACGCCGGCCGGATATCGCCGCAGCCGAACGCCGCATGGCAGCCGCAAACGCCAATATCGGCATCGCGACCGCTGTATTTTTCCCAACCGTCAAATTGAGTGGTATTGCCGGTTTTCAAAGCGGGGGCCTGGATATGCTCTTTGACTGGCCCAGCAATTTCTGGGCCGTCGGCCCTTCCGTGACCCTGCCGCTTTTCCAGGGCGGACAACTGAATGCAACGCTTCGCCAGACAGAGGCCGTTTATGAGGAAACCGTCGCCAAATATCGACAGACGGTACTCTCCGCTTTTGCAGAAGTGGAAAACAATCTGGCTGGCGAGCATCTTCTGACCGATGAATATGGGAAGGTGTTGGATGCCTTGAAGTCCGGACGCCGACAGCAGGAAATCGCCGGCAACCGTTACAGCGCAGGTCTTGCAACCTATCTGGAGGTGGCAATTGCACAGAATGTAGCGCTGGGTATCGAACGCACCGGCGTCCGTCTTCGGGGCCAGCAACTTGTATCGGTTGCGGCCCTGATCAAATCGCTCGGAGGCGGATGGCAGGCACCGGAAAGCGGCGCCAATGGCTCCTGATTCCCGCATTGGGCTGCGGAATCATTTGTCTGCCGCTCGATCTCATATTCACAATAAATTTTATAACTTTTCTCAATATCTTTCTTGACATGGAATATCAAAATATCTATATTCGTTAAAATGAATATAGAGACCAGCATGGATCAATTTGTCAAAATCATGAAAGCCCTTGCCGACCCCAGCCGGCTGAAGATCATCAAGATGCTTCAGCACAAGCCTTTATGCGTATGTGAAATTCAAAAGGCTTTGGATATTCCTCAGCCAACCGCATCCAGGCAGTTGAAAATCCTGGAAGACACCGGACTTGCCGTCGGCCGGAAAAGCGGGCTTTGGGTCAATTACAATCTTGCGGACGGTTCGGACAGCCCATACTCCGCCATGCTGCTGGGAGGGCTTCGGCACTGGCTTGAGGATGATCCGGAAATTGTCCGGATGGTCAACAAACTCCCTGCCATAAAATATTCTGGCCGCAGGGAAGATATCTGCAAAGAATAAGGAACCAATATGAAATATCTCACTCCTCACTCCTGTTGTACCGTAATGCCGGACAACACAGGGACTCCCACCGATTCGGAGAATAAACCCAAGGCTCTTCGGTATGTCCTGTACATGATTCCCTTATTGGTATTATGGGTGCTCATTTATCAGGAACTGGCGAACTTTTCCCATCTGATCACCTATACCGTACTGCGGCTACAGGAAGGTAGTCATCTGAGCGGCGCCATTGAATTTTTTATTTTTGAAACGCCTAAAGTCCTGATGCTACTGACCCTGGTGGTGTTCGGTGTCGGCATTGTCCGGTCTTTTTTTTCGCCGGAAAAGACCCGGGCCATTCTGGCCGGCAAACGCGAAGCCATCGGTAATGTGCTTGCCGCGCTTCTGGGAATCGTGACCCCGTTTTGTTCCTGCTCAGCAGTACCGCTTTTTATTGGATTTGTGACTACCGGCGTTCCCTTGGGCGTAACCTTTTCGTTTCTGATTTCAGCGCCCATGGTGAATGAAATTGCGCTGGTGCTGCTCTTCGGGCTTTTCGGCTGGAAAGTCGCTGCTATTTATCTCAGCACCGGACTGTTGATCGCCATGATTGCCGGATGGGTCATCGGAAAACTTCACATGGAACGTTTTCTGGAAGACTGGGTGCTTCAGATTCATGCAAATGGCGGAAGCACATCTGAAAAAACACTATATTGGGCAGACCGGATACAATATGGTTTGGAAGCGGTCAAAGACATTGTTGGAAAGGTCTGGATCTATGTGATAGCCGGAATCGCCGTGGGCGCCGGCATTCACGGATACGTGCCCGAAGGCTTCATGGCTTCCATCATGGGAAAAGGCGCCTGGTGGTCGGTTCCACTCGCGGTTGTGATTGGCATCCCCATGTATTCCAACGCCGCCGGGATCATTCCCGTGGTTCATGCACTGATCGAAAAAGGCGCGGCCCTGGGAACGGTGCTTGCATTCATGATGTCCGTGATTGCGCTCTCGCTGCCGGAAGCGATAATCCTCCGTAAAGTATTGAAACCCACGCTGATTGCAACCTTTTTTGGTGTGGTAGGCATTGGCATTATGATCGTCGGGTATCTGTTCAACTTTCTGATGTGATACTGGAGGAACGCAAATGAGCAGCCAAAATAGTTCCATCAACGATAAGCCGGAGCAGACAGACGAACAGAAACTGAACGTACTGTTTCTATGCACCGGCAACACCTGCAGAAGCCAGATGGCAGAAGGACTGACAAGGCACCTGAAATCGGATATTATCGCGCCGTATTCCGCTGGCGTGGACCCCGGCGAAATGAATCTCCGTGCGGTTAAATGCATGGCGGAAATCAGCATCGACATATCCGGCGGCTTTCCAAAGACCATCGAAAGTCTGAGCAATATTGCCTTTGATTACGTGATTACCTTGTGCGATCAGGCCAATGAATCTTGCCCGCTGTTTCCGGGAAAAACAAAAAGATTGCATTGGGGCTTTGAAGATCCGCCCAAACTGGCCGAAAACGCCGCAACCGAGGAAGAAGCCATGAGCCACTACCGCCGGGTGCGCGATGAAATCAAAGCATTTGTGGAAAAACTCCCGGATGTTCTTAACGATTGAACTGTTTTATACAAAGAAGAAATATTTACCTGAAAGGAGATCGTGATGGAAATCAAAGTACTGGGTCCCGGCTGCCCCAAGTGTCACCAGACCGAAAAAGTGGTTAAGGAAGCCGTTGCCGAAGCAGGCATATCCGCCGAGGTTGAAAAAGTGACGGATATGATGAAAATTGCAAGTTTTGGCGTGTTCGGCACCCCCGCCGTGGTCATAAACGGCGAAGTCAAAAGCGTTGGCAAGATTCCCAAGAAAGACGAAATCAAAAAGTGGCTGGCTGCCGCAAAATAAATGGAGGCGAATTATGTCTGGAGATTGCTGTTCAAAGGAAGCTGTTAAAAATCTGTTCAGCAACGCAGCGTAATCTATATTTGATTGTCAGAAATTACCATTAACAGGAAATAAAATGAAAAACCAATACATGAAGACACAGGCTGGGTCACTGATTATTGCAGGACTGTTCTTTTTTCTTTTCGGCTTTCTGCAGGTTCCGGTTTTCTTTGGCATGGCATCATCTGCCGCTCAGGCGGCGGAAACCAAGGAAATTCCGACCAAGGGAATGGTCACCATGGTGGATCTGGGAGCCAAAAAATGCGTTCCCTGCAAAATGATGGCGCCCATCATGGAAAAAGTGGAAAAAGACTATCAGGGAAAAGCCGTCATCCATTTCTATGATGTCTGGGAAGATCGGGAACCGGCCACACGGTTCGGCATTCAGGGGATTCCCACCCAGATTTTCTTCGACAAGGATGCCAAGGAAGTTTATCGGCATGTAGGATTTTTGAGCGAAGAAGCCATTGTCAGCCAACTGACCAAAATGGGCGTGAAGTAAGCCAGGCTCCGGGAGACATCATGATCGAATCTTTTTTTCTGACAGTGAACCAGTGGATGACCGACGGCGCATCCCTGGCCCTGCTGGGGTGTTTTTTGTGGGGGATGGTGAGCGTACTCTTCAGTCCCTGCCACCTGGCCTCCATTCCGCTGATGGTCGCATATATCGGTGGACAGAGGGAGCAGCCCAGACCCATGCAGGCCATGCAATACTCGATTATATTCACCACCGGGTTATTTATTAGCATTGCTGCAATCGGCATTATCTGTGCGATTTTGGGCCGCATGCTGGGCGATGTGGGCAATTACTGGCAGATACTGGTGGGTCTCGTGCTGGTCTGGGTCAGCCTCGGCATGTTCGGAGTCAAAGGATGCTCTATGGGCGGCAGTTTTCTTCATCGCCTCAAATTCAAGGGGCTCTGGGGCGCGCTGGGCCTGGGAGTGGCATACGGCACGCTTTCCGGCTCCTGCACCTTCGGCTTTATAGCGCCGATTCTGGCCGTGATTACGGTTCAGCAGCAGATTGCCAGCGGTGTTCTGATGATCCTGATGTTTGCCGTGGGGCACTGCATTCCCATCGTTATCGCCGGAAGTTCAACAGCACTGGTACGCCGTATTCTGGAAAACAGCGCTTGGCAGGGTGCCGGGAACTGGTTCCGGAAAAGCGCCGGCGCACTGATCGGCCTTCTCGGGTTATACTTTATCTTGACACCGCTGGTTTCATAATGCTTCTTTCCGGAATCTGGGTGTCCTGCGCTGTCCTTGGGGTAAATCTCTTAATGGTCGTGTTCCTGAGCGCTCTTATCTTCAACACGACCAGGGGTCTTAACATTTCCTGCGGGTGTTTTTCCACTGAAACAACTTCATCCGGACTTTCTGGGTGGACTGTCTTGCGGGATGTCTTCTTTTTTATCCTTTCGGGTTATCTGCTTTTCGTCACCACTCAGGTGAATAGACTAAAAAAACAGTCTGAAGGTGTTTAAGCCCAATGCAACGTTCCGCCACTTCCAAAGGAATAGCGACTATCATCAGATGCCTGATTTTTCTGCTGCTGGCATCCGCGGTCTCTGCAACGGATATCACGGAACTGATCAGGACGGCCAAGCACCAGCCCGATATTCAGGATAGCGAACTGGCCGTCACCGAAAGTGGTCTGCAGGAAGATCTGGCCTATGCCGCGCTTTTCCCGAAAATCGACGGTGTGGCGCGGTATGAAAAATACAATTCCCCGACTAATTTGAGACCCCTGCCGCCCACGGAGGTGACTTTTCGTGATCCGATTCCGTTTTCAAACGATATCTTCAGATATGGGGTGACGTTTCAAATGCCAGTCTATGTACAGCCAGTCTATACCCTTGCCGGAAAAATGAAACTTCTGAAGGAAAAGGCAGGATTCCAAAAACAGATTGATGTCGTCAAAAAAGAGGCCGCCATCGTGTCGCTGAACAGCACGATGACTTATCTTGATGGCGTCCAGAAAGCCATTTTATCCCGAAAAGCGTCTCTTGCCGAAACCATTTCCAGCCTGACGATCAAGGTTGATACCGGCAGAACGGCCGAAGCCGAGCTTATGAAAGTTCAGAAGCTGATGGCGGATCTGGAGCGTCAGGAAAACGACATCAGCCAAAAACAACTTGAAATTACCCGGGACATTTACAAGTTGACGCAGATAGATATCCATGCTCCCCTTCCCATGACACTGAAAACCGCTTTGGTTCAGGACCGCTTCATCGCAATCCAGGCCATTGAAAAAGAGGTCGCAGCAGCCGAAAAGGACGTTCAGCGCGCCAGAGAGCTGTTTTATCCGTCCATCTATCTGGAAGGCTTCCTGTCTGAAAATGAAGGCACGGCCTATAACACCGACAGCCACATCGACAGAACCTACAATGGGATCAGCCTCATTCTGAAAATCCCTTTTTTTGAAAAATCCACATATATATCCAAAGAAATCGCCCATATCCGGCTGAAACGCAGCCAAAAAGGCCTTGAAAAAACCCGGATCGAACTTGAAGCGCTTGCCGGATATCTGAACCAGAGGCTTCCGCTGATTGAAACCGCCATTCGCCTGGCGGAATCGTCCGTCGGCCAGTCTGAAGAACTTCTCAAAATCGCGGCAGTGGCGTACAGAACGGAACGGATCACAACCGAAGAGTACCTTCGCTATGAGGCCGATGTGCTGCAGGCGCAGTCCGAGACACACCGATCCCTGAACGACAGATGGCAGGTCATTGCCCAGCAGGCTGTTCTGTACGGAAATGACCTGGAAGGAGAAATTCAGTGAAAAAAATACCCCTGATCGCAACGGTTGCAGCGATTGTTCTGGTGTTGGCAGCAGGCGGCATTCTTTTGAAAAAAAGAAAGGCGGCCGCAGGCAATGTCGCACTGCCGGCACTGGTTCCGGCAGTCGTGGACACCTTTCAAATTGCGCGCAAACCGGTGACCCTGACTCTGCCGGCCCTGGCGGAGGTGACCAGCGACACATCGGCGATTCTGGCTACAAAGCTTTCCGCAAGAATCATGACCGTTTACAAAACCGAAGGAAGTGCTGTAAAAAAAGGCGAGCTGGTGGTGGTGCTGGATGATGTTGATCTCAAATCTCGGACATCGGCTTTGGCGATTCAGCAAAATTCCATCGATCTGGATGTGCTGGCTAAAAAAGCGGCGATGGGCGCTCTGGAAGTCAATCTCACCAACCTGAACCAGTCGCATGGCCGGACCCGGGAGCTGATGCAGGTAAAGGGCGCATCCATCGAACAGTTTCAGGATGAAGAAACCCGGATCGCCTTGCTGAAATCCCAGATCGAAAGCACGAAATCCGCCGTCGCCATGCTGAAAAACAGCCGGGATGTGGCGCAGGAAGCCATTCGGGAAATCGGCAATTCCCTGTCTTATACGCGCCTGGTTTCGCCGATCGATGGAACCGTTTCAATCATTTATGCGCATGAAGGCGAGCTGGCCCAGCCCGGCAAGCCTCTTGCCAAAATCACGGGAAAATCCGGCATGGTATTGAATGTCCGACTCCCCGCGGATATTTTGTCCCAAGAAGTGATCTTTGCGGACCGGCGGTTGGCGCTGGCTGCTAAGCAGATTGCAAACGTCAGTGGCCTGCGGGAATACCGGGCGATTCTTCCCACTGACCTACAGGCAACCGAAGGCGATTATGTCAGGATCGAGGTCGTCACCTTCAGCGCAGAGGCGGTACTCATTCCCTTCAGCGCGCTGCTCAGCATCAATGACGGCAATAGCATTTTTATATATGACAGCAAAACCGCAACCCGGCTGCCGGTGAACCCAATCTTCAGGGGAAGCCAGGGAATCATTGTCAAAGAGGATCTGGCCGGCAAAACCCTTCTTTCCGCCATGCCTGATATCCTGCTTCGGGTGTCCGCCGGCGTGCCGGTCACGGTAAAGGGTCAGGGGTGAATCGCATGTTCGATTTTTTCTTCAAGCGGCCCTATCTGCTCTACAGCCTGATCGCCGTATTTTTTGTCATGGGCGTTATCGGGCTGGTGGTCATGCCCAAAAACCTTTTTCCGGATTCGGACCGCCCCAGCATAATTGTCATCACCCAGGTTCCGGGTGCCGCTCCCAATATCGTGGCGACCGCCGTATCCCGGCCTCTGGAACAGGAACTCTCCAGCCTGTCGCTGATTCGGAAAGTCAGCTCCGTCAACCTGGCCGGCATGTCCGTGGTGACCGCTGAATTTGAATACGAAAAAGGACTCGAGGGTGCCGCCGTCGATGCCACGAATGCGGTAAACAAGGCCCGGTCCGTTCTGGCACCGGATCTCAATCCCCTGATTTATACGGCAGGCTCTTTTACCCTGCCGGTGGATGTTTTTGCGTTAAGTCCAGCCAATGACAGCCTGACGTCGGCCGATATCCGGAAAATTGCGGAAAGCGATATCAAGCCTGCGATTTTAAGGGCCGGGAATATCGGCAATGTCGAGATTTTTGGCGGGCACCAGGCCGCCATCACCATTCAGATCGACCCGCTCAAATCCAAGGCTCTGGGTGTGGGGCTGGATAAAATTGCGGCGGCGATCAGCGGGGCGGACCGGGACATTCCGGTGGGTTTTTTAAAAGACGATAACCGCTATTACACGCTGATGGTGTACGGGGAAAGAAGCAGCGTGGAATCCTTGAAACAGCTTCCGGTTGCCGCCAATGTCAGGCTGGCGGATGTGGCGACGGTTCGCTGGGGAAGCCAGCCCCGGTTTTCCGCCTATATCGGCAATGGAAAGGAAGCCATTGCCGTAGCGGTTCAGCGAGCTCCGGGCGGCAGTGTTCTTGCGGCCAGCAAGGCTGCCAGAAAAACGGTTCAGGAACTGGAAAAGCGATACACAAACATCAATTTTGAGATCACCGAAACCCAAAGAGATTTGATCGACACCGCCAACACCAACATGCTGGAGGCGCTCCGGGACGCCATCATTTTTACGCTGATCGTTATTTTGATGTTTCTGGGAAACTTCCGGGCGGTGGCGGCCGCTTTGGCTTCGATCCCCATGGTGTTTTTCTCCACCATCGCCATTACCTGGATTTTCGGCGGAGAGCTCAACATCGTAATTTATACGGCCATCATTCTGGCCCTGGGGATGCTCGTTGATGACGCGGTGGTGGTCCTTGAAAACATCGAGCGCCATTTGATCGAGCTCAAAGAAGACCTTCAGACCGCAATTGAACGGGGAACCCGCGAGGTCATCCTGCCGGTGTTTGCCGGAACCATCGCCACCATAGTCATCATGTTCCCGTTTCTGTTTGTCGGCGATTTTCCCCAGAAGATTTACCGGCCCCTGGTTTCAACACTGATCATCGCCCTTCTGGTTTCATTCTTTCTTTCCATTACTTTTATTCCGGTGTTTTCTCTTTTTCTGTACTGGAACGGATCCCGGAAAACCGCTGTGGAAAAATGGCTGGAAATGGCTTATGAAAAGAGCTTCGGGCGGCTGGTCGTCCCCTACGTTGCGATTCTGAAATTTTCCGCCGGTAGGTATTCGTTTTTTCGGAAACTCTTTATGACTGCGCTCATTGTTCTGCTGCTGGTTGTGAGCATGAAGCAGATCATGCCGGTGATCGGGCGGGACCTGATGCCGCCCATGGATACCGGCATCATCAAGGCCCACCTTAAATTCAGCGCCAATGAAAGCGTAGAAACCGCCGTGGAACGGATAAAGCCGTTTACGAAGTGGCTGCATGGCCTGCCCGAAACCCTCAGCAGCTCCATCACCTTCGGCAGTGAGCCGGGGGTGCTATCGCTCGGGAAAGGCTCGCTGCCCACGGAGGCCATGATGACCATCAACTGCGTGAACCGTTTCGAAAGAAAGGAAACCATCTGGCAGATCGAGGAAAAAATCCGGACCCGGCTGATGACTCTGAACAATGTCAAGGTACTGGATGTCTATGATTTCGGGGCCACCCCGCTTTCCAGCATCAAAGCCCCGGTGGATGTCCGCCTTCTGTCGGAAGACTATGACCGTCTGCCAGAGCTTGCCAGGATCGTTGCCCAAAGACTCCAGAATGTCAGGGGCCTGACATCGGTCAATACGAGCTGGGACAAGGACTTTACCGAAATTCAGTTGGATGTGGATGAAAATCGGTGCCAGCTCTACGGCATCACCCCAGCCCAGGTGGCCTCCCAGTTGCCGCTGAAAGGATTTTCACCGGTCATTGCTGGCAACCTGGTATCGGTTCAGGCTCAGCCCGTAAGGCTTTACCTGATGCCGCCTTTTGACAGCAGCATGGAAAGCCTGTCCCTGATCCCCATCCAGACGCCAAAAGGTCCGATTCCCCTGTCATCCCTGGCCGCCTTTCATTATGGCCTGACTCCGGCCAAGGTGGAGCGGGACAGCATGCTCTACAGCATCGACATCAATGGCTACCGGTATAAAACGCCAATCACGGCTTTGCAGGACGATGTTCAGTCCGCGCTCAAACCCATTGATCTTTCCGGAGTCCGGGTCAGCCAGGAAGGCGATATTCAGCAGCTCAACGACAGTTTTTCGCGGATGATCCGCGCCATTGGCGTGGGAGTGGTCCTGTTGCTGATGACCCTTGTCGCCATTTACCATTCCGTGACCCTGGCCGTTGTCATGATTCTGGTGCTGCCGCTGGCCATGATCGGCGCATCCTGGGGAATGCTCATCTTCGATAAGCCCAGTTGCATGCCCAGCCTGATGGGAATTCTCCTTCTTTTTGGCATCATCATCAAGAATTCGGTTCTGCTGATTGATTTTTATCAGGATTTCAGAAAACAGGCCGGGCCGCTCGAATCCGCCATAGAAAGCGTCCGGGTCCGGCTCCGTCCGGTGTTCATGACGGCCTTTGGCACCATTGCGGGCATGATTCCCATTGCCTTTGAATGGGCCGTCGGCCTGGAGCGGCTCTCCCCCCTGGCGGATGTGGCCATAGGCGGACTTCTGGTGGGAACCCTTCTGACCCTGATTTACATCCCCATGTTCGCATTTTCACTGGATCGCAACCCCGTAACGGCCCAGATCCATGATCCCAAATCCGCAGGACGATAAGGAAAAACGATGTATACGGAAAACATTTTAAAGGCGCCGTTAAATGAAATGGTTTGCTATTGTTCGAAAGTCACCAAAGGCCGGATCATTCGCTCGCTAAGGCCTAAAAGCAGGGCCGCATGCGACTGATTGAAATCCGCTTGATGCATTGCATCTTCGATCATCCGGCGCGCTATACTCCGGCGAGAGCCGCGCAACGCTGCTGGGTCTGCCGATCGTAGGAATTGCCCTTCTTCCTGCATCGATCATAGGAGAATTGCTTTGGAAGACAGATGGCCGCCTACGTCGGACTGAAGGTCAGGCTGGATATCCTCTGGGTAGTTCTTGCGGGAACCGCTATTTCAATCCTTGTTTTTTTAACAGCTAATCTTGTTTATCCTTCGCCTTGGCATTAGTGAAGTCAATCTTTACTGAACAATTGCACGAAGTCAAATTCCCGTGGAGAGAGATGGGAATCATTTGTCTGCCGCTTAATCATATTCACAATGTATTTCATAACATTTCTTTAAATCTTTCTTAACAGGGAATATCAAAATATATAGTCAGTGGCTGGACCGTATGGCGAAATGCTGGATTGTCTGTTGAGACAGGAAATTAAAGACGTTGAGAAGTTGGGAAGATAATATGGAACAGACTACATTGACTCAAGGCATCTGTAACTGTGAAAAGCAGATGCCTGAAAACGGGAAGGATTGCAGCGCCCGTTCAGCGGAGCATTCCAACGGCTGCTCGCACCATCACTCTCTTTCGGAGAATTCCACGGGCACAAGGCTTCTGATCACCCTTGCCCTGAATTTCATTATTCCGGTGGTACAGGTTATCGGCGGCATTGCGGCTCACAGTATGGCCCTGATTTCCGATGCCACGCATAATTTCAGCGATTTTACGGCAATTCTGATTTCATACATCGCCCTCAAAATCGGCAAAAAAGGCGCATCCCTTCAAAACACCTTCGGATACCGAAGAGCCGAGATACTGGCCGCCATGTTGAATGTGGTGATTCTCTTCGGTGCTTCCGCAATCATCGTCTATGGAGCATTTCAAAGGCTTCAGAACCCGGAGATCGTTTCCGGCGGTCTGGTCATGGCGATTGCCGCCATCGGCGTTGTCGGAAACGGGTTTTCAGCCTGGCTGCTTCACCGGGATGCCAAAGACAGTGTGAATGTGCGCGGAGCATATCTCCACATGATGGGAGATATGCTGACATCTGTGGTGGTGCTTCTGAACGGCCTGATTCTGGTCTATAAACCCTGGTACTGGCTGGATCCGATCCTGTCCGTGATGATTGTGATATTTATCGTGAAGAACTGCTGGAGCATTTTAAAAGAATCCACCGCCATTCTCATGAACGCTACCCCCTGGAGCCTGGACATCCAGGCGGTTCAAACGTTTTTGCAGAATTTTCCGGACATTTCCGGCGTTCACTACCTCCATGCCTGGAGCCTGGGATCATCCGGCGTGGCATTTTCCTGTCATGTGGTTGTCGAAGATCAGCCCATCAGTCAAACCCAGCAACTACGAGAAAAAATCAGCCACTCGCTCTTACAGGAGTTCGGCATCGACCATCCGGTCCTGCAGTTTGAAACCAACGCCTGTGGTAACGGGAATCTTTTTTGTGAAGAAATTTGCGCAGCCGTGAGCTTATCCGATCCGCACGAACATGGCGATAACCGGACTGCATGGACGGATAAGGCATGGTCCCGGCGTTTTGCTCTTGCGGCAAGACTGATACTGGGCGGGGTGTTCATTTATGCAAGCTGGGACAAGATATTTCACCCAGCCGCGTTTGCCGAGGCTGTATTTAATTATCAGATTCTTCCCTTCCAACTGATCAACCTGATGGCCCTGATACTGCCCTGGCTGGAGCTGATCCTGGGCGTGCTGCTTCTTTCCGGAATCTGGGTGTCCGGCGCTGTCCTCGGGGTAAACCTTTTAATGGTCATATTTCTGGCCGCCATTATCTTCAACACGGCCAGGGGCCTGAATATCTCCTGCGGGTGTTTTTCCACCAAAACAACTGCTTCCGGACTCTCCGGGTGGATTGTCTTGCGGGATGTCTTCTTTTTCTGCCTTTCGGCTTATC
>SESF01017853.1_pt1 | contig 17371 bp, 13 predicted proteins | sample 3171521 | NCBI WGS metagenome assembly SESF01 (sample SAMN10866945, study PRJNA518727) | freshwater metagenome | biome: subpolar coniferous forest; feature: holomictic lake; material: water; isolation source: holomictic Lake 227, 6 m and 8 m depth | place: Canada: near Kenora, Ontario | collected...
GTGACGGCTCCTGCTGCCGCAAGAGCTCCTGCTTGGTGTCCTCGTCATCAGAGGCTGTGTCGCTGTTCCCGTCCCCTTCGTTTGAGATTCCACCAGACTCCTCGCCTGCAAATTCAGTCCTCCACTTGCTGAGCAGGGTCCCGTCGTCGCTCTCGATCCCTGGGTCAGACTCCGACGCAGCAGGGCGACCAAGCTGCTTCCTGCCTGCCCCCCTGCTGTTCTGCTGCTTCTCCGCCTTCTGCGAGCAGCCAACAGCATGGGAGCGCTTGTTTTTGCCGCACTCCTGGCAGATGCTCAGGCCGGCACGAGGATCCTTACCAATGCATTCGATGCAGGTGCGCCACACCTTGCTGCTTTCCCCTGGGCAGTTGCAGTGCTTCCTCTTGGCGTCCCCGTTGTGCTCAAGAATTTTGCACTTGCCCAGGCCCGCCAGCGGCATGCAGAGCCCTGCAGTGTTTTCAAAGTCTCTGCTCGTCATAGTGAGCGGCGTCTCCGTTTCAATGGCGCGCCGAACGCACTGCAGGCAGTAGAAGCTCCCCATCTGCACCCATATCTTGTGGTTGCGATCCTCCTCGTCGAGGTCTGCGTACTCCCGCATGAGCTCATGGCGAGTCTGCTCCTTGCACTCCTTGCACATGTACCAGATCCTGCTGTGCTCATCGCACGGCATGTTGCGGCGGTTTGAGTTCATCCGCCTTCGCCTGCGCACCCGCTCGTCGTGGGCGCTGAAGGTGGTGGAGTTGCTCCTTTGCTGACGCTTCTTGTGGCTTTGCGGAGAGGACCTGGAAGGCTTGGCCTTTGGGATGGAGGTGAGTGGCAGCAGCATGGCGTGGTGTGCAAAATCACCTTTTGCCAAAATGTTCAGCTTATATTCAGATGTTTCCGACATCGTCGCGTGGATCCGACATCTGAACTAGATACCGACGTCTGAATCCATTACCGACGGTGGTAAACCGTACCGTTATCTGAAACCATTACAGACTGTGGTAAAAAGTACCGTTATCTGAAACTATTACAGACGGTGGTAAATTGTACCGATATCTGAAACTGTTTCAGGCGTTGGTGTGTTTAACCAACGTAGGAATTGTGTTCCGACGTTGGTACCTTTTTTCGCGCTAGCGGTAATTTTTCGCGCTAGCGGTAACTTTCGTCGATAACTGTAACCCGTTACAAAATCTCTATAAAAGGGGTCACTGCAGTTTTTTTGCTCCTTTATTTTTTGCCACCAATGGATGCCACGGCGTGTCTGGAGAATGCTGCACGGCTGAAGATGAGCCACCTTGCAATCTTTTGGCTCAGAGCCAAGAAGGACCTGTTGGACCTCTCTCGGTTTGGTCGCGCCCTGCAGCGTGAGTTCCCTGATGGCATCCACAAGCTTGTGCGCAAGGAGCTCATGACAGTAGCCCCTGTGTGCAGCGAATCCTTTGTGGTGAGCTACACCAAGAAGGATGCTCTCGAAAAATTTGAAGCCATGCTGCAGAAGAGTGGCGAGCAGGATGCTCCTGTGATGCCCTTCATGTTTCAGACCGCCAATGGCAGCAGCTTTAGCGGCTCTCTCTTTTTTGTGTTTAAGTCGGCAGAGGATGCCCTGCACCGAATCCGCCGCATTGCCGTCGAGCGCTGCTTCTGTGCCAATGGCATCGTGTCGCCGCAGGTTTTATCTTTGCTCAAGTTATTTTTCGCGCTACTGATTTGTGATTTTTTCAAAGATTACGCAGATATACGAACATCAACCTGGAGACTCAGAGCGCCTCACCTACCTCATCGTGGACTGCGAAACGTACTCGCGCCTCTTTACAAAGCGCTGCATGAGCGTCGATGAGATTGACGAGGTGCTGTTGCGCTTTCCCAAGTGGTTCTACGAGCAGCTCTGCGCGCGACGCTTTATACTTCCAGACGAGGCTGTCACCTTTGTGCTGAAGCGCAAGAGCCGCGCGCTCGGCGAGGATGACTTCAAGGTCTCGTACCACTTTATAGTGGAGATCGCGGGGACCCCCCTATGGCATCGCGCGGTGTGCGCTGAGATCTTCCAGCCATATGCGGCAGACATCCGCAGCATTCAGACCACTAAGTCGCTGGATCATCTTCTTGACGATCAGATTCGCCAGCCCATGTTTTACGTCGACGTCGCGACGCTGCACGGGCACCAGGGCTTTGCCACCTACTTTAGCAGGAAAAAGACTACGGACCCCTACCCCCTGCTGCTTCGCCGCATGGCGTTCAAGAACGGCAAGCTCGTTGCAGAGCGCCATTTCGCGCCTCCGCCGCATGAGCCATCAGAGCCTACGGCCCTTCAGCACCTGCTCAACGCTTCCTATACTGTGCCCAAGATCTACGTCGCAAACTACGCTGACTCGGTCGCAGTGATGGTGAGACATTTTTTGTTTTGTTTATTGATTGGGACCCGTGGAATCGAACCACATGGATGTCATTTTTTTGTTTGTTGCCTCCAGGCGATCCCAAAAAGAATGCCGACGGGCAGCACAACCAAGAAGGGCCCATCGAACTCCGCCCTTCGCCCGCACGGCCGATGCAGTGGCAGCGGCGCTCCCCCTGACCTGCCGGCCTGGTTTGAGCGGCTGCTGGCGAAGCATGGGGGTCTCTCTGGGTGTGTGTGGAACCATGACTCTCCCTTCCTGGATAGACACAGGGACACTCTGAAGACTGTGTTAGGGCTGGAGAGGGTTACATGTGTGCATGTCAAAAACTTCCTGTGCCCTGCTAAGCTCTGTAGGGACAAGAAACAGGAGGTGTGTATATAGTTTGTTGGTTTTTTTTTGTATTTTCTTCCCTCTAACACATGTAACAATATATCAGGTATACAGACATAGCAGCAATGGGGTTATCCTAGCCATAGCCATGGAGGAAGAGGGGGCAGCCATCTATACCAAGTGCTGTTTCTGCAGGTCTGTGTTATTGTTTTTAGGTTAGCCAGTAGTATTACTCTTTTCAGTCTCCTCGTTGTATTATGTTTTTTGGGTTAGCCCTGCTTACTCAGTGTTGTTGTGTGCAGGATAGCTCCTAGTGCACTGCACCCTCTGGTGGCTGCTACTCTGTTGGATGGGGGGTGGATGCTGTGGACAGAGGCTGTATTGGGAGCTCTCTTGGAGGCCTCTGTTCTTGCTAAGAAGGGTGAGTTTTTGGTGTGTTATACCCTTTTGTGTGTATATATATCTAAAATATATGTTTGAAAGGATCTGGAGCACTTGAGGAGGGGGGTCAGCCACAAGAAGATGGAAAACATGACAATGCTGCAGATAAAATAAACAAGCACATGGAACAGGATGACAACAGAGAGGACAGGAAGCGGATGTTACAGGACATTGACACAAATGCAACCCAAACGAAGAAAAAGGCAAAAAAAGACCCTTGAAATCTTGCTTTGTCTCTGCTTCACCACTGCCAGTGTCACTTTTTTTTTACTGTGGGAATGTGGCGTCTACTGCTGCTGCAGCGATGAGCACGGCAACTGCCCAGGAGCACGGCTGGTGCACAGCTGGCGCGTGGAATCGCACTGGAGAGTCATACGCTCCGGCGAGTATCACTGCGACTGCAAGCATGAGGGGGCGTGTGCTGCTTCCCAGCGTCGCGCGAAGCGTCTTTGCGTGAATAAATGTGGATGGCATGACCACAAAGGCCATTTGCGTGACGAAGAGCGCGCCGTGACCCACGCGGTCGACGATGAGCGATGTGATGCTGTGTGTGGCGAGTGCTGCGATGGCCATGAGGGTTGCTCCACGCATTGCCACGCCCTGGACATGCAGGCATGGACTAGAAGACGCTGCATAGGCTGTGGTGAGGCAGACAAAGAGATAGGTCCAATAAGAGGACGGGGGTGCAATGTTTGGCGGCGGCAAGTCCTCTGCTATGCTGAAGAATACTAACATGGGCAGCATGACAAGGAGGACAGAAGCCAGAGCGATATAGCGTAGGCGGTCTGTGCATTCCATCTCTGATAGCAGGATGATGGATACATAGAGAGGAATGGCAGACAGCGATACACCCATGTCCCTGTCAAGCCTATGTGCCTTGTGGAAGAGCAGTGTTGCGTTTGCAAGTATGCAGAGCGCAGCGTCAAGTCCAGTTATGACAGGGCTTGGTGTGAACATGCGCTCTGTGCGCCACACAGACAGCGCGAGCGCGAGCGCCACACCAAGCAGCGCAGCAAGCAGCACCCAGGCTTGTGAGTCAGGGTCTGCGTTGAATAGCGCGTACAGCAGCGGCAGCGCACGCCCTGCGAAAAGGTCGTCTAGGCATGCGACGTCAAAAAGAGGCATTTTTTAACGTGTGGTTACAGCGCGAGGCGTGGATAAATAGACCGCAATAAGCTTTTTTATTGTGAATGCCAATAGCTCCTATTTTTTCAAATGGGTCCAGAGGGCTCAGGGTGGATGCGGATGTATTTCTCTTCATCCAGGGTGAAGGAGACTCCTCCATTGCTCTCTACAGGCTCAAGCCCTGCCTTGCGGAGCGCCTCCGCCTGCTCGCCCCTGGTCGGCATATTGTAGTAGCTGAAGAGGCTGGGAAGCACCTGCTTGAGCCGGTAGAGGGCTGCTGTCCCTCCTGATGCGAAGACCTTGATCTCCTTGATGCATTCTTCGTTCTTCTGCTGCATGGACGCGTCCTGTGTTTTTTCCTTTTTTTGTCTGGCGCCTGTTTTAAAGCCCTCAAAGGGCAAAGGGCGCAGGGCCCATTCGGGTTCACTTGAAGGAGCATGCCAAACTGCCAGGATGGGGCGCATGCTAAAGGCGTCTGTGGCTTATTTAATCCCTTCCTGCACACGTTAGGCTCATCCTCATCGCCATGCACATGCCAGGTTACCTCCTTCTTATGCAGCAGCAGCAGGGCGGCAACATGGTGTCCATGACCAGCATGGACTTCATCATTGACGTCCTGCTTTGCGAGCGGGGACGCGTTCTCGACGCAGAGTGTCTTGAGCTTTACAACCTTCCTGGGATGCGGGACGAAACGCCTCTCGTCGTGGAGGACTGGGGAAGTTTTCTCTCGTGTGTGGTGACGCCGTTTGCGCTGCGAGGAATGCTCTGCACACCCTCGCTCGCTCGCGCGCTGTCGGTGCAGGCCACGTCGCGAGTGCATCGGCTGACATGCGCTATGCATGGCACTGGCCTGTCGTACGCGCGGCGGCGCGCTGGATTCCTCGCTGGGCTTGTGGTGTGCCTGTCGCGCCCCTGGCACCACCCAGTCGCGCCGGCGTCGCACGAGGTGGTCGTGGCGAAGCTCGCGCAGTGCATGGACGTCGGGTCATACCTGACGCAGCGCCTCGACGATGAGGGCGATCCAGCTGTCTCCTCTGAGGTCCTGGAGAGCTACGCCTCGCTGCTGCTGGAGGCAAGCGCGCTGCATGAGGTGTACAGGCGACAGCCTGCGCCCCTCTTTGTGTTGCGTCCGCTGCTTCAGGGCCCGGTGGGACGCTCCGCTCTATTTAAGCGGCATGCGGTGGATGGTTTCGACAATGCACCTCGCTTCGACGCTTTGCCACCCCCTCCTGCTGCTGCAGCTGGTGTCGTTCGCTGCGTCGAACCCTCACATGGGCAAGGACGTGGAGACCATGGGGGCGCTGCTGGGCAAGGCCTTCCTCCTGAGGCGTTCGGCCTCCTTCGAAGACATCCCAACGGAGGCTCCCCTCTTTCCTCCTGTACAGGCGCCCGCTCCGACTGGGTCCCCGTCCTCGTCAGTGAGCCAGCTCCTCTTGGATGTCCTCCGCCTGACGACGCCTGCACCCCCCCAGCCACCGGCGGAGACGCAGGCGCAGCGCCTTCCCTCGGAGACGCAGGCGCAGCGCCTTCCCTCGGAGACGCAGGCGCAGCGCCTTCCCTCGGAGAGGCTGACGCCGTCGCCCCAGCCAGAGAGGCAGCCGACGCCGTCGCCGTTCCAAAGAGGGGAGGAGCCTCAGTTCAACGGGGGCGTCTACGTGCTGCCCGTTCAGCAGCCCCAGCCGCGCCCGCCGCCCACTGTGCCCCCGGCGGGCGGCGCCGCCGCCGCGTGGACGACGATTGCGTCCTCCATGGCAGAGTACGGCATTCGGCGCAGCGTGTCGCCTGAGGACGACGATGGAGTCTATCCTCACCGCCCAAGCGTCGGCAGCAAGTACAAGTACCACGACGTGCTGCGGCGCGAGTTCGCCGCGCGCAATGTGTGATTTTTTGTTGGTTGTATAAAAAATGGATGCCTCTCAAACTGCATCAGTAAACAGCCTTCGATCCTGTGTGGTGTGTATATAAACGCGGCGGGGAGGGGGGCTGCGACACACATGTCTGATTTCTTTGGAGCGCTGAGCGGTGCGCGCTTTCCCGAAGTGGTGATGAACTCGGGACCCCTCCCTCCAGAGGGCGGCCTGCCAGCGCCTCTGCATGATACAGCAGACGGCCGCATCAACTATGGCTCGACTCTGCTTGGCGACCTCTCGCCATATGCGTACGGTGAGCCAGGATACCAGTCCAGCCAGGTATCCTACGTGAATCACCCCCACCGCATCCAGAAGATCTTCCCCCCGCTGCTCCTGCCCACCGCCTCTGTCAACTCGACCAGCGTCTTCCAGATCTCTCACTCCGTCGACGACAGCGACATCGCCTTTGTGATGCGCCTCGACCGCGGCTCCTCCTTTTGCACTATGCTGGGCAACCGGTCGCTGCAGCGCCACAGCATGGGCACAGCCATCGACCCCTACATCAACCTGTGCACGCTCAACTACATCCTGGCAGGGCTGCAGCTCTTCTACACGTCGGGGTATGTCAATTCCAAGTGGTTCGAGCTGCTGCACGACCTCGACAAGGAGCGCTTCCAGAATTCCGACCACGTCCTGACCCTGGGCGACCTGCACTACATTGTGCGCGAGCTCATCACGCCCTTTGGCATCGTGCGCGGCTCAGAGAAGCAGGGCGGGCAGGACGAGACAGGCCTGTCGGCTGCCACCTGGCCAGTGACCTTTGCTGGGACTCTCGTGATTGACGGCAAGGAGCGCAATATCGTCAACTACTGGCATTTCCACGAGATCAACGCTGGAGACGATCTCGTCTTCCGTCTCAAGCCCATGCCCATCCCGTACAACGAGGGGTACACGCTCAACCACTACTACAAGAACGTGAGCCGTCAGGACATCATCATGAACCAGGCTGGGGGGTTCGCTAATGTCGACTGCACTCACGTGTGGCAGCTGGTGCCCGACATCTTCGACCTGCAGGCACGCCCTGATGTGACGACCCATGGCATGGTGCTGCGGCACGAGGTGAAGCTCGACCAGCCATACTACTGGCAGCAGCACGGCTACTGGCACATTGGGCGGACCCAGGTCATGTTCCGCAAGTACGGCGACAAGGAGTACTACAACAACGACATGGTGAACAGCCTCAAGCTCAACCACCTCGATATGACGTTTGAGCCCTGCTTCCTCTCTGCTCCTGGGGGAAATACTATGGGCCGTAACATAACCTTGGCGCGAGATAGGAATGGTGCCATCATTGGTGCAAATAATTTCCTCTGTAAACCAGGAGCTGATGGGTTCGGGGGCGCGTGGCGTCCGCATCTTGGGCTCGAGTTTCGCGACGGCCTGCATGGCCTGCAGGACGCCATGGACGTCTTCTCGATGCCGCCGCCATGTGGTTTTGTGCATCCAGATAATGTCTTCATTGACGACGAGGATGACGCTGCAGGCAGGGCCCAGCCAAAGCGCGCCAAGGCGGGGGTGAGCTTCCTCTCGCGCTTCGCTGTTTCCGCCCCAGCCCTGCTGGCGGTCGCAGAAGAGGAGGATGTGCTGTCTGGGCTGCAGGATGCTGGGCCCAACATGTTTGCAGGGGCTGCTGAGCCCAGCATGTACGCCAGCCCTGTTGAGCCAATAGAGCTGATGGTGGAAGATGGTGCAGCTGCAGCAGCAGACATTGTGAAGCGCGAAGAGGAGCCAGTGGAGGAGCCCATGCTATCCATCTCTGGCGCTGTGCGGGGCGAGCAACCCACCCCCCTGCCTCCCGCTCCCCGTCGCCGTCGCCCGCCTCCGCCTCAGTCGCTGCAACCTGATGCTACGTCTGATGCTTCTTTGTGATGAGACTGGCTGTTATTAAATGCAATTTTCCTTCTCCAATAGTGTGGTTGTGCATGGCCGACGTAGGCAGGCTCTGTAATTTCGGCTGCTGCATGTCATGCAGGGCGCCGCTGCTGCCTGGCGACGTCATGCTTGTCAATCGTGAGTGTGTACGCGTCTACCTGGTCAACGCGCAGTTCTTCGCGCTGCAGGCCGAGAATATCCCCCCCAGCCAGTTTGCTGGTTACATAGAGATGTCCCACGTGATTCCGCATGCGCAGCGTCACTCCGCCATTCGCTATGCGTGGTCTCGCGTTGAACAGCATGTGGTGAACACAGGGGGTTTTGCTCCCATGCCTGTTCTTCCTGGTTATGACACATTAGATGATTCCAATTCTGTCTTCTTTGAGAATAGCAAGAACAAGAAGTCAGAGTACAGGGCGTCGTGGGCCCCCCCAGCCTCAGGGATTCCGCTCCAGAGGCTGCTACAGCGCATGTGTAAGCTAGCAGGTGATCGTGAGGCGCCGCCAACTGACCTGAACTTGGAGTACCCCTGCTGCAGCCACTGCAATGACATCATGGATGCAAGCGCTCGCATAGGGTGGATGTGCATTGAGGGGCTGGTTCCTGAACGCGCAGTGGTGGCATATAGGCGCGGGGGGGTCGTCAGGCATCGTCCTGACAGGGCTGCAAACAACTTCCACACAGAGGAGCTTGGAGGGCTTGTGGGCTACTACCTGCATCGCTGCCTGCTGAACTTCAACACAGTTGACTGCTCTGGGATGCGCCCTTCTGTTCGTAAAGTGTTTGTTGCGTTGTGCTTCGTGCTGCTGAACATTGTTGCTGTCTGGTTCGAGCGGCGCAGCCCCATCACACGCAAGGAGAACCCAAAGGGTCTGCACATCTATGATGGAGTGCTGAATCTGCTCACTGGGCACTGCCTCTACCTGCTCTTCACGCTACAGGGCTTCGCTAGGGGGGTGAGCTTCTCGCGTTTCCACCTGCTCTACATGTCAGAGCTTGTTGACGCGCCCAAGGAGATCTGGAACCAGCGCATGACAGCCCTCTATGCCCCTCTGTTTGATGGAGCCGACGGCGGGCGTGGTGGCGCCAACCTCGAGCGCCTCCTCGCAGGTGTCGCGGATCGGCTCGTCGACCTCTACGACTTCCCTGTGCGCTATGTGTGCCGCAGGATGCTCGGGCTGCGTCCTGTGCGCTTCTTCAGTGAACATGCGGACGAGTGGGCTGCCATCGTGGACTTTTTCCTGTCGCGCAGTGAGGCGGATCTGCTGGAGGTCAGGCACGACTACTGCAGGGTGTTCAGCCCCACAAAGAAGGACCAGGACATCTCTCGCTACATGCGATACGTAGGCGTCTTTCCTGTGTTGTGGCCTCTGCTGCGCTCGCTCGTCGTGGAGGACGAGCGCTACAGGCGGCTGGTCTTTCGGTGGATCGCGTTCGAGCGCGACGGCGAGTGTGAGGAACTGGTGGAGCACAATCAGGGCATCCCCATCCTCAACCGCACCTACTACGGAACTCGCGCGCGCGAGGACAACTCGCTTCTGATCTTTAATCTTTTGTTCCTCCTGCGGCCACAGGCGCTCTTTGGGGCGCCTGTGCTCGAGGCCGTGCGGCGGTTCGCCGTCCCAGATATCCGCAGGCGCGCCAGGGGGCAGCCCTTTTGCAGCATCTGGAAGGCCACTGTGCGCCACGCCAAGCTTGACTGCATTGGAGGGCCGTGGTTCTCGCGCGCCGTTCCTGTCGCGGCCCGCTTCTGCTCAGATTCTTTGCATTTCTCTTCTATAGCTCGGCTGGTTGATTCTTCAGCAACGCTGCGTGATTCAGCGCCCGTCGAATCTCCCCCAGGCTCTCCATCACAGCGCCAAGGTGAACGTCAGGGGTCGTGTGTGGGGCAGGCCCCTTTGCAGTTTGTGCGTTGCCTATGGACACAGGCAGCATCACTGGATTGATGTTGATCCTGACAGTGTTCCTGTCTTGGATATGTGAAAAGTTAGTCCACCGTCTGGTGACGTTGAGTGGCGTTATGGTGTTGACCCACGCAAAGGCGCGTTGGTTGCTATAGAATGCCCACATGCGCGGTTGAGTGTTCTGGCCTTCATTTTTTGGAATTAAGACTATTGCACCCTCTGCTGTCATAGAGACTGTCCCTAACCACATTTGCGACCGCGTGTTCTTCCACGTCCATCCGGTGTCGTCGTTGTAAACAGGCTCATACGTGCCGTTGAGTCCTGCCATCAAGTACCATCTTGACATCACCTGCACATTGATGCTCGGCCACTCAATGGCGTTCACGCTGTGGTAGGTCCGCGGCACGGAGGTCCAGTGCCTGTGCGGCGTGCCGTTCACGTTGAATATCTCGCGGCGTCTGTATTGCTTGTTTGCGTGAAGCATCGCTAGCGAAGGGTAGTAGAGCTGCACCCCTATGATCTGTGACTCATAGTACACAAACCACACTGCCCACTGACCAAAGTACTCGTCCTGCACGCTGTAGTATACTCGCACCTTGTCCTTCATGGGCTTGCCATTTTTAATCAGGTCTTTTACCTCTTCATTGTCCTTCAATTCAATATAGTCCCTTTTAGTTGTTTCATCATAATCTACTTCACTATCTCGTAACACTTTGATGGTCTGCATAGCCTCTACCATTACATCAACCTCAGACAACCGTGCCACAGCTGTTCGTCCAGGGATCCATGGGGTTTTGACAGCATATGGAAATAGGGAATACACATTGTAACTCTTGTTTCTGAAGTCTTGTGTTTCATTTCCTGGTTTTGCTATACCATAGAACGGGTACACCATTACATAATTTGTCTTTTTTGGGGCGCGCAGGAACCGGATGAAATGTGTGCTGCCATGCAGGTTGAGTTCAATTTCTCCCCAACGTGCATATGTTTTTGGTGCTATGTCTTCATTGAAAAATTTGTTGGTCTCTTCATTTACCATGCTATTCTTAGGGGCCATGTTGCGCATTTTTTCGTTGACCTGTGTGTTTCTGTTTGACAGATACGCCTCTCTGTACTTGAGCTTGTAACCGTCTCCTGCATCAAATGAGAATGAGTTTGCAGCTGCAGCGCCCAAGTCTGTGTCACTCACGCCTGGAAACAGAGCCACTGCTTCCATTTCGGGGGGTCTTACCCTATGTTGTTCAGTTGCGTCCGCGGCAGCTGTCTGCAGTGCCTGAATGAAGCTTGGTCCCTCTGCCTCCCTCATGAAGATGAAGTTGCGCACGTCACTGCTGTCGCTCCGCTGTTGCCGCATGCGTGTGTTTTCTGTGCATTCCATGATCAGAGACATATACACAGAATGCAGCAGCTGCAGCCATACATGCGGATCGCTGTTGGAGCTCAGATTAGTATTCTCTCCATTAACTCCTTTGTAGTGTCTGATTGTTTCTTCATTGATGAATATGGCAAACTCTCTACGCTGATAGCGCGCACTTCCTGTTTCTTTCTTGCGCGCTACAAAGTGCTCCACTGTCCATGAGTTTATAGATTCTGTGTCATTGCCCTTGGTCTGCAGCATGCCAGTGTCGTTCTCCATCTCAATTATGCATTTGGCCGCGTCAAAGGCCCTGCGCTCTGTGAGCTCAAGCTCGGCTGCCACAAAGGCCTTGACAACCTCTGCATATTGCTCCTTGTCGACCTCCTCGCGTCCACGCATGGCGTTCAGCGCGTCCAGCTGCGCCTTGCACTTGCGCTTGATGTAGGAGAGGTTCTTCTGCATATTGTGCAGTGGCATCTTGCTGATGTCGCGGAATTGGTCCACGTTCCACTCGTCGCTGTCTTCAACGTGCCTGGTGCTTCTGGTGGCTGCTGGCTGTGGCTCTTGTTGCTCTGCTGGGGGGGGTATGGGCTCGTCTGATGTAGATCGCGACATCGTGCGGAACATGTGCCTACAATTTGTTTTTATACTGGATCATCCCTTGGCATCTGGGCTCGCTGTCCTTTTTCACGCCGCGAAAAAAATCATCTGCTGTCTTTTTCATGCACGTGGTCTTTCCCATTTTCTGCACCACCGCGTATTTGAGCCCACCGCGCGCGCTCCGGGCGAACGCGCGCATGAACTGCCTGCTGGAGACGCTGGCAGGGACATTCATGTCCATCCGCTCGCGTTTCATTCCACGCCTCGACGAGGACGATCTGGGCGACGCCGAGGACACACTTGAGTCGTGTCGCCGCAGCCTCCTGGGGCGCGAGGAGACCACTGCGATCGAGTGCACGGCGCTAGGCAAGGAGGCGCTCTCGCGGCGGCGGGCTGGGGACGTGCAGGGCGCGCGCGTCAAGCTGGTCGAGCGTCGCCGCGCGCGGCAGCGTCTGGAGCGCCTGCGAGGGGGGCTGCTGCTCGTCGACAAGCAGCTCGACGCGCTCCGCAGCAGCGAGCTGGACAAGGAGCTCATGCAGTCGCTGCGTATGTCCTCGCAGGCCATGAAGAACGCTGGCATCGGCGCTGGTCTCGAGGACGCCGAGAGGGTTATGAGCGAGCTCGACGCCCAGCTCAGCGAGGCCACAGAGGTCACCACGATCCTCGCCACGCCCCTGGTGCAGCAGGGTGCTGAAGACGAGGACATGGACGTCGACGCCGAGCTGGGGCTCGTGGTCTGCGAGGACGAGGGGGACGCCTCGTGGGAGCCTTCCAAGCCCTCCAACCGTGCGCCCGCTGGTGTTGTGATACCTGCTTCTGTGTGTACTGTAGACTCTATGCAGCAACAGCATCTTCACGCGCAGCAGCAGCAGCAGCAAAGGGGTGGCGAGCCCAGGGCAGCGGAGGCGCTTGCAGATTTCTGATCTCTTTGTTTATTTGCCTAGGCATCCCGCCTGAAGATGCTGAATGACGTGCTCGTCGGGTGCGCCACCATCTTGCGCAGCATGAAGCTGAGCCTGTTCTCCATGCTGTCCAGCACGTCGCCCTTCTTGATGGCGTCGTCGTGCCTGCATCGCTCGACGTACTGGATTGTCTCCATGATGGCGTCAAGAAACGTCTTTGGGTAGGGTTGGTCCATCTCAGGCTTGTTTTGTTGGCAGGCTCCTTGACCCTCCAGGCGCACACAGCGGGAATGTGCTCCTTTTTTTTAATCTTCAGGGCAGCCCTACAATTATGGGCATGAGCTCAATGAAGCCGTTGTCTCTGTCCCACTGCATGCGCTCGAGCGTCTTGAAGTACGCCTCGTCGAAGCACATGTACCGCTGCACGCCCGCTCGCGCCTTTGGGTGTAGCCTCACGATGCACTCTGCGTCCCCGGTGGGCATGGCGCTGGCGCGCGAGGAAGCTGGCTGCATCGTGGGGAACGCGCCGCAGACGCGCCCGTCGCCGTAGATGGACCCAAACCCCTCACCCCGCGCCGCGCCCTTGAACAGCCACAGCCCTTCGGCAGGGTGCATCCGCGTCAGGATTCCGTTGAATGGACGGGTCGTGTCGCAGCACCCGTTGTACACCGCGACCGTCCCGCCGACGCGTGTCAAATCGTGCTCCACCGTGTCGGTGCTGGCGATTGCCATTCCCGTTGTGGTATGCGACTGGATGTCCTGCAAAAGAGAGAGAGAGAGCACAGAAGCGTCAGTGGCAGAAAGGGGGGCTGAGGTTTGTTTATTATTGAATGCGCATGCCTGGATATGCTGCACGCGCAGCCCGAACGCGTCTGCAAGCCCCTTGAGCAGCCTGCAGCGCGCCCGCGAGCACGCCTTGCGCAGCCACCACGCCTCCTCGCTGTCCACCACCTCCTGGGCAGTGCACTTGTCCCCCACGTCGATCATCAGGTTGCAGAAGGCGTCGCTAGCCTTCTCGAGCCCCCCGCTGCAGCACAGGAACATCTTGTGGGCGCGCACGTCCCGGTTGTACCCCCGCATGTACGCGTGATAGATGCCGATGGACTCTGGCACCTCTGGCATCCACTGCTTGCACTCCACCGTGCGCAGGTCCGTGCCCCGCAGCAGTCCGTGCGACGTGAAGGCGTCGTTGTTGTCTGGGATGCAGTCCAGCAGCGCTGGCGACGCTGTCGTCTCCACTGACTGCAGGAAGCGCAGCATCGTCGCCCTGTTCTCCTGCTCATGTGCCATGAGCCGCATGATGACGTCCTCGCCGTCGATCGCCTGCGTCGCCGTGTGCCCGAAGAACATGCGCCGCGAGATTGGCAGGCACGCACCCGGCGACCCTGTGGGGCATTCAAACTTGAAGCCAGTGAGGTCGCCGAATGCGTTCATGTGGTGCGTCGGCATCAGCGTCAGCCGCGACCCCCGCTCGCGCTCCACCATTCCCCTGCAGGTGGCGGCCTCGTCTGCGTTCAGGGGGTGCAGGCTGAAGTCCAATTTGATTGCCTTTTCGTAGGCTGATGTTACTCCTGCGTCCAATTTGATTGCCTTTTCGTAGGCTGATGCTACTCCTGCGTCCAGTTTGATTGCCTTTTCGTAGGCTGATGCTACTCCGGCGCCGGCTATCGCCGATGTCTTGCTGCCGCCTGATGCTCCTGGGGCGACTGTGCTGCCTGTCGTCGCCATGGCGTGGTTGTCCTCGCTGGATTCAGCGATATGGGGCATCTTTTTGTATGTCCTGGGTGTATTTAGGACCACTCCAGGCCATGAGCCGAGAAGAAGATATGGCCAGTATCTTGCGCAGACGCAGGAGGGACCCCCTGCTCTCTGTTGTCCCTGGCGCAGAGTCCGCTTCCTCTTCTTCTTCCGTGGCGATGGCGCTCGTTCCAGAGGCCGCGCTTGGCGATGTGGCGCAGGTGGACGCAGAGCCAGATGAGGAAGATGGTAGCGATTCTGATGCAGAGCTGGAGGGTCACCTTGACCCCATGTTTCCAGTGTGTTTGGGTGCAATGCTTGGGGTGACTTACGATGCTACCACTACCAATCTCAGTGATGAGGACATAGAACTGAGAAAGCGGGTATGGATTGTCTTGGGATTCATTAAGACTGGAACTTTGTTGCTTGCTCATCAAGGCATTCCCAATGGGCGTGATTTTATTAGAGACATGAAAACTGTTATTGCTTTTACAGGAGGCGAACCTAATATTGACACTGGACGAATTAAGTTCACCTTTGCTAATAGAAAAAAACTGAGTGACGCAGTTGTTCTGTATTATTCGAAACCGAGAAATTTAACACAGATTAAATTGCATTCCATTATAGAGACAGCATGTCGTGAAATGACCAACATGATATATATGTTTTTTATAGCATTACCCAGCAGAAGGTGGATACTAGCAGCAGATGACCAGTTATATGGAATGTTTGAACCACCAGATGCTATACCACAAAATGAAATGATTACTACTTGCATATATGTTCGTGATATTATGCTGACCCAGATTGAGTTGAAAGCAACTCTGGATGCAGCAGCAGCATCTGCAGCAGGAATAAACGGTGATTTAGATAGGCCTAGTCCATTGATAATAAAGATCAAGCGTCTGACATTGTTCATTGACATAATTATTTCAGATCCAACAAAAGTATACACAGATGATGTTAGACACGTGTCCATGTTCTATCAATTATTCGTGAATGTATCTGTTCCATTGGCAAAGGTTTCAGTGCTTATATTCAACAAACTTTCTAGTAGTAGTAGAATTGTTTCATCAATTCCTGATCCTGATACTGTTATTCCTAGGGTAGGGGCTGCCGCTGCTGGCGGTGCTGCTGGTGGCGCTGTTGGTGATGGTGGTGCTGTTGCTGCAGGTGGGGATGGAGGAGCTGCAGGTGGTGGACCCCCACCACCACCTGATGCAGCTGCGGCTGCTGCCGCTGGAGTTGCTGATGGTGGGTTGCCTCCGCCGGCAGCAGCTGCGGCACCCCCGCCGGCGCCAGGAGCAGCAGCTGGTGTGGCACCCCCGCCGGCGCCAGGAGCAGCAGCTGGTGTGGCACCCCCGCCAGTGCCTGTATCTCCAACTTTGCCAGCAGCAGCAGCAGCTGTGGCGCCCCCAACGGCGCCTGTATCTCCGCCTCCGCCAGCAGTAGCTGTGGCACCCCCGCCTTTGCCAGCAGCAGCAGCTGGTGTGGCACCCCTGCCTTTACCAGCAGCAGCAGGCGCCGCACCAGCGCCGGCGCCGGCGCCTCCAACTGCCGCTGCATATCCAGCATTCAAGATCTATAGACACGACAATCTCTGTATCAGTGTTGCAGACGAATATGTCATGGGGCTGGTCACAAGATTCCTCTGCATGTGCGATGAACTCCCAAATTGTGCAGACTTGAATACAGCATGTGTTATACCAACTCACGTTATTGAAAAAATAAAGCAATTCATAGTCAATGTCAAAGGAGTTATAGGAGTTTCTGGCTCTTCTGTTGCCAATATAGACCCGTTAATGATAGCCCCAGATAGTTCCATTTTTTTTACACGGATTCTGTTCCTATCAGTTTTCAGAGACCTGTATTCCCATCTCTACAGCTGCATCAACATTGACATGGCAGTCCTTGACGAGCTTGCTGCATTCCAGCTCAAAAACATAATTATGTTTTATGCATTAAATGGGTATCTTTACAAATTGGACAATTCTAGCAACAGAAGGATTGTTGATAATATCTGTCAGGATTTCCTTTTTATTGAGAGTATGACCAGAATTAGATCCTATTTAGAACAAAATGAAGCAGAGCGTCTTGAATTAAAAACAGTCACCAGCAATACACTGGATACTTTTTATGATAAGTTTAGTGACCCTATTTTTCTTGATACCTCTTTTAATTGGTGTTGTGAATTCCTAACTCCAATTATTGATATTCTTTGTGATGTAACTGTTTGTAGCGGATGGGGGTACTTCACATGCCTGGACAGTCCTGTTTCATGTGATGGTACTGGGAAGATACATACACGTGTTGCTGAGTTTTGGATGCACCTAATTCCGCTACTTGTGCGGATAGCAAAGTTCAAGCCAGTTCCAGCTCTTGTGAATGCAGATCCAGTGTCCATCAAGTGTGATCTTGTGTTGAATGCCATTTTGCATGAATACACCTTCTATCCTACTAGAAATCAAACAGAATTGTCAACCAAGATGCAATCAATTGCTGATGTGACATCAAATCCAGCATGTCTAGTCCCTGAATACTGCATGGTTTGCTTAAATGTGACAGATACCTATTTTTCATGGGTTATGAAGTGTGCCATGCGTATATGCACGTCAACCCCCACAAGCCTGCTTGTGCTTGGCAGTGGTGGTGGAGAGGTTGATTATGGTACACTTAAGACAGCCCAACTGCAGTTCCTGGAGAAAATTCTGACAGATGTATGTTTGTTTGTTTATCTGGAGTCAGACAATGTTTTCAATTATTTCCTTGCGTCATGTAACAAAAAGGGCTCACCCCCATCAGTAACACATGA